>JAEIGA010000434.1_pt1 | contig 60941 bp, 44 predicted proteins | sample 9270691 | NCBI WGS metagenome assembly JAEIGA01 (sample SAMN17057246, study PRJNA624740) | gut metagenome | biome: biome; isolation source: fecal sample | host: Bos grunniens | place: China: Xizang | collected 2019 | reverse complement strand
TGAGCCGCCTATTTTTATGTCTTTGTTTTCGTTCGGAGTAGCGTTCCTTCCCGAAAGCGAGTGCAAAAGTATAGCGGATTTCCGTCCTGCGCAAGCGTTTTGCGAATTATTTTTCAGAAATGTTCATAAATCGCTGATATTTAAGCCCTAGGGCTCGCGCCCTAGGTTGGGGTGTTTCGTGCCTGCGGCACTCGTAGGGCGTTCATTGCGTAGGGCTCACGCCCTACGCTGGGTTGTGTCGTGCCTTCGGCACTGGGAAAAACAAAAAAGACGCGATTTCTCGCGTCTTCTTCTATTATGAATTTATTATTTGCCTATTTTATCCGACCTCACAGCCATTGGCTACTTCTTTGCTAGGTGAAATAACAACTAGTTTGCCATCGCTGTTGACAGCAGACATAATCATTCCCTGACTTTCAAGACCCATCATCTTTCTTGGCTTGAAGTTTGCCACGAAACATACTTGCTTTCCTACCAACTCCTCAGGATTTGGATAACTCTTTGCAATACCAGAAAGTATTGTGCGACCTCCCATACCGTCGTCGATCTTAAACTTAAGCAACTTGTCTGACTTTGGCACGTTTGTACACTCAAGAATCTTTCCAACACGAATGTCTAATTTCTCGAATCCTTCAAAATCAGCATATTCTTTTACCGGCTCTGGTTTCCACGACGCTGCTTTTTCTTTCGCCTCTGCCTCAGCTGCTGCTGCCTCATTCTGAGCCTTGATGTCTTGCAGACGCTTTATCTGAGCATCAACCACAGCATCCTCTATCTTCTCAAACAACAATTCGGCCTTGCCTAACTCTGCACCCTCCTGTAGCAAATCAACTCTTCCCAGCTGATTCCACTCGAATGTCTGCATATTAAGCATCTTACGAAGCTTCTCAGATGAGAATGGCAAGAATGGCTCAAATGCGATCGCCAAATTAGCGGCAATCTGCAATGCTATATGTAGGATAGACGACGTGCGATCCATGTCTGTCTTCACCAACTTCCATGGCTCTGTCTCTGCCAAATACTTGTTTCCGATTCTCGCCAAATTCATTGCTTCCTTCTGTGCATCACGGAACTTGAAGTTGTCTAGCAACTGCTCAAGTCTGTTCTTCACATCAGCAAACTCCTTTAGAGTATCCTTGTCGTAGTCTGTCAATCCCTTCAAAGCCGGAACCTTTCCGTCGAAATACTTAGAAGTAAGCACCAAAGCACGATTGATAAAGTTACCGTAGATGGCAACTAGCTCATTGTTGTTGCGTGCCTGGTAATCTTTCCATGTGAAATCGTTGTCTTTTGTCTCAGGAGCATTAGCAGTCAACACATAACGAAGCACATCCTGTTTTCCAGGGAAATCAACCAAATATTCATTTAGCCAAACAGCCCAGTTGCGTGAAGTGGAAATCTTGTCTCCCTCAAGATTCAAAAACTCATTGCTTGGCACATTATCCGGAAGAATAAAGCTTCCCTCTGCCTTAAGCATTGCTGGGAAGACGATGCAATGGAACACAATATTGTCCTTTCCAATGAAGTGAATCAAACGAGTGTCTTGATCCTTCCACCACTTCTCCCAATTGCCATATTTTTCCGGATTGGATTCACAAAGCTCTTTTGTGTTGCTGATATATCCAATAGGAGCATCAAACCATACATATAGCACTTTGCCTTCCGCACCCTCCACTGGAACTGGAATACCCCACTCCAAATCTCGAGTTACGGCACGTGGCATAAGATCCATATCCAACCAGCTCTTGCACTGTCCGTATACATTTGATCTCCACTCTTTGTGATCCTCCAAAATCCACTTCTTCAACCAATCCTGATGTCTGTTCAAAGGCAAGAACCAATGTTTTGTTGGACGTTTCACTGGTTTTGAGCCAGACAGCTTACTTACCGGATTGATCAACTCTTCTGGAGAAAGTGTGCTACCACACTTCTCACACTGGTCGCCATATGCTCCTGCAGCATGACAACGTGGGCACTCACCTACGATATAACGGTCTGCCAAAAACTGTTTTGCCTCCTCATCGTAGTACTGCTCACTTGTCTGCTCCACAAACTCGTTCTTCTCATACAATGTACGGAAGAAATCAGAAGCTACTTTATGATGTGTCTTTGATGTCGTTCTCGAATAGATGTCGAAAGATATTCCAAACTCAGCAAACGAATCTTTGATGATTTTATGGTAACGATCCACTACATCCTGTGGTGTGATACCCTCTTTTCTTGCACGGATAGTTACTGGTACACCATGCTCATCTGATCCTCCAATGAAAACAACATCCTCTCCCTTCAAACGAAGATAGCGCACATAAATATCCGCAGGAACGTAAACTCCGGCAAGATGTCCGATATGCACTGGTCCGTTGGCATACGGAAGAGCGGATGTCACGGTCGTTCTCTTATATTTCTTTTCCATTATATCTTAAATTTCTTATTTTCTTATTTATCCGTGAAGACGGGAGATATTCCGTCTTTTTCAATGGGCAATCTTCGTATCCTAATCCACGTATTTTAAAGATGCATTATTTGCATCGACGGTTAATCTAACACGTCTGCCCAAGCAGATGGCATTGTTTGGCTGGTCGTGTCCGACATTCACACCATACATGATAGGAATATCCTGGTCGGCAAACTTGCTCGCTATAATCTCCTCAACACTTTTATCCGCGCCCTGAGACATCTTGATAAACTGGCCCACAACTACACCAACAATATTATCAAGTTTGCCACTCAACTTCAACTGAGTCAGCATTCTGTCCAAACTGTAGTTGCTTTCACCGGTGTCCTCAATGAAAAGTATAGCCTGCTTTGTGTTCAAATCGTAAGCAGTACCACCAAGACTATAAATCAACGAGAGGTTTCCTCCCACAAGTCTACCTTCTGCTATTCCCTCTTTGCAATTCTTATTGGTAGCGATCTGCAATCCCTCTGCCTCACCAAACAATGCTTTGCGTAGGCTCTCCGCAGTAGTGGAATTAGACAAATTCTGTGCCATGCCACCATGTATAGACTCCACTCCAAGATTATTGACAGCAGCGTGAAGAGCAGTGACGTCGCTATAACCGACGATCCATTTCGGACGAGAAGTCAAAGATTCCAAATCTAGGAAAGGAAGTGTCATCGCTGCACCATAACCACCACGAGCAGCTATCATAGCTTTTACTGTCGGGTTGTCTATCAACTTCTGAGTGCCATCCACTCTCTCCGACAAAGTTCCGGCATATCTTCCGTCGACCTTATATAGATTATCTGCCTCTATCACATTCAGTCCCCAACTTTTTAAAGTCGCTATTCCCGCCGCCATGTCCGACTGAGAGACTGCATTCGACAAAGCAAAAACTGCCACAGTGTCTCCCTTTTTAAGGAACGGAGCACGAATATCTTCAGTGATCTCTTTCTGGTTGGAAAGAACAGTAGCGTAATATTCTTTATTATAAATATTAGTGTACTCGTTTGTGATATATTCGTTAGTGATTTCGTCTCCACACGAGGACATCATCACCAAACCACCACATACCGCAAATAATGTTGACAGAAATCTCATAAAACAATCTAATTATAATTATTTTGCAAAGGTACTATTTTTTAGAAGATAATCCACTCGCTTATATATATTTTGTTTTTCGATTAATTAATATAACGTGAGTTCTAATTCTAATCTTCGGATTCGCAATAACGAACAATCATAAAAAGACATTTTCCACTTTCTAATCGAACTTTTATCTCTTTTCCCCCATAAAAAGGCAGAGCTTTTCTCTGTGAACTTTGTGTCTCTGTGGTTTTATTAAATCCTGGGTGCTCGCCTTCGGCTACACAGAGGGAGTGTTTTAACAATCCTCTGTAATCCGTCATAAATGGGAATGAGGGTTAATAAAAAATAGGGGCAAGTACAAGACCTGCCCCTACGGTTTTTACAACAAATTCATTAATCATTAATCAAAGTGAAGTGTCCGACATATTTCTTTCGGATCTCATCAATCCAAATCTCATACCAATAGTCGGTAGCCGGCATCTTTCGACCAAGATAAGTTCCATCCCACGCTTCATTTCCCTTCATCTCCACAAGTTTCTTACCGAAACGATCGTATATTGTCACGACTGCATCTGGATAAGCTTCTGCAATCACATCCGAGATGAATGCGTCATTCATACCGTCTCCATTTGGAGTGACCAAAGTAGGAATTTCAAAGTCTGGAGCTTCAGTAACGAACTCATAACTGCTCATACATCCGTTATGGTCCTTGATGACTACAGTATGGTATCCATAAGTGACATATGCTTCCGCCGAAGTTGAGAATTCATTAGCGTCGACTTTATATTCATATGGAGCTTCACCATAATTCTCATTTGGAACAAACTCCACATTATGGTAGTCTATCTTAGTGACCGTGTCGACGAGAGGAACTCCTACAATCGCAACCTCAATATCATCTGTTACAGACGGACATGCTTCCGAGGTTAGTTTTGCAGTATATTTATATGTGCCAACCTCCTTCTCACTGAATTTTAAGACGCTACTTGTAGAAACAACTTCATCTTTTTCATTCTTCCACTCATAGCTCAACACGTCTCCCTCGACAATCTTCAAACCGAATTTCAAGTTTCCGACATTGTTCTCACATATCGTAGTGTCGTTAGCCGCAATCTTAAAGTCAATTGGCTTAGCCACCTTGACAGAGATCTTTTCCGTTATCTTACAACCTCCATTCTGGCTTATTGTGAATGAATAGGTTTCATCTTGTTCTGGAGTCACGACGGCAGTGTTGCCTGTGCTTACCAATGATGGACTTGGAGCCCACTCCACTTCAGCTGTAGCAGGGGAAAGCGTCTCAAGACCAATCTCCTCCGACTCTCCCGCACAAACCACATCGACATCCTTGATAGTGTATGTAGGACGTGGCAATACCGACAACGTACCGAATGTTCCTGTCGTTCTACATCCTCTGTTAGTAGCCTCATACGTATATTCGCCAGCCTCAGCTGTAGTCACCTTCTTCAACGCTATCGTAGCGTCTGTGCTGATTTCCGTGCCATCCTTCTTCCAAACCACATCTGGAGTTTCTGTTCCAGCAGTGATATCCAAAGACAATGTCACGTTTTCTCCCTCACATAATGTTGTGTCGAACGCCAAAGTGTTGTCTACAATTGGATTTGGCACGATCTCAACTGCGAAACCAGTCTCACATCCGTTGGCATCTTTGTATGTCAACTTATATACACCACCCTTCTTTGTGACAGTGTTGCCTGTAGTTCCGTCTTGCCAAACGAAGTCAGATCCTGCGACATCCGCCAAAATAGTAACGTCACCTCCACAACTATGGAATTTTGCGCCGTCGGCAGAAGCATTCATCTTGACAGGTGAATTGTCGTTGTCTGCCTCAGAGATTTCGATGATACCATCGATCAATCCATTGTTGATACCGACCTCTTTGTCATACTTCTTTGTACAAGCGCCATCAGAAATAGTCACTGAGAATGTTGTAGCCTGCTTGATTGGATCACTTAAAAACTCTTTTTCAACCGTCGAATTGTTTGGCTTGTTCCAAACGTATGTCAAAGTAGAATCAAAAATATCCTCATTTGTCATAGACACTTTCAACTCGACAGCTGTATTCGGACAAACTGCGTCTGGACCTTCGATCTCGACTGTACCCAAACTGTGAACCTCTATTTTTATAGGCGACTTCTCCGACCTACACTCTTTAATATTTGGAGATACTCCAATATTGAATCCTCCTTCGACACGATATGTTCCAGACTTAGTCACAAGTTCATCCTGACCAAGTGTGCCACCAAGAGCTGTATAGAATGTGGTAAACTCAACCTTTTTACTGATATCCGACCACAATCCATTGATATCGACTGGAGATTCACACGACGCGCTGTCTCGAGTAATAAGACGTGGCTTAGCAAAAATGTGAACTTCCACCACATTTGCGCTACTTGTCTCTGTAGCGTTGCCCTGAGCCACGTAATACTTTCTTACCGTCTCCACCTCTCCAGGATTTACTGTCGCATCAATAACAGGAGCAGACGAAAGTGTTGTGCCACCCTTCTTCGGATCATCATCATACCAAATCAATGAATAGCTGTTGTCACTAACACTTGCAAACTGTTCAATTGGATCAGGAGTCTCTCCATCACAATAATAAGCAATAGTAGTTGTTGGGATTGGAGTCTTTGTGATGATCACAGTAACCTCCTGGAACTCACTCTCACAACCATTCTTACTAACCTGCTTTACCTTATATGTAACAGTTGCGTCTTCAGTTACCATATCAGGCGACGGTGCTGTCTCACCGATCAAATTTTCATTTGCGTCATACCACACAAGTTTCTTGTCTGTTGTCGGTACAACAGCAGTAGGATCCTGCTCCGTCAGTGTAGGGAATTTTCCGTCTACAGCATCCGACAATGTGTAATGAATTGCGTGGTCTGGCATGACTGCCGCCACAAACTCAACATTGACCTCGACTGATGCTTTTTCTCCTACACACGTGTGTCCCTTCGCAATCTCGTAGACTGGCTCTACTTCATAAGAATATAATTTTGATGCCGTCACGTCAGTCGCTGGAATCAAATCAGTTGTTGGCTGTCCCTTGATATACCAGTTGTAAGACGTAGGTGTCTTGCCTGAGGAACTAGTGTTGACTGTTGCTTTCAACTCAACAGCCGTCTCGCCAGCACAATAATTAATCACATCGTCTTTCAAATTGGCCACCTCTACTGTGGTGACAGAGAATGTCGATTTCTCACTGACTGCAGTTCCATTTGTCTGAGCCACTGTGAACTCCTTCACACCAGCCTTATCTGAAGAGTACAAGCCAGGAGCTGTAGTCTCATTTCCATTCTCGTCGTACCAGATAAGGGAGCTTCCTGTTTCTACCTCAACTAGAGTTGTGACATCAATCTCCTCGCCGACACAAATTGTCGTGTCGTTAGGATTAGGTTTCTGACTGCTTGTGATCACGACACTGACAGAATCGATATCTCCGATACAGCCTTCTGGTGATTTCTCACGCACATAATATGTCACCTTACCCTCGTTACTCAAATCCACAAGTATAGGAGCTTTGACAGAATCCTTGATAGCAGCAGTTTCATCCTTATACCACACCACGTAGTTGCCACTACCTGATGCAGAAGCCATATTGGTGATATTTTCGCTCACACCATCCTTCAAAGGAAGTTCTTTCTCTGGCTTCACTGTCGGAGTAGACGGTACATCATTAATCACCACATCCCACTCTTTCACTTCACCCTTACAACCTGTAGCGTCATCAGTAAGCACATAATAATATGTGTTGCGGACATCCTCGGCAGGAATATCTTTTGCGTCTACTTCAATTGCCTTATTGATATCAGCAAACCATTCGATAGTATGGTCATCGACAGTGACGTCGCCAAGTTTCAAATCTTCATTCTTACAAATCACAGCCTTATCCGTGATTTCTTCGTCAGGAAGGGCATTCACAACCAAAGAAACCGACTTAGAAGTCACAGCACTTGCTGTAGGACAAGAAGGATCAGAAATCTTCACCTTATAGTCGCCCATCTCCTTAACGATGAAAGAGTCGACAGAAGAAGCCTTGCCCAAACTTGTGTTTCCAAGGAAGAATTCATACTCATACTTGCTACTTGTTGGAGTGCCGACAGCTGTAAGCACAGTAGAGTCGCCCGCACAAATCTCAGCATCTTTGATTGAGATTTCCGCCTTCTGCACACCCTCACAAGACTCATCGATACATTTGTTAACGATATAATCACCAATCTCACCATCTTTATAACTTAACAATTTAGCGTAAGCGACATTGATAATAGACTCTTCACATTCCTCGACCGTTCCCTTCCAAGATAGCGTATATTTTGTTCCCCATGGTATTGGTTTATCGATTCCATGCTCGAACTCCCACACAATCGAATCTCCTTTCAAAACACCACCATTATCAGCAGATTCAAAAGAGACCTCCGCTGGCTTACGATCCACAATAGTCAAATCATACGCATAATCCGTATGGATGTATATATTAGAGAACGTACCTGACTCAATAGAGAAGAAACCTGAAGTAGGTTTTAATTTTTCGACCGTAAAGTCAGCCAAATCAATAGTATCCTTATCCATCCAAATTCGAAGGATATCATCAATCAATTCTACCTTCAAATTGAATGCACTAGCATTAGAAACAATAGATGCTTCATATTTCTTTGTACTTCCCTCATAACATACGAATGTCATTGTAGCCCAATCTTTTTTGACTTCTACTTTAACATTATCTCTTAGATAGAACGACAAACCATTATAACCTTCACAATCCATTTCCAAATAGATATTGGATGCATAGGAATAATTATACTTTGCCTTTGAACCTGTATTTCCTGTCACCTTTCCTCCTGAAATAGAAGCGCCACCAGACAAAGTCCAATCTGAAGGTTTTGCAGTCGCATCCTTTGTGATGTATCCATGAGTTTGTTCATACTCAATAGTATAAGTAATATCATCCCCAATCTCATATCTTTCCTTATCGGAAGTCTTCACCATAGTTGTCTGAAGCATTGGGTCTGGCACTTTTGCACAAGTAACTGTCACATTGGATGTATCAAAAAAGGCAGACTCATTTTTAGCTGACATCCACGCATAATTTACAGTAAGTTCATCATCCGTTTGACATTCCTTACCTGATGGGAAAGATGCTTTTGCATTGTATACAATCTTACCCTTCTGTTCACGCTGCAAATATGGAATTTGCCATTTTACAACCCACCGTCCATCAGCTATCTGATAACTATCCCAAGTAGCCTCGAATGCTTCTAAAGGACATTTTCCTTCAAATCCGACGAACTCCATTCCCTTAGGCAAAGTATCTATAATCATGACATCTTCATACTCACGTCCTGCTGTTGGACCTGTACCTAAGATACGACGCCAAACATATCCATCATACTCTTCTACTAACACATTGGAAACAGTATGACTCGGTTTATCAACTATACAAGGTATATATTCGTTAACAGCAACTTCTATAGATTTACCTGTTTCAGGGTCAATTCTTTGCCAAGAAGGAGTAACTGGATAATATGATCCTCCTTCAGCATCCTTTGCATTTTCATCATATGACCAGTCATCAGTGAAATCCACATCAGATTGCGGGATTGGGGCCAAAGAAGAAACTAAGCGTAAAGGTACAGTAGCTCCCTTATGGACACGATGTTTCAAGCCATTCATGTTATATAAATGGCCAGTAGTAGTAACTAAAGCCTCAGGAAATCTAACTACCAATCGCTGATTATACTTTTTTCCATCTTTAAGTCCATTAACGATTTTTTGTAAGAATACATCTACTTCACCATCGACACCCCCATTACTAAGGAATTCGCAAATTTGTGTTTTATAATCCCAGCCTATATTCTCATTAGCGGTTTTCAAACGCGTCATACTCGGATCATACATGTAATATGAGATGCGGTAATTTCCATAATTGATGTACGGTTCGAATGCATCATTATACAATCTAAAACAGAAGCGACCTTCCTGCGGTTTCATTCCATTATGAGAGAATGCAACGTTAACACGAGGACGTCCACCATCTAACCATCCTTCCTTAGAAGAATTTTCAAAATCTATTGTATACTGAACCAAGTTGCCTGGATTGACCATTTCTAGATTAGCCTTCTTCTCCATTTTCAACGAACGGTTAATGACATCCACACAATTACGCTGCATAGTAGCCGTAATATGATTTGGGTATTCATTAGATGTCCATCCTGTTCCATTTGTGCAAGAAATAGTTGCAGTTGTGCAATATCGTCCATTCGCTTTGTCACTAACTCTTGCAACATACGAAACTTGTCCAACAGTCTTCGCTAAATTTCCAGAAGTCAAATCCAAACCAGGACCTGTTACATCATCACTCTTAAATCCTGGCACAGTCCCTATTTTCCAAGTAACAGTATGTTCAGACGAATTGTATTCACCACCATCTGACGCACTTACAAAAATAAAATCTTCTGGCACATGCTCGACAATCTTTACTCCTTCAGCATCAACAGAACCATAGTTTCTATAATCCAAATAATAGGTCACTTTATCTCCTACATAAGCAACCGTCATACTGTCTTTTAATGATCTATATATTTTCATGTTAGCACTTTCATTCATCTGAGATGGAGCAGGATAGTTTCCTGTCAATACCATCATTCCTAATTGTCTAAACCATCCATGAAAATATACTGGTCTACTATCAAGATAAGCAGGAGCTGTATTTGTCACATCCCATTCAATATTACATTGACGATATAACATTGCCATCAAATCATAATCTTTAGATGCCACTGCAGATGCTGAAGAGGTACCTGGTATCCAGTTAAAATTAAATTTATCAGCACTTCCTGATCCGTCTGGTTTATATGACCAATTCAATGTAAATGGTCCCTCATATCTCAATGGGCTTGATCCAAAAACGATATACGGATTAGACCAAGGAGCAGTTTGTGGACTATTTAAAAATTTTGAAAACCTTTTTGCAACATCCAATTCATAAGTGTTTGAACCGTCTTCTATTTTATGAGTTTTGTAATTCCACGAGTATGAAGGATCTCCATGCCAAACATAATTAAGCACAGTTCTCCAACATAATCTAAAATCCTCGCCTTCACTAAACGCCGAAAATGTAACCTCTCCGTCGTCTTTTCCATCCTCAAAATCCACCCATCCTGCAATAGGAATATATGTTTCTCCTTTTTCTAGTAACTTTCCCATGACCCAATCAGAAGATGCTTCGCAACGTCTAAATTGCATAATCATAAAGTCTACATCCTCATCAGAAACATCACTCAATTCCTCATCATTTTCATCCTTGAATTTCTGTAACACATCAGCAAATTCTCGATAATATGCAGGTGCAAAATAATCTACATGTGTCCTTTTATCTGGTGAATTTATTGGGTTATAACCATCAGGGACCAAATAATTCGGAGAATATGCCCAGCTTGTTACTTCTCCATTTTTATCACAATATTTGCTATAACCATCAAATCCAATACAACCACTATATAATGCTTTAGAATATGGGTTTGTCTCTGCCTGAAAAACACCTTTTTCCACAAGTCCTCTGAGAACACGTATCAAATCTTTTCTATATGATATATCCTCTCCAGAAGCATCCTTAATACCCATTTTATCACCCCACTGCTTCCAAGCGACATACAATCCCATGACACAATCATAAACACCATCTGGAGCAGCTCCTTGACTTTCTCCTTCTATTAAAGATCCTTTTTGGTATTCCCAAGTAGGATAATTCATGACACCATCAATATGTCTCTTATATTTTGTAATACGTCTGTCATGCGTATATAGCCATAATCCGTCAAATGTGACTTTGTCTGCCATATAAGCGGCTGCCAAAAGGGTATAACCATCAGATTCAGAACAATCATATGGTTTTCCATCTCCTGTTGGTCGCCAAATATATTTGACTCCATTTAATTCATCTCCTGAATAGTCAAACTCATTAGCATGTATTTGCCATGCATCACGGATATCTTGTTCCATTTCCGCATGTACTACACCCTCAGCATTTTGTGTTCCTAAATTTCCTAGTTTTGAGCCTTCATACTCTAAAAATTGAGGGAAAGGATATTTCGGATTACCCGAATTGATATGCACTGGAACGGCCGCATTCAAATTGAACGCAGCGGCAACGGTTATGAAACCCGATAGGAGTGTCTTCCTTAATATATTATTGTTCATAAGTTCTATATTTTTCCTATTATACAATTATATCTTTCTGCAAATATACAATTTTCCAATTTGATTAGTGTTTTATCATCTTTTTGTTTCCTACCATATAGATGCCTGGATCTAATCCGTCCAAAGCTGAAGAAACTCGAACATGGTGTTTTACTAATGCTCCTAATGTGTTATATACATTTACATACTCATCTACTTTCTGAGAATCAAAATTCTTAATGTCTGACTCATTCTTGTCTGTGATCACCAATGGCACAGCATTCACTTTCTCCTTGTCGGATGCGACGTGGCAGCCTGCGCTCATTGTGGTGCCTCCTCCCTCATACACACACGCATAAGTCATTTCATCTTTCTCACCCAACGGTAATGCAGAGCTGCGACGGTAGGTGATGACACCTGCGTATGGTTTGCCTTCTGCCTTTTCATAAACAACGTTAGGATTCTCTTTCAATTGAATAAGACGGAATCCCAATGGAATTGTGTCTGTCACCACCACATTCTGAGCATCCTCTCCATTCACAAACGGAGTGTCGCCCAAAACCTTTCGCCAAACATATCCGTCGAATTCCTCTACCAATACATTCTTCGTCAACTTTGAGACTCCATCACAAGCACTTCGCAACAACCTGTCCACTGGCTGCGGATCTGCTCCCGCCTGATATGATGGAGTCACAGGATAATAGTAGCCCTCATCACTGTCTGTCGACAAAATCGACCACCCTTTTGACCAATCAAGCGCTTTCCAACTTGAATCATAGAATCGCGCCACCACTCGCAATGGATATTTCGCTCCATCACAATTGAACTTCGCCGCTCCTGCCATCTCATTCAAGAAATAAGTGGAAGCTGCCAACGCATGTGGGAACTGCACGAAAAACTTATGTGTGCCGTCTGCCAAAATCTCATCCTTGAAATTGAACTCACTGGCATTCGTTCCCATCGTCGCTCCATTCTGTGTGCCCTCCACCAAATCAAATGAACACTGCAGACTCTGTGCATCCTTCAAATCCTTGAACACCGTCACACGGTAGTTTCCATTATCAATATATGGCTCCACCGCATCATGGTAGATCTTGAACGTCAAATTATATTGAGCTCCTTTGTCGATATCCGCTACTGCCACATTAACATGTGAGCGTCCTCCGACCAATGCCGGAACTGTATCATTTGTGATTATTGTACTGAATGAAACCGTGTCGCCTTCTGATACAGATGTGACATCAGCTGTTTTCTCCACATTCAATCCCGTAGGCACTACTTCTATATTATTGCGCTGCATTGTGGCTGTCACGTAGTTAGGATAGAAATTCGTCTCTCCACCCAAACCATTTGAGCAAGAGATTTTCGCCGTTGTCTTATACACTCCCTTCGCACCATTTTTAGCCTTACAACGATAGCTCACACCTCCAATTGTCTTAGATAAATTCGGAGCTGAAAAATCCAACGCGTCGCCGACTATATCATCACTCTTGAATCCGGCGATATTGCTCAACTTCCATGTCACAGTGTGGCTGGCAGCATCATATACTCCATTATTATCCGCATCCAAAAATGCAAAATCCGCAGGGACATTCTCCACAATCTTCACATCCTTTGCGTCCACCGATCCATAATTACGGTAGGAAAGAAGGTATGTGACTGTGTCGCCCACATGGCAAACAGACATGCTATCCTTGAGTGCTCTGTAAATCTTCAAATTTGGTTGGGCCACCATTTTTGAAGGAGCCTGATAATTACCAGTCAGAGCCATCAGACCTGTCTGGCGGAACCATCCACTCATGTAATTAGAGACCCACTCTCCGTCATCCGTCGTGCCACTGGCATCCCAATTCTCATAAATGACAGTGAATAGGTCGCCCATCAGATCATAATCCTGCACTCCTATAGCGGCGAAAGCAGACGCTCCCTTCGACATACCAAGAGCGGAAGTGTTTTTATCATCCAATGTCTCTCCCGTCATCGGATCGATTTGCCAACCCATCATTCTTGGTCCAGAGTATGGAATCTTCTTGTCTCCCTTCGTGTAGCACTGTGAGCTTGCGGTCCAATGGGCAGGGTCACGCATATAGTCCGACAACTTTACGGCAGCATCATATTCGTATGTATTGCCACCCTTTTCCACCTGGTGTGTTTTGGGATTCCACGAATACTCAGGATTGCCATGCCAAGCATAGTTGCTGATAGTACGCCAAGGGCAACGGTAATCCTCACCATCCTGAAAATTGCTGTATGTCGTCTCCGATCCGTCTCTGCTGACAGTGTTCCATCCGGCAGTAGGAAGGGATGTCTTGTTTTTTCCAATCAAATCACCGATCAGCCAGTCGGAAGAAGCCTCGGCGCGACGGAATTGCTCCGCCTCCCATTCAGCAGTAGCTCCAACAGCGTCTGCCATCTCAACGAAAAGATCATGGAACTCACGGAAATATGCCGGAGCGCAATAGTCGATATGCTGCTTCTCTCCACCTGGATTTGCAAAAAGAGGATAGACTTTTATTCCGTCCACAGTGATGTAATTCTCCTCCTGCAAAGCCCAGTCTGTCTGCTCCTTCCAAGTGTCGCCACCACGAGGATATCCATCAAGGCCGATGATACCAGTGTTGACACGGGCAGGATTCTTGCCAGCATCCATGTTAGTCATTGCCACAAGACCCCTGATCACATTGATCATCTCCTGTTTGTAGCTGATAGGATTGCCACAAGCATCCAACACCTTCTCACCTTTCTCGTCAAGCATGAATTCGCCCCACTGTTTGTAAGCGACGTAAAGAGCCAATGCCACGTCAACATCTCCATCAGCGGCAGTGTTGCCACCCTCGTCGGCTCCATCACTGATTGCGAATTTGCCGAACTCATAGTTTGGAGCATTATCCGAACAATCCGAATAACGTTTTGTATGGACACGTCTTTTGTCGTGGGTAGCCATCCAGTAGCCGTCGAAAGTCACCTTGTCGGCCATATATGCAGCCGCCAGCAAAGCGTAACCGTCTCCCTCCGAACAATCGTAGGCTGCCTTGTAGGGAGTCCATATATATTTGATTCCCTTATATTCTTCCCCAGTGTATTCAAATTCATTGGCATGCTGCTGGTAAGCCTTACGAATATATCGTTCCATTTCGGCATGAACCAGACCTTCAGGATTCTCTGTTCCCAAATTTCCTCCACAAGCATATTCCAAAAACTGTGGAAATGGATAAGCAGGATTACCTGAATTTATATGGACAGGCACAGCAACGGCTGTACTTGCAGACATTAGTAAAGTCGCAATTGCAGTAAAATATGTAGATTTACGCATTATTCCTTTCATGCAAATTAAGTTTTAATGTGTACCCTATTATTATGTTAATTAGTGTTTTTGTTAAAGAATTCAGCCTACAAATTTCTAAATTTTTCTGCATAAATACAAATAATATACGGGATTTTAACGTATTCGGAACAATTACGCAGTACAAATTACCAAATAAACAAGAAGTTCATTTTATTGGGATCAAACACAAGGGTTGCCCCTACAGATTACAATTTTAAAAATCAACCCATTACACATTTTTTCGTAAAATATTTTCCCAAAACACTTGCATATTTCCAAAAAACAATATACTTTTGCACTCGCAATTCAGAAATGAATGCCCAGATGGCGGAATCGGTAGACGCGCTGGTCTCAAACACCAGTGGGGCAACCCATCCCGGTTCGATCCCGGGTCTGGGTACAAAGAAAGAGAATCAGAAATGGTTCTCTTTTTTTGTGCTTTATTATGAAAAACAAAAAAACGGTTTGAATTTCCATCCAAACCGTTCTTATTATTTTAGAAGCGAACATTCACGTCGCCACTAATTATTCCCAATACAATTCCCTTCTTTGCACACTTCCATTTTCATATTGCATTTTTACAGGATAACCATCTTTATCAAGCACCCACTGATATGGAAGCTCTTCCTCAGCATCTAAATCATCCCATTCAACACTGCCGCCACTTCCATTTGATACTACAGTTTCATACAAAGAGACCAGAATGTTTTTGCTTGGTTCTCCTAACAGAAAATCATAAAAACCATCAAAACTACTGTATGGATCAAAAAAATGGAATCTTGATTTATTCTCAATAGGCGAAGAGTAATTGCTATTGGTGTATTTATAAAAAAACACATACATGTCATCATACTTTTTTACAAGATTTCCATTCTCCCACTCATACTTTATTGTATCGACACTACCATCTGTATTATGATGATATTCCGCAATTAAATGACCCTGATCATCATATTCATATTTGAACTTACCACTCAAAAATTCTCTTGATTCCAGATATCCTTTTGAGTTAAGAGTCACTGTTGTTATGTTAGGATCTTTAGCATTTTTAGTATAATATGATTCTATCCTTATCGTATTTCCATCATACTTGTGTATACCCTTGTAATATAACTCTTCTTTTTCATTTATATATGAATAAAGAGAGACACACCTTCCGTCATTGTCATAATTAAACTCATAAGTAAAAATATTATCAACAACCTTTACCAATTTCTTCTGATGGTCATTCTCGTCATCTTTATTTTCTTCCTCTTTGCACGACGTTGCAAATCCCGCAACCAACGCGATGACACCAAAAAAATTAAACAATTTCTTCATAATTTTCTTTTATTTTTTAGACGTTGCAAAATTAATATTTTTTTGATTTGCCAATATAAAACACCTAACAGTGTAATTAGAATGCATATTTCGTCAATCGTTTATCGTCAATCGTTCATCATTCATCGTTCATAATATTCCATCAGTTTCTCAGCCAATTTTCTCATTACCACTCTCACAGACTCTGGTTCAAGCACCTCAATTTTATCGCCCTGCTCCATTACATGCTGCATGAAATCATACGTTGTCTTCACATACATCTCAAACACCGACGACTCATTATCGCTTGAGATCAAACGTTGTGAATCATGGAATGGCAGCGTCTCCATATAATTTCTTGCTTCTCCATATGCACGTATTACGACGCGCTGTTTCTCCTCTTCACTGTGCATCACTCCAAGACAACCGTCATAAAACTCTTCCGCATTGAAATCTTTGTCGATTTTGAATGTCTTGTCCGTTATCTCGACATTTACGATTCTATCGAGAGCGTATACACGAATTTCATCCTCATGCGTATTGTTCTCTCTGTTTTTCTCCACATAATGCAAGGCTCGCACAATCACATACCAACGTCGGTTTGCCACTTTCATAAAGTAAGGCTCAGCATTAAACGTCTTTCCTTCGTCGTCGCTAAACTTTTTATACGTGATCTTCACCACCTTGTTTTCTCGCATAGCCTGCATAAAGGTTGACAACCAGGTATTTCCCGACGGGATTTTTTCAAACTGTACTCTATTTTCCAACTTTTTGTCGGCAAGCAACTGGTTCAGCACAGAATAAGAGTCCATCACCCATGATCTTACCGACTTGGCGTCTTGCAATGAAGATTCCGCGATATGATAGTAATATCCCCTTTTCTCTTTGTCGAGTTCTATATCTATTCCTAAAGATTCCGCAATGCCAGCACGAAAATTATGAAACGTACGAAGAGACAATGGTTCGCCACTGCCAAAATCGGAGTTTTTCCACTTCTCACTTATCTGCTTGTATGTAAGATGTTTGTATTGGCGTATGATATCTACAAGCCATACATATTTAGCCAATTGATTGCCTGCCATAACTACTGCTTTTTATTTTGCAAATGTATAAATAATGTATGTAATAAAACAGCGCAGGTTGGTAATTTTACGTTGACTTTTGGCTTATGGCTCTGTTTGCAATCCGCTATCGTTTAAAACTAAAACCGCCAAACTTACGTCTGGCGTTTTTAATTTGTAGTTTATAAATCCATAACATTTTTTCATCAACTAAAGTTTAGATTCAATACCCATTTTTACTCTTTCTACTCATTCATTTACAATAAAAAATACTCAAAATCAGTCCTAAATAATGTGTCCCTTTTCCAAAATCCTTTTACGTCCCTCCAATTCCCTAAAGAGATTAAAATAAAAACGTCAGCGTGGGAATTGCGCCTAAATGCAACGCTGTTTTTTTAACGTTTTTAACAAAATTAAATCAAAACCTTAATAATTGTACACAAAAATATATGTCCTTCAACACCTTATTTTACATTAAAATATATACTATTGAAAATCAACGATTTAGGTTTATTATAGAAAATATGTTCTACAAAAGTGTTTTTTGGGAGATTGTATATGATCTCCCGATATGGATATGTATATTTTGACAATATTTGAGTAAAAAAAGCTATCTGCTAAATTTTTGGAAGTTGTTTGAGTTTGTTTTTGAGGATTGTTAAGGACGGGACGATCTAAGCCTCCCTTTTTCGCAATCACGTAAGTGCGAGCGACAATAGCAGACATTGAATATGGAAGTCATCATACAAATTTTTAATATTCAATAACTTCTCAATTTTGGAGTTGGAAAAATAGAAATATCCATAAATATATCCTATTTTTGAGCAAAGGAAAACCAAAAAAACTACAAGATGAAAAGAATCAAATTATTCAGTTTACTTTGTCTCGGATTTATGTTAGGAAGCACATCATGTTCTAAGGATGACGACGATGAAAATGAGAACAAGGATGGAAACAAAGATATTGTGGTGAATCCTACCGACGAAGAAGAAAAGAAAGAGACTGCCAAATACAACTTCTTTGGTGCAGAGTTGTTTTCAAACGAAACCTTCACATATGGTAAGTTTGAAGCCAAAATGAAGATGGCTTATGCTCCAGGATGTATCAGCTCAATGTTCCTCTACTACAACGATTCCTACAAAGGGAATGGAGAAGTTTGGAATGAGATAGATATCGAGGTCATTGGTAAGGAGCCAAACGGATTCCAGTCGAACCTCATCACAGGCAAATCGGAGAACAAGGTCACATCAGAAAAAATCCATAAGACAGATTCTCCTATCGCAGACAATTTCCACATCTACACTGTAGAGTGGACGCCTGATTATGTGGCTTGGTACTTAGATGGCAAAGAAATCAGAAGAAACGACACTTCAAACGACACAAAGAAACAGGTTGCCGCATTGGTTAAGCCACAGAGTCTTCGTTTCAACATCTGGTCGAGCAAGAGTATAGAGTGGGTAGGAACACTCCTTCAGAAGAATATTCCTATTTCCCAAGAGATTGACTATGTAAAGGTTTACGACTACGATACAGAGACAGGCTCATTCACAGAAAAATGGACAGATGAGTTTGATTCGTTCGATAGCAAACGTTGGGGAAAAGGCAACTGGACTATGGAAAATGTGCTTGAACGTCCCAACAATGTCGTTGTGGAGGATGGCGTCTTGAAGCTAAAACTTACGAAAGAACTAAAATAAAGTCAATTTATTACTTATATACAAAAAATCCGCCGAACTTGCGTCCGACGGATTTTTAATATTAATTCAGTATGTATGAGAATTATCTGATGAACAATAGCTCACGATACTTAGGCAATGTCCACATCTCATCGTCAACTATCATTTCAAGTTTGTCGATCTCATAACGGATCTTCTCAAAGAATGGAACAACAGTGTCGTGGTATGCTACCGCCTTTTCACGCTCTGCCTCAATCTTGTTTGCCACCTTTCTTGCCTCTACTAGATCAGCTGTCAAAGTCTTGATCTTAGCGATACGCTCTGAAATCTCACGGATAAGATCTGAATCAGTACCAGCAAGTTTCAACGCCTCATCCTTTCCGTAAACCTGAGTCATCTTGTAGACATTGTCTAGAAGAAGCGACTGATAGCGTGTTGCGACTGGGATGATATTGTTGATTGCCATATCGCCAAGCACACGTGCCTCGATCTGGATCTTCTTTGTATATGTCTCCCACTTGATCTCGTTTCTTGCCTCAAGCTCTCTCTTGCTGAATACACCTAGGCTCTCGAACATCTTGACAGACTCTGGAGTTGTGTAAGCGTCGTAGATTACTGGAACAGAAGTCTCGCAGTTCAAACCACGCTTAGCAGCCTCAGCCTTCCACTCATCAGAGTAACCATTACCGTCGAAACGGATAGCCTTACTCTCCTTGATATACTGCTTGATAACCTCGAACAATGCCTTGCTCTTGCTCTCTCCAGCAGCGATCTTAGCGTCGACAGCAGCCTTGAAATCCTTCAACTGAGCAGCCATAGCCGAGTTCAACGCGATCATTGCACATGCGCAGTTAGCAGAAGAACCTACAGCACGGAACTCGAATCTGTTTCCTGTGAATGCGAATGGAGAAGTACGGTTACGGTCAGTGTTATCGATAAGCAATTCAGGGATTGTAGCGACAGCAAGCTTCATCTTCTTCTTAGAGTCCATGATGATTGCCTCTTCCGAAGTTGCGTTCTCAAGTTTGTCGAGCACTGCGGAGATCTGGCTTCCAAGGAATACAGAGATGATTGCAGGAGGTGCCTCATTTGCTCCAAGACGGTGAGCGTTCTGAGCTGTCATAACAGATGCCTTAAGAAGAGCATTGTTTTTGTAGACAGCCATCAAAGCGTTGACTACGAATGTCACGAACTGTAGGTTCTCCTCTGGAGTCTTACCTGGAGTGAACAAACCTACACCTGTGTTTGTACCAAGTGACCAGTTGTTGTGCTTACCTGAACCGTTGATTCCTGCGAATGGCTTCTCGTGAAGAAGTACGCGGAAACCGTGCTTACGAGCGATCTTCTCCATGATTGTCATGATAAGAAGGTTCTGGTCGTTAGCGAAGTTAGTCTCATTGAAGATTGGAGCCAACTCAAACTGGTTTGGAGCAACCTCGTTGTGACGAGTCTTCAAAGGAATATTATATTTGTAACCCTCAAACTCAAGATCACGCATGAAAGCCTGAACTCTCTGAGGAATAGCACCGAAGTAGTGGTCGTCAAGCTGCTGGTTCTTAGCAGACTCATGTCCGATCAATGTACGGCCTGTAAGTAGCAAGTCTGGACGTGCTGCGTAAAGACCCTCGTCAACCAAGAAATACTCCTGCTCCCAACCTAGGTAAGAGAACACTTTCTTAACTGAAGTATCGAAATAGTGGCAGACATCAACAGCAGCCTTGTCTACTGCGCCAAGAGCCTTCAAAAGTGGAGTCTTATAGTCGAGCTGCTCACCCGTGTAAGAGATGAACACAGTAGGGATACAAAGAGTATCATCCACAATGAATGCAGGCGACGATGGATCCCATGCTGTATATCCACGAGCCTCAAATGTTGAGCGGATACCTCCTGATGGGAAAGACGACGCGTCTGGCTCAGCCTGTGCAAGAAGTTTTCCTGAAAACTCCTCAATGACTGGACCTCCAGGCATTCCTGCGTATTCAATGAATGAATCGTGCTTTTCTGCAGTTCCCTCAGTTAGAGGCTGGAACCAGTGTGTATAGTGAGTTGCTCCCATTTCCATTGCCCAGCTCTTCATACCAGCTGCGACACCATTTGCGATTGTACGGTCTAGGGTTTCACCATTGTCGATTGCTTTTGTAAGAGTCTTGTAAGTCTCCTTTGAAAGATACTTAATCATCTTCTCACGGTTGAATACATACTTTCCGTAGTATTCCGATGTCATCCCCTCTGGAGATGTCACTGCAAGCGCTTTCTTCTTGAAAGCCTCGCTAACAACTTTGAATCTTAAGTTTGACATAATGATTCTCGTTTTATAATGTTATTACTATTTTTCAAATTTCCATTGGAAGCAAAATTTGGCGTTTTTCAGCCAAAAAGGTCTTTTTTTACTTCCATTGGAAGTAGAAAACCCTTGTTTTCCTTCCGACATTGCAAATTTAAGCAAGAATTTGCTCCATACTAACTAATTTATGTTAAAATCGACACTTTTTTTTGTCAAAATTCAGTTTGTCACCAAAAACATCAATATACCTTCAAATTGTAAGGCTACAAAAACAAAACGCTTACAGTTTGTTATATGCAAATTCTTAATAGGCTCGTCACATTTTCACAATGTTACAATTAGACCAAATTACTTTTCATTTTGTCACATTTTACCATACATACCATACTTTTTGATTATTTATAGAATAAAAAACGTAATGACATTTTGCAAAGGCACACTTATAAATAACATATCAGACGTTACGCACATCTTGCATTCTGGCATTTAGATTCTCCTCTGACACGTACGACCGTAAATTAATATTTTGGTATATTTAAGATGCGGATGATATATTTTGAGACGTACGACCGTGTTTTAGACACGTACGACCGTAAATTAATATTTTGGTATATTTGAGACGCACATGGTATATTTTGAGACGTACGACCGTGTTTTAGACACGTGCGACCGTAAATTAATATTTTTGGTATATTTGAGACGCACATGGTATATTTTGAGACGTACGACCGTACGTCTCTACGTGAGGATTCGTATTACGAAATACAAATTATATTGTTTTTTTTGTCATAAAATTCTATATTTGCTACATACATATTTAAAATAAACACACATGAATAAACTTTTTACTCTTTCGGCGATTTCGCTATTTTCATTGTCGATAACGAATGCAGCCTCTTATATCTCCAACGGATTTTTCGAACAGAATGTCGACGGTTGGGCGATGTGGAATGGCGGTGACGACGGTGCCTCTTTCGAACGTGAAAGCGGAACCCAGTTCGACGGCGTCGGCTGTATGATGGTTGTCAACCCTATAAGCGACCCTGAAAACCAATGGAAAGTGCAGATCCATACAAGTTTTGAGGTAGACGGTGATGGTCTTCCTGCTGGCGAATATGAGCTTTCCTACTACATCCGCACTAAGAGTGGCACAGGTTCTGTACGCGTCTCCACTTCCGGCGAAGAAAACTACCAAGGTGATCAGGAAGTGACGGCGTCTTACTCACAAAAGACTCTTAAATTTACATCTAAGGGCGAAGTGGACGGTTTTAATTTCGACATCGCCCACACAGCAAACACTTATTTTATAGACAATGTGACACTGAAAGCTTTGTCTGTCGAGCCACAGGATCCAGGCAACGGAGAATACACAAAAGCATCTGTCGGCATAGACATCAGCGACAAGCATCAGGAAGTGCTTGGTATAGGTGGCGGTATTGTCTACTATCAAAGCTGGTTTACAGAGCATCCTAACAGTGAGGCTATCTTCGACACCATCTACACAGGTCTTGGATTATCCGCTCTTCGTATCGGAAACTGGAAACAGGACATCAACGAGCATAATGTGAAAGATGAATTGACTGTCTATAATGAAGCAGTCAAACGACTTGGCAGAGAAAATTTCATCGTGGAAATGTCGTCGTGGGCAGCTCCTGGTTCACTGAAGGAAAATGGCGACGTGAATGGTCCATACACTTTAAAGAAAGGATCTGATGGCAATTTCGTCTACAATGAATATGCCGAGTGGTGGAAAAATTCATTGGCAAAATATCAGGAAGAAGGCATCCACCCAGACTATATATCTATGCAGAATGAGCCAGACATGGAGGCAACTTATGCCGCTACTCTATTCGATGCCACGGAACATTACGTCGACTACACAGGCAAACAGTTCGACCGCGCGGGATATGACAAGGCTCTTCCGATTTTTGTAGCCAAAATCAAGGAGCTCAACGAAGTGCCTAAGATTCTTGGTCCAGAAGTGCTTGGTATCGGATATGGCAACACTCAGAAATATATGGATGCTCTCGACGCTTCCCTACTCGACGGCTTGGCTTTCCACTACTATCACAGTGGCGAGAATGCTGACGACAGATATTCAAAGCCTAACGCATTTGTCAACGCACAAAAGGAGCTAGCGACAAAATATGGCAATATGCCTCAGTTTATGACAGAAAACTGTGCGATGCGATCAGAGAAGAGTGGCAACGATGTCCACACAGCATGGATTGTGGCAAACAGTTTCAACTACAACCGCGTCGGCTCATATATGTATTGGAACTTATTATGGGGAACAAGCGACATGGACGGATGTATTGCCGTCAACAACCCATGGGACAAGAGCCAATGGAAAACAGACGAAGGATATCAGGTATGTCTTGATTATCACGGTCTGCGCCACTTCTCTAAATTTGTACCAAAAGGATACATCTGCGTCGGCAGCACAACCGACAATTCCGACTTGGTATGCACATCATTCGTGAGCCCAGACGGAAAGAAGGCGACTATCGTAGTGATCAACAAAGGTAGCAACCATGCGGTCAAGGTCAACTCTCCATTTGAAAGCAGTGTTGCCCGCCTGACAATGACAGCCACTTCAAAGGATGAGAGAAGCAAAGATTACGGTGTGATCAACTTGGATGATGAGATTCAGATGCCAAAGATGAGTATCGCCACAATCACATTCGAAGACAACGGTGAGGCACAATCTGTGAAGCAGAACACAGCAGACGACGCATTCAACGCAATGTTTGCAAACGACAATCTGCAGATTATATCATCAGAACAGGCGGACGCAACTGTCGAGGTATGGGATGTCACTGGTAAGGTTTGGATCAACAAGGCAATCTCATTGAATGCAGGAGTGAACAAAGTTGAAGCCAATCTTCCATCAGCTGTATACTTTGTGAAGGTTATCGCAAACGGCAAGCAGACAGTTGTGAAATGCATTAAATAAATTGAGAGACGGAATAAATTCCGTCTTTGCATACTGACTAATCCAATAAAAATAGACGCAGTGAAAATTGCGTCTATTTTTTTCAATTCAATACAAACGAAAAAAGCGCGGAATTTTCATTCCACGCCTATTTCTCTGCCTTTCCTTCAAGATTATCTCTTCAAAGCTGGCTCGTCAGACACTGTAAGCTTCTTTCTTCCATGAGCTCTACGTGCAGCTAGCACGCGACGTCCGTTTGGAGTCTCCATTCTTGAACGAAAACCATGCTTATGTCTTCTCTTTGTGTTCGAAGGTTGATAAGTTCTTTTCATCTTATTTTAACTTTTTTAATTATTTTCTAATTTCTGTTTTCAAAATCCTTGAAAATCGGAATGCAAAATTATAGTTTTTAGAGGATAAAACAAATATTTCACTCCTTTTTTTATGTGTTTGTTGAAAACTTACACATTGAGATTCAGATCACTCAAAGCCTTCTGCATTTTTTCAATTGCTTTGCGTCTGTGAGAAATACTGTTTTTTACCTCATCATCCAACTCCGCAAGTGTCTTATCGTAGCCTTCAGGAATGAAGACGGGATCATAGCCGAATCCGTTTGATCCACGTCGGCCTCTGGTGATTTCTCCGTTGAGAGTGCCTTCACAATGAATTTCGTAGTTTTCCATCACCAAAGTGATATGGGCGACAAAACGTGCCTTTCTGTTTTCCTCCTCGTCAAGCACCGCAAGCAGTTTGTCGATGTTTGTGCTGTCCGTTGCTCCTTCGCCAGCAAAACGAGCTGTATAGACACCGGGAGCACCATCAAGAGCATCACATTCCAAACCACTGTCATCAGCCATTGTAGGCAAACCTGTCTTCTCAAAAATGAATTTTGCCTTTAGACGTGAGTTTTCTGCGTAAGTTGTCCCATTTTCCTCAGCAGACTCTGTAATGCCAGCCTCTGCCTGCGTAATCAACTCAAACTTGTCTCCAAGGATAGAAGCGAACTCAGCCACCTTTCCTTTGTTTTTGGTCGCCAAAACTATCTTCATCGTCAACAAAATTTATTTGATTTTAGTGCCTCCACTTAAAATATGGTTAGCTGAAGTGATCACCACTTCCTTCACTCCCTTGCTTATAGCGGTAAACGCATTGTCGAGTTTTGGAATCATACCACCACTGATAGTGCCGTCAGCCTTATAAGCTTCAAAATCAGCTTTTGTGATCAATGGGATGACAGAAGAGTCGTCGTTCTCATCTTTCAACACACCGTCCTTTTCAAAGCAATAGATTAGAGAGACATCGAATCTCTTTGCCAAAGCGACTGCAGCCTCCTGAGCGATAGTGTCTGCGTTGGTATTTAAAAGATTGCCCTTGCCATCATGAGTGATTGGAGAAAGCACAGGCACAATTCCACGAGCAATAAGATCAGCCAGGATATCAGTGTTCACCTCCCTCACGTCGCCCACAAATCCATAATCAATAGGATTAGGTTTACGCTTGTCGCTTCTCATATAATTGATATCAGCGCCTGTCAATCCAAGAGAGTTGATGCCATTAGCCTGCAGTTGAGCCACGATATTTTTGTTAACAAGTCCGGCATACACCATAGTCACCACCTTAAGCATAGCCTCATCTGTAATACGTCGGCCCTCCACCATCTTAGTCTCAATGCCAAGCTGGGTTGCAACCTGTGTGGCACTGCGTCCACCACCATGTACCAACACTTTGTTTCCTGGGATTTTAGAGAACTGTTCCAATAGGCTTTTAAGAGTAGATGCTTCCTCCACAATCTTGCCGCCTACCTTTATCAATGTTAGTTTTTCCATTTTATCTGATAATTGCAAATTTCAAATGTTTAGTTTCAGTCATACCCTCGTCATCAGCCGCAGTAGTTACAAATACATTATAGACACCTGTAGGCAGACGTGAGCCATCACTTCTTCGAGCTGAAAATCTGTATGTTCCACCCTTGCTGATTCCGTTTTCGATCACCATTCCTCGCTGATCAGTAATTCTGACGTTACTCTCACTCATCAATCCCTTGATTTCCAAGTCGCCATCATAGTCAGATCGAACAGGATTAGGATATATCGTGACATTATCAAAATCGTCTTCTGGGAACGATGAGTCAGTGGCATAAATCAGCAGACCATTGTCTGTTAAAATATAAAGGATTCCTGACTCCTTCTCATATGAAATATCCATTACTGCATTAGAAGACAAAGGCGAATTCTTAGTTGTGAAATTTTCTAATATCTTGTCTCCACTGGCCGAAACCAAAAACAATCCGTTTTCTTCTGTTGCAATCCACTTTCTGTTTTTACCATCCACTTGTATCTTCTTCACTTTGTCGGATGCCAACAAATAATCAGCGTATCGACTGTCATCCTCTCGTGTTATCTTAGGACGCACATATGTTTCTTTATCATTAAATATTCCCTTTACATTCTTCATGACAAGTGGACCCTGATCGGTGGCAATCCATATATCCCCTTTAAGATCTTCCTCGACACTGAAAATATATACTGGCTTAAATGTTTCCATCATACCATCTTCCACATACTTGAAAGAACCGATGATTTTTGTTTTGTCATCACTATCATCAAATGGTGTCTTGTTCATATCCAAAACACATATAGCAGGATCTCGATAATCTGCGATAATTAAATCTATTCCTGATTTTGTACGATAGTGAAAACGGGCAGACGGCTGATTTAGAAATTTATTATGATTTAATTCATGCCATTTTCCTGTCGTGTCCATAGCATAAACCATATTACCATACGAATTTGGACTTGCAGCAAACAAGTTGTGCTCTTCATCATACCATGCACACTCAACCTTTGTACATCTTGTTGAAGAAGAAGTCCCCTGAAATGCAGAATTATCCTTATTATATATATTTATAAGTGTATCATTATAAAACTCATGCAATCCCCACCAAGTAGGCACAAAAATATGTCTATTATCTTCAGGATCGACAAGCATTCTATACGCCGAATTAAAATCATATCTTGAGATATCCTTAAAAACAACCGAATCTCTCTTCAAAAATTCTCTCAAATAATGCCACTTACCATCCTTTGTATAATCAGCCACAGCAGGCGTGCTATAACCATGGTTTCCCGTCAAATATATTTCTCCATCTATAGTCTGAATTGAATAATATCCTATCTGACTCGGACCATTAAATACAAGTGGTTCTGACACCGTAGCTTCCAATTCATCAATAGATAAATCTGCTGTTCTTAATCCATCTCCATTATCTAGCCACGCAACATCTTCATCTACATCATAAACTGCTAATTTCGACCTACACTCTCGATATTTTACATCTCCTAGATTATCCTTATGGAAAGCCATAAGTTGCCAATTTGTAATTGCTGTCAACCGATCTTTATAAACCTGTATAGTATCAGGTACTATTCCTTTGGGACTGACATCCACCCATGTGCCATCACCAAGAAGTGCATACAATCCTACACTGGTCAATAGAAGAACATGACCTGACGAACATTCCATCTTCTTGATCACCACTGAATCAACTGGACATGTTATTGGCAAAGCCACTTGTTGCCAAGCACTAAAATCATTTGCATTCTTGCCCTCTTTGCAGACACGCAATTTTCTATGCGAACAATGACTTCTGTCTGCCATCAAAGCATAAATATCGCCCTTCAACACTACTGTTTGATAAACAGTTTCATACTCGCCATATGTTCCAATTATATAAGTGTCTAAAACTTCTCTCTTTTTTGTGTTGTATACAACTATTCCCGCATCCAAAGAAATGTAGACATTATCGCCATCAACTTTAAGGCTGTTTACCTTCTTTCCGCTTATCTCACTATCTTTGATAGACTCATCGCTAAACGTAACACCATCAACAACCAAGTCTATTGTCATGTCGGAATGGATAATGAACAATGTCTTCGTAGACTCAACAAACTCGACCAACTCGATAGCCGACGGACTTAATCCATCAAGTGTAGACAACGGTTTGACTTCTTTAGTCTTCTTATCATAACTGTACATGCCGCCATTCGCAACTACATACACTTTCTCTTTAGACGGAATAATACTCGTTATTCCATTATATGAACGGATTGTCTGCCATTCTCCTGGAGCAATATTGCGTTTTGCTAAAACTGATATTGTCGCAATAAATAACACAATAACTGTATAAATGAATCTACGCATGAGTCTATTTTTATTAAAATTTAATGCAAATATAAAAAAAGCAAGGATAGAAATTGCATTCTATCCTTGCTTTTATCTTTCTGTCGGAGAAAATTACTTTATTATCTTGAAAACTTTCTCTCCTTGATCCGAAATTACGATTGCAGTATACACTCCCTTATTCCACTCTTTGGTAGAGAATGATGTCTGTCCGTTTACTGATGACGACGCGATTGTTCTTCCAGCAATGTCTACAATCTTAATTGATGCATTCTCTGCAATCACCATCAAATTATCCTTAACTGGATTTGGATAGCAAACCACATTATAGTTTGCCTGCGCATCGTCTACAAGCGTGTATGCCTCCCAACCTGGCATTTCGTCAAGTGTGATCACATTCTCATGATTCATCACTTTCTTCCACTCGTCGTTGGATGTCTGATCAGCGAAATTGCTTCCCCAACTCTGATACCAAGGCATCATCCAGCTCCACATAGCCTCATCCTCAATACATGCGTCCGCATCCACTACCGGACCATTCTCACTCAAAGCAATAAGTTTCTTGTAGCCTGACATCTTCTTCAGATTGTTGAATACCACATAATTCGACTGATAGTCAAACGCTTTATTGTAAATGTCTATTGAAATCACGTCATAGATGTCGTCTCCCGGATTCCAGTCTGTATCTGCCACACTCTGTGGATTCCATACCCATATTAGATTGTGGACTCCCTTCACGTCGACCATCTCATGATGGATAAGCTGATATAGCTTTGCATAGTTGGCGCCTCCCTGGCGACCCCACCAGAACCATCCGCCTGATGCCTCGTGCAATGGACGGAAAATGCCAGCCACACCTTTCTTCTGCATGTCAAGGAAGAAATCCGCAATCACGTCTATATCCTTGATCATATTCTTATAGATAGTCGAATTCTCATTCCATGATCCGTCTGCATTCATGGCGACGGTGAAATCAAAGTCTGTGTCACCTTCCTTTAGTTGTCCACCTTCATATCTTGAATAGAACTGATCTGTCTCATACGACGGATCACGCCAGTGCCATGTGAAAGCAGGAATACCACCAAGACTCCACAAATCCTCCATAAGAGCTACAGACTTCTGTGTGTACTCAGTATACCATGAACCATTCGCTCCATACGCGCTCTGTCCTGTCGCATTCATGAAATCCACACCTCCAAGAGCCGGATATTTTCCACTCTTTGTGTAAACTACTTTGTAATCCTCGTGATTTTTGAATGTGCCATCAGATCCGTCCATACTTCCAGCCATGAAACCTGAAATGATATTCTTTCCGAAATTCTCATTCAAGAACCTGTATAAAGCTTGTGCCGACGCAGTTGCCTTAGAATCTGTAATGCCTGATGGCTTCACCTCCTGTACTACCGCTGGATTGACCTCCATATAGTCGACAACCCACCATGTCCATCCTGGCACAACCGAAATAGTCTGCTTTCCTGCCTTTAGTTTGAATGTTCCAACTGTATGAGCTCCATTTTCATTGATGGCAACCTCAACACTTGTACCGTCTGCCAACTTTACAACACACACTTTGCCAGCATCGTAAGGTATGGCTCCCCCTAATATAATGTCGTAATTGCCATCAGCAGGAATATCAAATTCAAAATTGATATATCCGTCGGCATCCTGGACCGACACCGCCTTTCCTCCAGAGCAAACTTCAGAACCTACTTCCACGCCTTTGTAGTCGGCACACTCTGCCTCGATATGGACTGAAGTGTTTAATGTACAAGGATCATCAACTACAACCGAGCCTTTATATGTGCCCCAATCCTTCATGTCTTCAAGAGTGATGACACGCTCATCCTCCATATTGCTCTTCCATACCGAGTTGGAAGTCTGGCTGATAAACTTGTCGTCTCCCCAGCTGTCGTACCAAGGCATCCACCAGCTCCATACCGCACCGTCTTTGTGCATGTTGTTGACATCTGGAATTGGTCCGTTCTCCGAAAGAGCGATCATCTTGTCTGATCCCATCAAATCCTGAATCTTGTTGAAGTAGCCCGACAATGATCCATTATCGTTAGCCTTCTTGTATACATCAACAGAGATAAAGTCGCAATACTCGTCGCCTGGATACCATGAAGCCTCAAGCACATTCTCATCGTAAGGAGCCTTGTTGAGACGCTCGATATTCCACACCCACAAACAGTTGTTGACACCGTTATCCTTCACCATTCGGTCGTACACCAACTTGTAGAGAGCTTTATATTCCTCGGCAGTGCCTATACCCCACCAGAACCAAGCTCCAGATGCCTCGTGAAGCGGACGCCAGATGCACGCCACTCCGTCTTCCTGCAATCTGAGGAATACTTTGGAAACAGCGTCAATGTCCTTGATCATTATCTTGTATGCGTCACTCTCCTTATCCCACTCAGTCGTACCTGACTTGAACGCTGTACGGAAATCAAACTTCGCCTTAGTGCTGTGTTCCTCTGTCTCTCGGCTTGGATCTTTCCAATGCCAAGTAAACGCAGGGATTCCTCCCTTCTGATAAAGTTCTTTCGCAAGTGAGACACAAGTCTCAGTATAGCTCTGATACCAAGAATCCGTCTCCTTAGCTCCAGTCAACATAAGAAGATCAAGGCCAACAAGTGCTGGTTGCTTTCCTGATTTCTCAACTACTGCAGCAAAATCCTTCTGATTCTTCAGCGCCGACGCACCGTCCATGTCTCCAGTCTGGACTCCGGAAACTGTCTTCTTGCCGTAGTTGTCATACAAGAATTTATAAATATTCTTAGCACCGTCAGTGCTTCCTGTCACCGGACTTTGGCTGATTGCAGCAGATGCTGTAGCCCCAAAGCCTAGCAGTGCCAAACTTGCATAAAAATTAAGTAATTTTCTATCCATAACCCTTTTATTTTATTCTATCAACATTACAAATATATCATATTTTGTTTCCACCCAGTATTTCCATGCAGTGAAAATTCTTACTCCACACGGCTCTATCACAAGTGTTTATGCAAATTTAGCCCATGTCAGACAGACTGCTGCGGAAAATTGTTTCATAAACATGGAGTATTGTTTCATGAAATTAAAAATTATAAATGCGATATGCTAAATAAACATGAATCCGACGAAATCGACATTTTTCTTCCCGCTAAAGTGCGAAACACATAATTTAATAAAACCACAGAGACACAAAGTTCACAGATTATCTATTGCGGGCAGGTTTCAATCCTGCCCCTACGATTATAGAAATGATTGACGTGGAAAAGGTTCTATTTCAGTCATACGTGAACCCTTTGAGATACTCATCTCTATTTGCAAGATGGACAACATATTTTACCTAAATTTAAACAGATCCTAAATAAGCCACTAAAATCCATCTTTGGGGTTGTAAAATACTCCAAAAATAGCCCAACAAACAATCAACTGATTTACAATACATTGCAAAACTTTTTATTTTTTCATGGCAAAATACACCCCAAAAAGTTTGTTATAAAGCAGAAAAACGCTACCTTTGCAGTGCAATTCAGAAATGAGTTGAATGGATCGCGGAGTGGAGCAGTCGGTAGCTCGTTGGGCTCATAACCCAAAGGTCGTTCGTTCGAGTCGGGCCTCCGCAACTAAGAGAAGACGGAATTACTTCCGTCTTTTTTATTTTTAAATTTTCTCTTACTATTCCGTAGGCATCAAAAAAGGCGACGGTCATAAAAACCATCGCCTAAAATAATATTCATTTATTAAATCAAATGGAGCAGACGCAATATTTATTCAACTACACCTGGCTCCTCCATTATTTTCTCTCTCAAACCACTTTGGCACAAATTTCTTGGCAAAGAAAAATCCACAAATAGCACCCAACGTGTCAGAGAAGAAATCCTCTATATCTCCCGAACGTGTGGTTGTCAGCGTGGCCTGCATAATCTCAATCAACCCTCCATATAGCATCGGAACCACTATTCCCCATATCTTCATTTTCGCAGTTGAGAAATCAACACGCTGCACCCAGAAGTCGTGGCAGAGAGCAAAACTAAGGACAAAAAAGAATGTGAAATGGGCAAACTTGTCGATATTCGCCTTAATAAAGTCAGCCAATGGACGCAAAAAATCAGGCACCCAGCCGCCCAACGTTATTGAAGGCACACTCGTCGACGGCATCATACACACATTCATAATGATCAATGCCACCACCAAAGAAAGTCCATATTGTCTAAAAAACTTCATATCTAAATAGCAGTATAAGGGTTCAGTTCTTTATTTATGCTGTAGACGGTGAGTGTACTTATACAATTTTGCTGTAATGTTGGACAATCGCAAATTCTTCTTCCACTCAAGCTGTCTCTGCTTATTTTTTCCAAGGATATATTTATCCACCACGTGAGCCACACCGTTTTCATCATTTGTGAAAGTGATATAGTCGGCATTCCTTTTCACTATCTTCTGAGCATTGCTCATCGCCACTCCAAGACCCGCAAATTTGATCATAGACAAATCGTTGAATCCATCTCCACACGCAATCATCTCACTCTTTGTTAGACCTAGATGATCAAGAAGACGCTGCAACGACTGGGCCTTGTCTATTCCTTTCGGCATAATCTCCAAAAAGTATGGCTCCGAACGGTAGATGCTCAGCTTTCCACCATATTTGTCTTTCTCACGTTGCTCCACCTCCGCAAGATGTTCGGCATCACCTGTCATCAGACATTTGGTGACAGGATGTTGCACAGCATCGATAAAACTATTCACTTTTGTGATAGGCATCTTGTTGAGCTTAGCCTCCTTTATTATATATTGGTCCTCCGGCGTCTCAGTCAACACCGATGTCGCATCATAGGAAATAATGGAGACATTGTTTGCTCTGGAGTCTTCATAAAGCATTGGTATCATCTCTCCCGGCAACACACTTTCAAAGATTGTCTTTCCAGTCTTATAGTCTATGATTTTTCCGCCGTTGAAAGAAAGGATGTATCCACCATGTTCCGCGAATCCCAACTCTTCAGCCACCGGCACAATTCCAGGCGTGGGGCGTCCACTCGCCAAGACAATCTTCACACCTTTGTTTTGTGCGCGTCTCAACGCACGCTTGGTGGTTCTTGAAATTTTCTTAGCCGAGTCTGTAAGAGTACCGTCGATATCGAGGACTAATAGTTTATACATTGGTCTTTCGTTTTTAATGCTTTTCTGCAAAAGTACGATTTTTATAGAAAATAATGGTTATACGCATGTAATTATTTGAAAATTATGTACGTGCCGGAAATAAAAAAGAGTCGCAATCACTTGTGACTCTTTTCAAAACAAAGAACTTATTTTCCAATGACTTACAAAACAATTTTGTGTATCACATTTGGTTTGTATATGTAATATTGTGTATCTTCTGTGTTTCAAATACAATGCAAATTTAATTCCATTTTCAATTCTTTTTGCATTATTCCACTCTCAGTTATTAACAATCACAATGTAGTAATCAACACTGTTAATAAAGTCGACGGGTTATTAACAAAAGTGTTGTTATTAACCCCAAACTACATATTTTCAGATAAATTTGATTCAAAATAAAATCATAATCTATCATCATTCCGTCTTCATTTTTTGATTATAATGCAAATTTAGAAATTTGCTATGCCAGATTTAAGCACAGCATACGTAAAAATGCCGTTTTTTGAATTCTCTCAATTTAGGAAAACGATAAAACTTATATTTTAGGCAAATAAATTTTGTGTGAAGATAAACGTATCAGTCCGTCTTTTTGCTTTTCCTTTTCAATCTCGCTCACACTTACAGTTCACGGAAAGTGTGGAGCAAGAATATATCCGTCCTTTGCATTCATCGCATTTTGAAACGACCCATCTATAATGTTATAACCTTGATACATTAGTTTGCCATCACCCCAAGGGTGGTAGACCCTTTATCTCCGACGGTAGCCAATCCCAAAATGGTTGTATCGGTTTATTGGATTGTTTAATCAGAATATGATTCTATGGGCGTCGATTGTTTTGTCTGTATTCAAGAATATTTTTGCAGACGCTTGGAATTTCTCAACAGACTCAGTTGTGAGAAATCTGCCCTCTCCGTATTTCGACAATCTTTCATCCATTTCAGGATGACGGCATAGATAGTCTTTCAAACTGTCAGCCACTATTTTACCCTGTGGCACAACTGTCACATTTGATGGCACATATTTCTCTATCTTATGCTGCAACACCGGATAGTGAGTGCAACCGAGTATGATCGTGTCTATCAACGGATCCATCTCCATCAGTTCGTTCACTTTCTTTTCAATGAAATAGTCGGCTCCTGGAGAGTCATATTCTCCGTTCTCCACCAGTGGCACCCACATCGGACACGCGCATCCGTTCACCACTACCTCAGGATCTGTCTTGGCAAACTCCAATGGATAAGTCTTACTGTTGATGGTTCCGCTCGTACCGAACAATCCGATATGCTTGGTCTTTGTACGTTGAAGAATATTTTCCACTGTAGGGCGTATGATTCCCAACACTCTGTTCTGGGGCTCCCACATCGGCAAATCCTTCTGCTGGATTGTGCGCAATGCTTTGGCCGAAGCTGTGTTGCACGCAAGAATCACAAGCGGACAGTTGTGGTCCATCAGGTATTTAGCGCACTGACGAGTATATTCATAGACAATGTCAAATGAACGTGTGCCATATGGAGCACGAGCATTGTCGCCAAGAAACAAGAAATCGTATTCTGGCATCACCTTAATTATCTCTTTCAGAATTGTCAGTCCTCCAAATCCGGAATCAAAAACACCTATCGAACCCTTCTTCTCCATAACTTATAATTAAGCGTCGTCTTTCTAAAATATGAGAGACGATGCCATCACCGTCTCTACAGATTCATTTTTGCAGCACGGAATGAGAGACTCGAACTCCCGACACCTGGTTTTGGAGACCAGTGCTCTACCAACTGAGCTAATTCCGTATACAGTCCTCCTGCCAAAGCAAGAGGGGCTGATTATAATTCAGGATTTGCGATCAGACGCAAATGTCCTATACTTCCTTCCTATTACTTAGTGACACCAAGTTTCTTTAGGACAAGATCTGTGATATCTGTTGCAGACGCTGACTTAAATAGAAGCGCGTTTGTGTCGAAGATGTAAGTGAAGCCGTTCTCTTCAGAAACAGTCTTGATAGCTGCAAGGATCTTCTCACGGATAGGATTCTGAAGCTCCTCCTGCTTCTGCTGCAATGCATTCTGAGCAATCTGGAAATAGTTCTTCATCTTCTCCTGAAGCGACAAAAGCTCCTCCTCACGGTTTTTCTTGATTGTCTCATCCATTGCTGCGACATTCTGTTGGTACTCAGAAGCCTTACGAGTGTACTCCTCTTCCATACGCTTCATCTCTGTCTCATAAGATGCTTGTACCTCCTTCAACTTAGCCTCAACATCCTTTAGTTCTGGCAACTTTAAGAAAAGAGAATTTACATCTAGATGTCCAAGTTTCACTGACTGTGCGTTAGCGAATAGAGGCATAACACACAACAAAACTGCTAAAAGTCTTTTTACCATATTTCGTTTTAATTATTTATTTGATTCCTAATTTTCTTTTAATCATACTTGTAATATCCACTGCCTGTGGAGAACAATATTTCAAGGTCTTCACATCCCATACATAAAGAAATCCCTGCTCTTTTGCCACTTCAGCCACAGCTTGGTCTATCTTTTTATGCACGGGAATATAAAGTTCTTTTCTCTTGTCAGACAATGTTTTGCTTGCCATATCATAATAATTCTGCATCTTGAGTTTGATTGTGTGGATTTCCTCCATTCTCACTTTCTTGATTGTCTCGTCCCATGATGCTTGTCCGTTCTGATATTCAGCAGCCTTACGAGTATACTCTCCTTCCATCTTCTCCATCTCAGCCTCATACTGATCCGACAGGCTTTTCAACGTACGCTCAGCGGCCTCCGTCTCCTTCATCAATTTGACGATCTCATCCTCATCATAATGAGCGAGTTTGACGTGAGTGTTCTGTGCAGACGCAAATGCGAAAGTCAGCATCAATAAGAACGTCGACGACAAATATTTCAAGCCTGACATTATCATTTTGTGTATCCAAGTTTACTTAAAACCTCATCACTGATATCTATTTTTGCAGAGTAGTACATCATTCCTACTGTTGATGCCTTGTCTAGCACAAGAGTATATCCCTTCTGCTCAGCCACATCCTTCACGGCAACATATACTTCATCCTGAATTGGCTTCATCAGACTCTCCTTCTTTTTATAGAGTTCACCGTCAGGACCGAAATATTTTCTGCCAAGTTCGTTTGCTTCTTTCTCCTTTGCAAGGATTTCTTTCTCCTTAGCTTTCTTCATCTCATCCGACAAGAAGACCACCTCTGTTTGATAGTTTTTTTGTAGCATACGTGCCTCTTCGTGTTTCTGTTCCACCTCTGTCTGCCACTTCTTTGTGATCTGCTTTACCTGCTCATTGGCAGACTCATACATTGGCATATTCTTCAAAATATATTCCACGTCGACAACAGCCACCTTACCACTGCTGAACTGGGCAAGACCACTCACTGAATAAGCAAGCATTACAATTGCCACCAATATTTTTGATGCTATTCTGCTCATATCTTTATTCGATTGAAGTTACACATTAAAATTCCTGTCCGATAACGATATGACAATTATGTCCTCCTTTTTCTCCAAGGACATTCTTGTCGAATCCATATCCATAATCCACGCCAAGCAATCCTAGCATAGGCAAGAAAATTCTCACTCCAGCACCCACAGAACGTTTCAAATTCAATGGATTGAACTCCTTAAAGTTTTTCCATGCATTTCCTGCCTCTGCAAAAGTCAACACATAAATTGTCGCTGCCTGCTCCAGCATTAAAGGATATCTTAACTCGAACGATATCTTAGAGTACATGTTTCCTGCATACTGAACATAATCTCCTGCATAGAACTGTTCACGAGGAGTAAGCGTACCGTTGTCATATCCACGCAATGTCACTGTTGTCAACGCATACGTTCCACTAGTTCCTGTTGTTCCATCTCCTCCTACATAATATCTTTCAAATGGAGAACGACGGTTTTTGTCATAATAGCCCAAGAATCCATACTCCGCACGTGTCATCAATACAAGTTTCTGGTTTGATGAAAGCGGTGTGAACAATTTTGCCTTGAACTCTGTCTTATAATATTCCACCCATTTGAACAATTCCTGCTTTAAGTTTTCAGCTTCCTCACTGGTCATCGTTCCTGCCTCTTTCTTAGCCAAAAGTGCATCTGCTCTCTCATTCTTGAAGATTTTTGAATAAGGAGGAGTCGCCTGTAATGTCAATGACACTGATGAGCCACGACGTGTATAATATGGATTGTCTATTGAGTTTCTAGCCCATGTTATACCAAATCGTAAATTATTTGCCGATCCATTGTGAAGAGTGAAGTAGTCCCAATCCTTCAACGTGTAATGACGATAAGCAAATTCATAATATAATGAGAAATAATCGTCTGGCCACTTCAATCTCTTTCCTATTCCTACAGATGCTCCAAGCGTTCTGATATATTTGTCTGGATCTGAGTCGTAACGATAGGATGTACCATACATGTACGAACCGTATCCAGAATTCCAATAGTCAGAATAATCATCCATCTCGTATCTTGAACTGATGGCTGTCTGGTTTGAGAAGAATATTGATGTGCTAAAACTGATAGGACGTTTTCCTCCCAACCATGGTTCCATAAATGACAAGCTTGCGCACTGATAGCTGCGTCCACTTGTTGTAAATGACAATGACAACTGCTGTCCATCTCCTTGTGGCAACGGTCTGTATGCCTTTTTATTGAAGATATTGCGCAAAGAGAAGTTGGAGAATTTAAGTCCTAACGTACCGCTTGGACCTGTCTGACCATAACCAAACGACATCTCAACCTGATCGTTACGCTTCTGCTCCAAATTATAAACGATATCTACCGTTCCGTTCTCTGGATCAGGCACAGGACGAATATCTAGTTTTTCCGGATTCCAATGTCCTGATGCCGCAAGTTCACGTGCAGAACGTTGCAAATTAGACTTGCTGAACAACTGACCTGGCTTTGTGTCAAGTTCACGTCGGATGACATGCTCATAAATAGCCTCATTACCAGTGATGACGACATTGTTGATCACAGCCTGCCTTCCTTCGTAAATACGCATCTCCACGTCAACTGAATCGCCATCTATATTCACCTCCACAGGCTCAACATTGAAAAATAGATATCCATTGTCGAGATACAGACTTGACACCGCATCCTCATCCTCTAGCAGACGCTCATTCATGAGTTTCTTGTTGTACACATCTCCCTTCTTCATTCCAAGAGTCAAATTCAACAAGTTCTCCGGATAAACGGTGTTGCCAACCCAAACAATATCGCGGATATAATATCTTCTTCCCTCGTTTACCTTAATATAGATATCCACTCTCTCTGGTTTCTTTGGTGACTGATATACACTATCACATACGATTTCAGCGTCACGAAAACCATACTCATTATACTTGTCTATCAAGTTGATCTTGTCGGCATCATAGTTGGCCTGCACAAACTTCTTCGACTTGAACAAGTTTGGAATAATATGTTTTTCCTTTGTGTCCTTCATCGCATGCTTTAATTTGCGAGCTGGCACACTGTCATTGCCATCGATATGGATTCTATAAATCTTAACCTTTTCTTTTCTGTCGACATCAACATTTACAATCACATAACCCTCTTTCTCAGGATCGTCAGCCAAACTAATCTTGACATCTGCGTTCCTGTAGCCATTTGAATCATAGTGTTTTTTGATGACTCCGCTTGCTCTATCAAGCATATTCTGAGACACCTGGCTTCCTGTGGTCAAGCCCATCGACTTGTCAAACTCCTCCTTATCCTTTTTCTTAACTCCAGAATAAGAGATGCTTGAGATTCTTGGACGTGGCTTGACAGAAATCTCCAACCATGCCTTATCGCCCTCTATCTTTGTGGCGTAGATTTTCACATCCGAATACAATCCCTGCTTCCAAAATCGTTTGATGGCATTTGAGAAATCTTTGCCTGGAATCTTTATTTTCTGGCCTACATATAGTCCGGAATAGTTTGCCACAACCTTTTCATCATAGTTTCCAGCTCCTTTCACCTTCACCTCCATGACAGTGTAGGTCTTTGCAGTTGTGGAATATGTGATAGTCGGTGTCTCGCTTGCCTGAGTCTGTGGCTTAACAATGCTGTTTGTATCAGCACTAGCGATAGTCGAATCCACCACATTTTTCAATGTGTCTACAGTTGCGGCAATCGTATCCGTCAAGCTTTTCAATGTATCAGCCGTTTCTGTCTGAGCAGATACATTCATAGAACAAACAAGAGCAATTATGCCGATTATTGTTTTGTAAATCTTCATCTCCTTTCCTTAATTACAACTGTTCACTTGTCTTGCCGAATCTTCTCTCCCGATTCTGATACTTGTAAATAGCCTCATAGAACTGTTCTTTTTTGAACTCAGGCCAAGGAATATCTGTGAAATACAATTCAGAGTACGACAATTGCCACATCAAGAAATTGCTGATTCTCTGCTCTCCACTTGTTCGGATAAGCAAATCAGGATCAGGCATTCCCTTTGTCGCCAAATTATCTGAAATCATATTTTCATTAATGTCATCGATATTAATCTCACCGTTCTTTGCTTTACGTGCTATATTCTTCACACACTCGATGATTTCCCAACGCGAAGAGTAGCTGATGCAAAGTACCATCGTCAGTCCGGTACAGTTTGCTGTCTTTGCCATTCCTTCGTTCAATTTCGCCATCGTCTTCTCGTTAAGACGTGACTTATCACCGATTATGATGATTTTTACGTTGTTCTCCTTTGCCTTCTCCGCATAAGTAGTGATAGCCGACGCGAATATTTCCATAAGTGCGTCAACCTCTGCCTTAGGACGATTCCAGTTTTCTGTGCTGAATGCGTAAAGAGTGATATAGTCAATACCAAGTTCTGCTGCAGCTTCCATCACCTTGTCGACAGAATCCACACCTTCCTGATGTCCGAAGACTCTCTCTTTCCCTTGTGCTTTCGCCCAACGTCCGTTGCCATCCATGATCAATGCCACATGCTTTGGCAGACGGCTCATATCTATCTTTTCTCTTATGCTCATTTTCCTATATATCTGCAAGAACCTCTCTTTCGGAACACATCAACAGAGACAAATCCCATCAACAGAGAGTAGTAGTCATTGTTTTTATATTTCACCTTACCCATCTTATATGGGTCGTCCAAATAATCATATTCGTCTATATCCAAGTCGTCAGAGAAAAGCTTGTGCATTGTAAATTCAACTCCGATATTCACTCTGCTGCTCACCTTAAACTTATAGCCTGCACCAAATGCGATTCCTCCTCTGAACTCATTTCCACTCCACTCTCTAGCTATTGACATCGTAGGACCGAGCATAGCATAAGGTGTGTGCCTCTTCACGTCTTTGTCGTAAGTGGAAAAACCATACTTGAAGAAATTCCAAATGATCAATGCGTCAAATGTCATGATTCTCTTGTCGAATGCAAACGGATAGATGCCGCTTCCATCTTGCGGAACTGCCGGCATCGCATTCTCCTGATAATCTCTCGCATCACACTTGAGATTAGCAAAACCACCGTCTATCTTGAAATTCAAAAAATCATTCGCCTTAAAACGTAAAAACGCTCCTGCCGCTGGCGATAAATCACGGAATACTTTCGAAGAATTGATGTCTCCATTGTAGAACGCGACACCCCCACGCAAACCTATCTCGCCAATATAACGAGGCTGCGCGCTAACAACCATTGGAAGTATTGCCAGGACTAACCCAACAAGTATGTCTTTTATTTTGTCTCTTAACATATTTATCTTCTGACCTCAGAATGTAATACACTAAATTAGCAAGCAAAAGTAGTAATAATAGTTGAAAAGATAAAATTGCAAACGCCGTCAATTCTATCTTTTCCTCTTTTAATAACATTTTTTTGCTTTTTTTATCTATAACAACGTTTTTTTTGAGGATTTATTGTGTAAAAAATGACAATTTATATGTCCCAGCTTTTATTAATTGCTAAAGAAGCTCATCTCGCAACTAAGAAATGAGGATTGTTAAATAAACAGTTTCCTAATTTCATACCTCTTTGTTTGCTGTCAACACTTGGTCCATCTTCACATCCCAGTCTTCTGTCGGAACCTTGCTGAGCAATTGACAGTCAAAACAAACTCCGATCTTAAAAGCTTTTATCTCCTTCAGAATTCTATCATAATATCCTTTGCCTCTGCCCACACGGCCTAAATCATTGTCGAAACAGACTCCTGGCACCACCACAAGATCTATACTTTCGTAGTCGTGGAAATTCACTCCCGTCGGCTCCTGAATATTATATTCTCCAATCTTCAAATCTCCCTTATACTCTCGAATATACCATTTCTCCCCATCTACCACAGGAAGAAGTATCCTTTTCTTAGACGCATATTTTTCAATCAATCCATGCGTGCAGACCTCATCCGGCAACGAATGGAAAAAAAGTATTGTTTTCGCACCCTCAAACTGCTGAGTGTGCTCAAGTTTCATCATCACAGTCTCACTCTCCTTCTTTTTCTCCTCTTCCGTCATATTCTTCACTCTCGTCTTAACCAACTTTCTCAACTCCGCCTTGGTAGGCAACTCATATCTTATGAGCGACGGCTCTTCTATCTTGACACTCTGATTGATCACCAATCCCTCCGCATTCGATATATCACTGCTTTTTGTGCTCACCTTGGTAAATTTTTGAGCCAACTCCGCTGCCTTCTCTTTATCTCCGGCATTATACGCCTTTTGTAAATCTTCCAGTAGCGTCTTCTTTTGATTATTATACCACTCCCTCTTAATCTTCGTCATCGTGGTGCGAAGATTGTTGAATATCTCTCTTTCTCTCTTCTCTTTGCAGAACTGGCGGTCTGTTTCAGTCATAGCATTCTCCAAAGTCAACCCATCAAACAAAATACTCGTCACCGCTTCATTGACGTCTCTGTCATAATGGTTTTGGAAATATTTGACAATGTCGAAATTTTTGTCATCCTCATACTTCTTCAACGCTTCTTCCAACATCAATTTGAATGTCGGATTCGACAGTTCAAACTCATCTTTGGAGAAATCATAGGCTATCGCCTCCACCACATTCAACACTTTTGATTCTTTCTTTTCCTTGTCCTCAATCTGGCAAACCTCTATGTTTCCATCGTTGACAACAAAATCCATCAGTTCTCGCTCTGGGACATACTGCTTATTGATTTCGGCGAGTGATTTCGCAGAAAACTTATTGAAATCTGTATTCTGTGCTTGCTGTCCCGACGGTGCATGCTGTCCTCCTTGCTGCGACGTGGTGCTTGGATGATTATCGAAATAATCTTCCGGAATGTAATGCTCGTCAGGATACTGCTGTTGGTTTTGAGGCTGATTCGTTTGTTGCCCACCAATCGGTTGATTTACATGAGTTTGCCCCTGATTATGATTGTTCTGAGATTGATTATTATATCCACTGCCAGACGGTGCGACAATAGGCGTCTCACGGAATGTCTGGCCTCTGAGTCTTTCTTTCTCCTTCTGTGCGGCAGCATCACGACGTATCTTCCCCACATACTCCATGATGATGCTCTGCTCCGTATGGAATAGTGGTGCGATCTCCTTGGAATAGACATCACGTTTGATCGGATCTTCAATCACGGATATGGTTTCTGCCATATCTTTGATTGCCGCCGCCTTCTTCACTGGATCAGTTCCACTCTCACGGAGTAGCACATTCGATTTGAACAGAATATAATCCTGCTCATTCTCCTCCAGATACTTCTGCACCACATCCGCATTGTTGTGCTGCGCGAATGAGTCGGGATCTTCCTCAGGCGGAAGTGTGACGACGCGAACATTCAGACCCTCCGCCAAAAACAGTTTTCCGTTTTTGATTGCGGCATGCTGGCCTGCAGAGTCGCCATCATAAAGCATCGTGACGTATTTCTCATCTGCCAATGTATTGCCCACTGATGGCAACACTCGTTTGAGCAGACGGATCTGTCCGGTTGTAAGCGCCGTACCACATGGCGCGACTATATTCTCCACACCCGCCTGATGCATCGAAATCACGTCGGCATATCCCTCCACCACATAGCATTTCTGCTTCTTGATGATGGCCTGACGGGCATAGAAAATACCATATAGGTTCTCACTTTTATTATAGACTTCGCTCTCTGGCGGATTGAAGTATTTCGCAACATTTTTGTCGGCTTTCAGTGTGCGGGCTCCAAATCCCACTACCTTGCCGGAAATAGAGTGGATCGGAAACATCACTCTGCCGGCATACTTGTCGTAGGTGCGTGTGCCTGTGTTCACCGTCGCGCCCAACGCCACAAGATGCTCCAACTTGATTCCCTGGCTTAGAGCGGCATTCGTGTATGCCTGATAATCTGCGGGCGAATAGCCAAGATGGAACTTCTTTATTATGTCTTCGCGTAGACCTCTGTGGACAAAATATTGGTAGCCGACGCTACGTCCTTCCTGGGTCTCACGCATTGTTTTCTCAAAATAATCCTGAAGCCACTGGTTGGCGTCCAACATTTTGTCGCGAAGTGTCTGCTGCTCCTTCTCCTCTGGAGTAAGCTCTTTCTCCACGACTGTGATTCCAAACTTTTTCGCCAGGAAACGGAGCGCGTCGAGGTAGGACAAATTCTCCATCTTCATGATGAAGGATATGCTGTCGCCTCCTCCACCACAGCCGAAACACTTGCAGATATTTTTAGAAGGAGTGACAATAAACGAAGGCGTCTTCTCATTGTGGAACGGACACAACCCCTTGTATGAGGTGCCCGCACGACGAAGAGTGACATAGTCACCGACTACGTCAACAATGTTTGCCGCCTCCTTGATTCTTTGAATCGTGATATTGTCAATCATCGAAAATATCCTTTGTATATGTTTTGTTCTGCTCGTTGTAGACGCCGAGTAAATCAGACACCATGCCCACCACCGCTATGCTCACCTTCACATTGCTGTCGCACTTCTCCATAATCGAAGCTGAACACTCTCGGATGGTTTTGCCCGTTGTGATCACATCATCTACCACAAGTATATGTTTGCCACAAAACTCCTTCACTTTATCCGTTGCCAGATACTTATTGGCTGTGGAACTTTTGTGTCGCTTTGCATCAATACTGTTGCTCACCACCGTACCTTCGTTGATGAGAAGGTCCGTCCTGACTGGTATTCCCGTCTCCATCTCTATGCCGGCAGCAAGCAGCTCGCTCTGGTTGTATCCACGCATCTCATATCGCTTGGATGTGATCGGCACCGGCACAACGCAATCGAATTCCCTCGCGTCGACTCGGGCATTTATCATCCTTCCCATCATACGCCCTGCCTCTATGCCATATCTCCGCACGCCTGAATTCTTGATGTTGAGCACAAAACGTGACTCAATATTAGATTTGCGATACGAAAGCAGCGGCATGAAATAGCTGAGCTGGACCTGCGTCATCTCACGTGCCAACGGTGTGAGATCAACGTCGAGCGGAATATATTCCAGACTATATCTGCACTCTTCACATAATGTTTCCCCTTCCGTCTCCACAACAGCCCCACACGCTCCACATGTGTGCGGATATAATGAACTGACAACCGAGTATTTTATTTTCTTGAAGATTCTAGATAATCTTTCCATCCTTCATCTCAATTACCCTGTCAGACTGTTTGGCAAGAGTCATATCATGAGTGACGATAATCACCGTCAGTCCGAACTCTTCACGGAGATCAAGAAATAGTTTCTGCAACTCATCTCTGTTCTGGCTGTCGAGGCTTCCTGTTGGCTCGTCTGCAAACAGAATTTGCGGTTTGTTGATCAACGCTCTCGCCACCGCCACCCTCTGCTTCTCGCCTCCCGAAAGTTCATTGGGATGGTGCGACGCTCTTTCCGCAAGACCAAGACGAGTGAGCAATTTCGTCGCCTCTTCTTTGCTCTCCGCCTCATCACGTCCGGCGATAAGAGCAGGTATCATCACATTCTCAAGAGCCGTGAATTCAGGAAGAAGCTGGTGAAACTGGAACACGAATCCCAGATCGCCGTTGCGAAGTTTGCACACCTCTTCATGGGAAAGACGTGAAGTGTCTTTGCCAAGAATTGTGACCTCTCCCGTGTCTGCTGACGCAAGAGTACTGACAATCTGCAGAAGAGTCGTCTTGCCGGCTCCACTTGGTCCGACTATAGACACAAATTCGTAACGACGGATGTCGAAAGAGACATCGTTAAGCACACGAAGGTTGTTGAAACTTTTGCATACTCCCTTAGCGGAAAGTACTATTTCTTGGTTCATATTCGTTGGTTCACTCATTACGCCTTCGTTTTTGACAAAATAGATTCAAGTTCCTTGGTTGAAATATCGTGGATGATTGTGCCATTCTCAGCATACGAGATTTTTCCCGTCTCCTCCGACACTATAATAGCCTGTACGTCAAGACGTTCACTCACTCCAAGAGCAGCGCGGTGACGCAGTCCGAACGACTTCGGCACATTCATGTTGTGCGACAACGGAAGGATGCAACCAGCAGCCTTTATCACCTTGTTTCCGATGATCATCGCACCGTCGTGCAGAGGAGAATTTTTGAAGAAAATATTCTCGATGAGACGCGAATTGATCTTGGCTGTTATCTCATCTCCTGTGACGATGATGCTCTGCAGGCTCATCTCATTCTCTATCACAATCAAAGCTCCGACCTTTTCGCGAGACATGTTTTTGCAGGCAATCACGATCTGCATGATATCGCTCTCCTCCATTGTCTGCACACGTTGCGTGTTGAGCAGACGGGAAAGGAAATTATTGCCGGAACCGATTCCTGTGAGGAAGTTTCGTATCTCATCCTGGAAAAGCACGATCAAGGCAATCGCTCCCACGTTGACAATCTGGTTGAGCACACCGCCGATCAGCTTCATCTGCAATAAAGAGGTCACGATCATCCATGCCACAATCACCACCAGCACTCCTATGAAAAGGCGGAATGCGGATGTGTCTTTAAGCATCTTATACAGCTTGTATAAGATGATGCCTCCAAGCAAGATGTCTAAAAAATCCACAAACTGGAAAAAGGATGATCCCATATATTCTTCTTTGTTTTGCCACCGCAATATAAAAACGAACAAAAATAAGAAAAAATGCTAAATGGGAACTTAAAAACCGCAACAAATCACACCATGATTTTTTCCAGTTTATTTTTCCATTTCTCCCAATGAGGCATTTCCTTAGATAACAACGCATAAAAGTCATTGTTGTGATTGCGGCATATCAAATGACACATCTCATGCGTGATAACATATTCTATACAACATCGTGGAGCACAAATTAGTCTTTGATTGAGTATGATATGCCCATCTGTAGTGCAATATCCCCATCGTTTGTCCATCTCTTTGATGCTGATGGATTGAGGTTTAACTCCATAAACAGAGAATTGTTCTATAATGGGTTTCGCATATTCCATAAACTTGATATTCGCACGCTTCCTATACCATGCCTGCAACAATGGAGCCACATCTTTCTTATGACGACATTCAATCTCAATGATATTATTCTGATAATGAACGTCATTAACCTCACTTTTTTTCACTCTAAGCATATATTGTCGTCCAAGATACAAATGAGACTCTCCGCTTACAAACTGACGTTCGGTCGTTGGCACTCCAAAAGACTCAAAGAAACGTCTTTGCCGAAGTATCCAGTTGGCTCTTTTGTGAACTTTCTCTTGAATTTGCTCCAACGATGAGCCAATCGGTGCTTTTAGGAAAACCGTTCCATCCGGTTTGACATAAATGCCCAAAGTTTTTCTTTCGAAAAAACTTACTGTGTATTCAATATATGAGGCTCCGTATTGTATACTGTCAATTATTATTTTATCCATATCTTAGCTACAGCCACACAACTTTCGACAATGACATCCATTTCGTCAAACGAAAAATTGACCCCATATTTGCGTTTAATATTATCGATTAGTTCATCCTCCAGTGCTATTTTTATTTTGCCAATAATGTCGCTCTTTAATTTCCAGTCCACCAAAACTGCATTGTCTACAATCACTGATTTGCGGATTATTTCATCAAATGCCTTTGTGGTAGCTAGAGCCATCTCTTTCACTGGAAGTTCCGGGAATAGTCGTTTGTAGCTTTCCAATGATATACCATAGTAAGATCTGGCAGCATTATTGTGTTCCAATTCTGCTGGCAGTTCACTATCAGTATGATTTAACACATCATCCTTGACTCGCGACATATTTTCCAAATATTCATTATCATTTATACGGCCTTGTTCATAGGCATCAATGGTTTCTTTGATAAGTTGGGAAAACTTCTTATAGAACGCAGGATCGGAATCCATGTTCTCATTGATATATTTTGTCGTACGCGAAGCTATGGTATCTGCCTTTGCTGCTGTTCCTACAATACTATCAACCTCTTTCTGAAACTTCTCTGTATCAAAAATATTGACCAGATGAGTAATGATTTTAGCCTCATCACTCTCGACATGGCGATTGATGAGCTTTTCTATCCTCGATTCGTATTTTTTATAATCAATGACTTCAGAAAAACGAAGTTGTACAGAGCTGCGCAACCTGACAAACATCTTCAAATCATCCTTATATCTTTGAATGGTTTCTTCGTCAGTGTTCCTATAAAACTCCTCCGTAGAAAGAGCCAATTGAAGCACAGAAGAAAATGAAGTGAGACGGTCGTAGAACTCATGACGACGATCCTCCATTCGCAACGATTGGGCATATGCCTCCAAATCACGCTTGTTGGGAATCGCTTTAAACAAATCCCAAAGATCAGCATTTTTTTGTGGCAATTCAGCAATCTTATCGCTGACAGGTTGTAACGTATCGAAGAATTCTTTGCGGTCGTCCTCATCATATTCCGAATAGATGTTGAGCGCATCATTCAATTCTGCCAACACTCCGTAATAATCAATGACATAACCGTATTCCTTATCTTCACAATTACGGTTCACACGTGTCACCGCTTGTAGAAGTGTGTGTCCGCACAATGATCTGTCGAGATACATGACTGTCAACCTAGGCTCATCAAATCCTGTCAGAAGTTTGTCTACTACAATCATGATATCGAGATTGCCTTGCCCTTTGAATCTCGAGATAAGATTCTCCTGGTATTTGCCAGGCGTACCATGCTCATCCATCATTTGTTTCCAAAACGCTTTCACCACTTCAGAACTGTTTCCATAGGCAGTCTCCTCTCCTTCACGTGTATCTGGTGCGGTAATCAACACCTCCGACGATACACTTCCTATTTCATCAAGATATTTTTTGTAGAGGATGGCGATACTTTTCTTGGGTGTGACGAGCATAGCCTTAAATCCAGTGCCTTTCCAATTGCGTGAAAAGTGTTCTGAAATATCCGTAGCAATAGAATAGATACGTTGCTCTGTCTGGTTCAGAACATCCGTGCGTGAAAACTTCTTTTTGAGATCAGCGGATTCATATTCAGAAAGATCTTCACAAACACGGTCAAAGAAATTATCGATAGGTCCCTCCTTTACAGATTGCGGGACAATGCGTCCTTCGTAGAGCAAAGGGACAACCGCATGGTCGGCAACAGCTTGTTTTACAGTGTAAACAGGTTTGATGATACCACCAAATGTACGAGCCGTATTTTTCTCTTTTTTTATCAAAGGAGTTCCCGTAAATGCTACCTTGCAAGCATTGGGTAGAACACAATTCATCTGCATGGCCATTTCCTTATACTGACTACGATGTGCCTCATCAATCAGGATAAATATGTTCGGATCGTTAATAGGTTGCTTGATCTTCTTTATTGCCGTCGCAAACTTGTTTATGATTGTTGTGATTACCGAATCAGTATCGCTTTCCAACAATTCTACCAACTTACTTCCAGTTGTGGCATTCTCAACATCCTTGCCACACTTCTTAAACGTCTTAGTTATTTGAGAATCCAGATCTGTACGGTCTGTCACCAGCACAATACGAGGATTAGACACTTCAGTGGCAATCATCTGAGCCAACAAAACCATAGTCAGCGACTTGCCACTGCCTTGCGTATGCCACACCACACCTCCATTGCGTTTGTCTGTCTCTATTGTCTTCACTCGCTCAACAGTCTGTTTCACAGTGAAGTACTGCTGGTAACGAGCTAATTTTTTGACACCCGCATCATAAAGTGTAAAATGGTAAATCAATTCCAGCAATCTTTCATGACGGCAAAGATTATAAATATATTCATCTTGTTCTGTGACTGCACGAACCTCCTGACAACCTTTGTTGACAACATCCAAAAGATGTTTCTGATAAGCCAACTCTTCCTCGTTGTTGAGAAACATTTCATGCCATTTGCACCAGAACTTCGGAGCGGAGCCAGTAGTCGCATAACTGCCAAAATTATTGCCGACAGACAACAACAAAGCACTATACACATAAAGAGCTCTAATACCGTCATCCTTCTGATTACGAATATGCTGTGAGATAGCTTGCTCCTCTGCATCTTTGACATCAGGACGTTTACACTCTATCACCACCAATGGGATTCCATTTACAAACAACACAATATCTGGACGGTATGTCTCAGACAAGCCCGTACGAGTCACAGCAAACTCTTCCGTCACATGATAGACATTGTTTTCTGGATGTTCCCAGTCGATATACCGCATCGTATAGCTTTTCTTATCACCGTCGATACTCTGCTCAAACACCTTACCCAACGTCAGCATATTATAGACAGCCTCATTGCCACTGATATAGCCATTCTCCATTGGCACATTCCTCATGGCAACAACGCCGTTCTCGATGTTTTGTTCAGAAAAACGAGCTTCCTTATGAGAACCTATTCTGATAGAATTCAGTTCCCGCAACTGACGTCTTAGCACCTCTTCCAGCAGCACATTTGTCGTTTTGCCGCCACGCATAGCCAAAGCATCATCAGGAGAAATATACTGATAGCCAAGCGTCTGCAACAACTCCAATGCTGGCTTCTTGCTTATGTCTTTTTCGTCGAATGATATTCTGTCCATAGTTTATCTTTTACTTTTTTTGCTCATTACAGCAACCATCGTATTGGCAATGATAAAATATATAAAAGGCTTAAAATCCATATTATATAACATATAATCAAAAATATATTTTGTTTTTTTGCCTTAATGCTGGGGTATATATCCATCACAAAAACTAATACTAAAAATATGAGTAGTATAATAACATTGACTATATAGCCAGTCACATCGCCCCATTTTGTCTTCATTGACGTTTTCTCAAATGTTGTCAGACGTTCATCAGAGGTTCTATACACAATTTTTGTGTCTTTTAATTCTCTATCATTAATCATCAAAATTTGATCTTTTGTATAGCCGGCCGTTACACACAAAATAGTGAAAGATTCATATGGTCGAATTTGCGTAAAGGATAAAAAATTAAACGAATCTAATTTGACAATTTTTGTATCTTCCAATTTGATATAAACAGAATCCCCCGCAATAGGAATTTTATTATACGGATGAAGTATATCAGATTGTGTTCCCACTCCAATAAGAGATGCATTTCCTGTATTAGTTATCTTATACTCAACGATTGTACTATTGCTCATCTTTATTGAGTCATTGATATAAATAGTAAATTCTTCACCAAAGGATTCACTCATATTGACTCTTCTCATTTCTTCAATTGTGAGCTCTTTATTCTCTTTTTGGAACTGTTCCCAAATAATGGGAATAACAATACCTGCTATTGACAAACAAATGGTCAGTATAATTGCATTTCCTTTCATATTATAATTCTTTTTTTACCAGTTAATAATACCTGCATCAGCCCTTTCTTCTGCTCCTGAAGACTTGATAGTTTTTGTTTTGCCAATTCGATTTCTTTGTTTGTGGATTTCATTACAGAAACAATTGCACGCTGTTCGTTTATTGACGGCAATGACAATCCAAACGACATAAATGTGTCAAGATCGAATGTCATTTTTTCAATGTGTACACCAAAACTTGATATGAAAGTTTGATGATAGAATATGGGAGTTTGTGACCATAAATTAAAATACTCCATATCTAATACATTATCGTCTTTGGCAACTAATGCGATATATGATCCAGAAATCTTCGCATTATCAAAAGTTTCAGTAACTAATCCAGATGCTCCATGTACTATTTGCATCTTGCTTATTAGAAAATCCCCTGTTTTCGCAGGACGTAGATTTTTTGTGGCAATTTCTCTTCCGTACAGGCTTCCCCTAAAAAAAAGTCCTTCTGATCTACGACGTACACTTATTAGTTTATATAGTTCATCTTCGTTCCATACTAACGTACGTTTTATTTCTTTTAGAACAGATGAATATGCACATTTCTTCCATTTCCCCTCAAAACCTTTCAATCGTTTTTCCCCAGTGAGCAACTGTTGCATAAGGCCGCGTTTCCGCAAGGTAAGTTTCTCAACTAATTGGATTTGCTTGGAGATGGCGGTGTCCCAAAGACTAATTAGACTCACAATAGACTCTTGTTCTGCTTTTGTCGGAATTAGCAAATTGACTTTAGAAAGATCCTCTTGCCCAAGGTTGTATCGTATCGCACCATTCCCTAAAGCAGAAATTTGATTTCTTACATATGATGGTTGAAAGCAATATTGTTTGAATATTGGATTAAGTATGTTAGCATCCTTGTCATGAGCTCGAATAACAAATCCGCCAAAAACTGCTTCTTCATTATCCAAATATACTGTTGAACAGCCTACTTCCTCTCTCGTTTCTGAGGTTCTATTGAATAAAACATCGCCAAATGACACGAGAAATTCAATCTTTGTCTTTTCGTTTATAGCGACTCTGCCACGTAAAGAGTTTCCTATTAAATATGCGTTATTTAATACATCCATTGTATTAACAAATCTAACACCTTCTCCATAAGAATCTTTTCCTGCATTTACTCCATTTTTAAAAGTAAATATTTCTCCCAGTCTCTTCACTTCCCAGTCTTCTGGAATGATGCCGAGAGGCGAGGACTTGTAGCCTACGGGTATATGTTGGTTTTTGTTATTCATAATCTTTTGTTTGTGTCATCAAAAATTCTTCCAATGTGTTTTCGTCAGGCAATTGCAACGTATACACTCCGTTTCATAGAAATAGCGGGCAAGAGGTTCATCTTGTGTCATTATTTCGCGAATGTGTGAAAAGGAAAGACGGGATATGATTTCATGTGCAGGTGTCTGCAAATAGTGCGACGTCGCACCTTTTGCATCATTCTTATTATCAATACCTTGTAATTTGTGCGACAGTGTCGCACTTTTTGAAACCAACAAATCCTTCATTTGTGGATACAGCAAATAAAAGCTGCGTGACAACTTAAATGTTGTTTCATTCAACCCAGGAATTTTTAGGTAATCCTCCAAATTCTTCAGCAACTTATCACCATACTTCGCACGATCATTACCTTTCTGCTCATACTCAACAATGTAATATCCAATCAGCCAGTTTCGCAATGTCAGGTTGCGGTTAATGGCTTTCACAGTTTCTGATTGTGTCGCCTTGTGGACCTGCTGAATCAACTGCGAAAGTTGGGAAAAGTCTTTCATCTCAGCATTTTCCCAGTCTTCTGGAATAATGCCGAGGGGCGAGGGCTTGTAGCCTGCGGGTATATGTTGGTTTGCGTTGTTCATCTATTATTGTATTGTTGTAAGAAAGCTTGTATAGTTTGCTGTTGTTTTTGTTGAAATTCCATACACTCCTTAAAAAAGCGTACTAAATGCTCTGCCCTTTCATTCCGATCAATAGCATCACACATCTGTTCTGCTATCTGTGGAGGGAAATTATTTCTGATAATAGATTTCTGAACCTGATTGGAAATTTTATTATCTAAGATATCACATAAATCTTGTATTGTAATCATTGTTAATCCTCCTCATTTTTTTGTTTTGAGTTTAATAATTTCTGTTTCTTTTTCTCAACAGCCTTTATACTCTCTTCCGTTGGTAAATTCTCGGGCATGGTACCTCCAAGTTCTTTGATTGTTTGACGAACTTTAGCCCCAACCTCATAGTGGGTCATATTCGCACGTTCTTTTCCAGTGATGTTCTCACGGCGTAGTTTTTCTTCTGTTTGAGTAGCACGGAAGAGGTTCGCAGCCAACTCTGTGCTTCCCATATGGTCTAAAATCTTTTGGCTTTTTTTAAGACCTTTCTTAGAATGAATCTCTTTGGCAGACATTCCACCATAAAGACCTTTATAGCCATAGTTTTGAAAAATGGCGTAATCTTTGGAATCAATGACACCTGCATCTTTAGCGGCACTCGCCAAATGGGAATTGTGTTTTTGCATTTCCGATCTTAGGAATAGACGCTTTTCTTCCTCGCTTGAAAGTTCTTGATATTCTTTCATTTGCTGAACCTCAGCAATACGAGTCTGAATGGCAAAATATGTTTGTCCTTGTGCAACTATTGTTTTGGTCGGATCCGCATTTTGCACTATCAGATAGCAGGCATATCTAGAAAGTTTGACGGAATCTACAGAACGTCCCGCACCAGAACCGATTTCGACCATTTCGAGGATATCCTCGAAATGGTTCTCTATTGATTGCCCACTATTTTTACAGGCGATTTTAGCCTTTTCAATTACAGGCAAAAAGTGCCTATATTCCGTGTATTCTAAGATTTTCCACAAACTGCGAGAAGTCCAATACTCATTGCCATTCTCATCAATCTTCTTTATGCTCTCAAATAAAGAGACAGCATTTTTTGTTAGTTTTGTACTCATATTTTAGTAATTTTAACTGTTACAATGTATTACCATTTCGAGGATATCCTCGAAATGGTATTAATACCCCAACTCCTTCAGATACTCCTTCATCTTCCCTTGCACCTCAGCCAATTCTGCTTCCAGCTGATCTATCTCCTTCTGCACAGCCGAAATATCAATCTCTGCTTCCTCCTCATAGGTGTCAACATATCGCGGTATGTTAAGGTTGAAGTCATTGTCTCGAATTTCATCTGGAGTAGCCACATAAGCATATTTGTCTTCCACCACTCCAGACTGCAATTCGCCGTCGGCAAACTTGCGGTAGATACCCACAATATGCTCAATATCCTGAGGACGTAATTTGTTCTGGTTCTTACCATTCTCATACTCACGACTGGCATCAATAAACAAAACATTTTCAGAGCCTCGTCCTTTACGGAAAATAGCAATGGCAGCAGGTATGCCTGTACCATAAAACAAGTTGGCTGGCAATCCGATAACAGCCTCTAATATATGTTCGTTCTCCAAAATATATTGGCGTATTTTCCCCTCGCCAGCTCCACGGAAGAGAACACCATGAGGAATAATGACACCGACTTTTCCAGTATTGTCGTCGGCCACTTCAAGCATATGGCTGATGAAGGCCCAGTCGCCTTTGCTCTTTGGCGGAATACCTCGCCAGAAACGATTATAAGGATCATTGACCGCTTCCTCTGCACCCCACTTGTCTAGGGAAAATGGAGGATTAGCGACCACCGTATCAAACTTCATCAGTTTATCGCCGCTCTTCAACTTAGGATTACGCAACGTATCTCCCCAACGGATGACAGCATTATCAAACCCATGCAGAAACATGTTCATCATAGCCAATGCCCATGTGCTACCATTGACTTCCTGTCCGTAAAGCGAGAAATTGTTGTTGCCAACCTCCTTGCCCGCCTTAATAAGCAAAGAACCTGATCCACAAGTGACATCACATATACGGGCACCTGGTTTGCTCTTTGTCAGTTTAGCCAATAAGGTAGAGACTTCCGCTGGTGTGAAGAAATCCCCTGCTTTTTTGCCTGCCTCTCCTGCAAAGGTAGAAACAAGATACATATAAGCATCACCAATGATATCATTATTTTCCAAATGCGACTCGTCGAGATCAACATTACAGAAATCCTGCAACAGGTTTTTCAGACGTGCGTTTTTCTCTTTCTGCTCACCCAAATTGGCACTGTTGAAACTGATGTTACGAAAGATACTGCTACCGTCTTCGCTGCTCATCTTCTCACGGTTAGCGTCTTCAAGATCGGCAAGAGCTTCGTCAATCAACTCGCCAATGTTAGTGGCATTGCGGTGCTCATAAAGAAAATCAAACGAACTATTCCGGGGTACAACAAAACGCTCATGACGCATAGCACGTTCGGCACGTTCCTTATCACCGTCGTATTTGATAAGATAATCGTTGTATTTCGATTTATACACATCACTCACATACTTCAAAAAAAGCATTGTAAGAATATAGTCTTTGTATTGGCTTGGATCAATCACGCCACGAAATGTATCGCAAGCTTTCCACACCGTACGGTTAATGTCTTCCTGAGTAATCATATATATTTATTTGCTTAATTCGTTAAAAAGTATTTGATTTGTTATCTGAACACGTTTTTCTGCTATCTTTTTAAGCAATTGTTCTTCTCGCTTCTGAAGATCAGACAGACCAACTATTCTTTTTTGCATCTCCATATCAGGGATGATTATTTTAAGATTTTCAATTGTCGGCTTGTGTATCAATGGAGTGACTGAACCAGCTTGTGCCGACTTGATTACCGCCACAACATTAGGGTGATTCAAATACCAACACAAATATTCCGGCAAAATATCATTGTTGTGTAATCGAATGGAGAACAACGTTGTAGAAGGCACGGCTTTTATATCTAAGTCGAACACTTTACATAAGTATGTCGTTCCTTTTCCCGCAAAAAGCAAATCACCCTTTTTTATTATATAGTCCAACAATTTTGGAGTAATATCAATGCGTGTTGCCGTTGTTTCCGGCGATTGCATCAGCAAATCCTTCACTTGCAAGCATACTATTTCACCTGCAGGGTTGCTTTTTGCATAAACACCCGAAAACACCTCAGCAATGTCACATAGTTTGACATTAGTATATTTCTTACTATTCGTTTCCATGTGACAAAGGTATAATTTATTTTCTAAAATCGCACTATACTACACAAAAAAATCTTAGTAAATAATTTACTTTGATTTTTTGCGTGGTTTTATTCATTTTTTTCAGAGGATTGTTAATGGTTCTTGTTTGATAGATATTTGTCCTAACCCCTCCTTTCCACGTGCGAGCCGAAGGCGAGCACATATAAAATAACCACAGAGAATAGGAGTCTTAAGAGAAAGTCTGCGACTTTTTTAGAGAGAAAGAGACGGAAAATCAGTCATAAAATAAGATAGATTTTAATTAGGTTATAAGCCGAGGATTGTTAAGGGCGGAACGCCCTAACCCCTCCCTCGTGCGAGCCGAAGGCGAGCACATATAAAAAACACATCGGTAGCGTCTTTCAGACGATTCTCTCAAACAGCGGGCAGGTTTGAAACCTGCCCCTACAACCACCTCCGTATGGCAAAATGCTGTTTTCTGTTTCTACAACTAAAAATGAAGTATCAATTGCCAAACAAGAACATAAATACATTATATTTGCAATCTGAAACTTGCAAGTAAAACATGGAGAATATAAAAAGAATAATTCTAACGTTGGTGGTCGTGATGTGCGGTTTGTTCACATCTATGGCTAAAGATCCTCGTTCATCATATTCAAAACATTCGGCTCTACCGAAAGAAAAGACGGGCTTCCGACTCTACGGTGACTTCATGCTCACTGCCGATCTTGCCGACACCACAGGTGAGAAGAAACCTGCGTTCGGATTGTTCGCTACTCCAGGAGCACAGATCACAAACTATTTCTTCGTGGGAGGAAAAGTGGGAGCTATGTATATGCTCAACGACTTTTTCGCATTTCCTGCCGCAGTCAACGTACGATGGACTTTCGGCAGAAAAAACATCCTCACCATAGCCCAGTCCGGCGGTGTGGCTTACTGTGAAGACAAACTATATCCCTACGTCGACTTCTATTTCGGAGGCAGAATTCCTCTGCGTGAAGGCAAATGTCTTGTTTGCGCTTTAGGCTATGCCATCTATCCACAATATAATATGCAGAAAGTGGGTGAAGATGAGACGGAAACTGTCATGCAGGATGGAATAGAGGTGGAATATGTCACAAATGAAGCTCCTAAAGAGAGAAAAATCTCTTCATGGGTTTCCCCTCAACTCACTATCGCTTATCCGTTCCGTTTCGAGAAGAAAAACAGAATCCGCTACAGAGTGCGTCACTCAAAACCAAAAGTCGAGACTCAGAGCGAGTGTAAGCCAAAATCGGTAAAATCTAAGAATAACGAAAAATCTAATTCAAAACCATACGAAAAGATTGAGGACGGCAAAAGAGCAAGGCCTGAAAAGACGGATGTACAACGTTGGAATCCTTAAAATGGGGATGATTGATGGTGGATGATTGATGGTGGATGGTGGATGATGGCTTATAGCGGTAGACGGGTATTGAATCCTTCGGAGCAGGTGTTGAGACTTTATTTCAACCATTTCACTGATTTGCAATTTTCGAAAGCATTCCATCCAACTTTCACTTTCTTCTCGGAATTATCAATTACAATTTCAAGATTGTAGCATCCCCAAAAAGCCTCTTCTCCGATGCTGGTCACACCCTCAGGAATCTTTATGTTAGTCAAACTGCTGCATCCCTCAAAAGCCCAATCTCCGATGTTTGTCACTCCCTCTGGAATGTTAATGCCAGTCAAACTGCTGCATCCATAAAAAGCCCGATCTCCGATGCTTGTCACCCCCTCAGGAATCTTAATGTTGTTCAAACTTTCGCATCCATAAAAAGCCTCATCTCCGATGCTCGCCACTCCTTTTGGAATCTTAATGCTGGTCAAACTGCTGCATCCCTCAAAAGCAGATCCTCCGATGCTTGTCACACTCTCAGGAATGTTTATGCTTGTCAATCTGCTGCACCAGCTAAAGGCCTCTTTTCCGATGCTCGTCACCCCCTTTGGAATGTTTATGCTTGTCAATCTGCTGCATCCCCCAAAAGCATAACTTCCGATTCTTGTCACTCCCTCAGGAATCTTAATGCTGGTCAAACTGCTGCACCTGTAAAAAGCAGATGCTCCGATGCTGGTCACTTTATATATATCTAATCCTATCCGTATTTTCTCTGGAATTGTTATTTTTTCATCCAAATCTGATATGTATCCCACCACTTCCACTTCCGTATCTGATATTTTCCTAAACTTCAATTGTGTGGATGAGGCTAATTTCGCATCAAAAAAATAATCGAGAAGGAATCCATACCATCCACGACTTACTGGTATAATCAAAACTATTGCCACTATTATCGCTATGATTTTCTTTTTCATCTATTCTCGTAGGTTTCGTCATTTTTTTATTATCGGATACAAAATTATTAAATTATTCTAATATGGGGAAACGTGGGATGATGGACGGTGGACGGTGGATGATTGATGGTGGATGGTGGATGATGGATGGTGGACGGTGGATGGTGGATGATGGATGGTGGATGATGGACGGTGGCGGGAATTATTACGATATAAAGACGGAGGTTGATAATTTGTCGTTCAAACAGTTAGAAACGTAAAAGCACCGTCTGCTTCAAAAAAATGATGCTTGACGGCATCTTTTTAATTTTTATCACTAAATTTGCACGCAGTTTCATCAAGACAATACAAATGGGTGGCATTTTTGGTACTATCGGCAAAGAAAGTTGCGTGAAAGATTTGTTCTACGGAACAGACTACAACTCGCATCTTGGCACAAAACGTGGTGGATTGGCGACTCTTTCGGAAAAGGGATTCGTGAGATCTATCCACAATTTGGAAAGCACATATTTCAGAACGAAATTTGAGCCAGAACTTGAAAAGTTCAGCGGCAACTCCGGAATCGGAGTGATCAGCGACACTGATTCTCAGCCAATCATCGTCAACAGCCACCTGGGAAGATTCGCCGTGGCGACTGTAGCGAAAATCAATAATCTTAAGGAAATAGAGGGAGATCTGCTCAACCGTATGCACCACTTCGCTGAATTCAGCGGCGGCGACACCAACCAGACTGAGCTTATCTCAATGCTTATCACAGAAGGAAAGAATTTTGTAGACGGAATTGAACGCGTCTACAACACTATCAAAGGCTCATGCACAATGCTCCTTCTCACTGAGAAGGGTATCATCGCAGCCCGCGACAAATATGGTCGTCTTCCTCTTGTGATCGGAAAGAAAGAGGGCGCGTATGCAGTGACCGGAGAGACGGTGGCATATCCCAACTTAGGCTACGAGCCTGTCTACAACATCGGCCCAGGCGAAATCGTGCTTATCACAGCCGACGGATTCGAACAGCTGCGCAAGCCAGAGAAGAAGATGCAAATCTGCTCATTCATGTGGATCTACTACGGTTACCCACCTTCAACATACGAGGATATCAACGTAGACGAGTTCCGTGTAAAGAGCGGTCTGCTTATGTCGAAGGACGACGAAGTTAAGCCAGACTATGTGGCGGCTATTCCAGACTCTGGTATCGGCCACGCGCTTGGTTACTCCAACGGTCTTGGTGTGCCATACCGTCGCGCCATCGTGAAATATACTCCTACTTGGCCACGCTCATTCACTCCTACCAACCAGAAGATGCGTGAACTTGTGGCAAGCATGAAGCTTGTGCCAAACAGAGCCATTTTAAAAGACAAAGTGGCTATGTTCTGCGACGACTCAATCGTCCGTGGCACACAGTTGAGAGACAATGTCAAGGTACTTTACGACTACGGAGTGAAAGAGGTGCACATGCGTATCAGCTGTCCGCCATTGCTTTACGGATGTCCGTTCATCAACTTCTCCGCTTCTAAATCGGTGCTTGAGCTGATCACTCGCCGTATCGTGAAGGAGCTTGAAGGTGGCGACATGGATGCCCACATTGACGAGTATATCACTCCTGGCACAGCACGCTACAACAAGATGGTGGATGAGATCCGCACTCGTTTGGGAATGGATTCATTGAAATTCAACACTCTTGAAAACATCATCGAGGCAATAGGTCTTCCTAAGGAATGTGTCTGCACACATTGTTTCGACGGAAGCAGCTACGGACACGAATAACCTCTTAATTAAGAATTAAGAGTTAAAAATTAAGAATTAGCGACCGTTGGGATTTCCATTCCAACGGTTGTTTTTTCCCATTTTGTTTCACCCCTTCGGGGTTCCCGTCGCGCGCGTCGTCCACAAAACAGGGGTTGAAACCCCTGCCTAAATTGTGACGCCCATTCTGGGCTACATTTCCACGTTCGTAGGGGCAGGTTTCAAATCTGCAAGCAATATTAAAATGCGGATGGTTAAGGACACATGTTTGATAGATATTGGCTCTAACCCCTCCTTCCTAATGCGAGCCGAAGGCGAGCACACAGAATTTACAAAACCACAGAGGCACAAGTTCACAGAGAAAGACTACGCCTTTTTAATGAGAAAAAGAGCTGAGAATTCAATCAAAAAGTTGTATTGCCTTTCAGGCAAGGTTTTGATGTCGTTGCTATCCCCGAGACTTCGTCCCGGGTTATTCTCGCTCCGCTCGGTAACGTCTTTCAGACG
>JAEIGA010000433.1_pt1 | contig 61237 bp, 87 predicted proteins | sample 9270691 | NCBI WGS metagenome assembly JAEIGA01 (sample SAMN17057246, study PRJNA624740) | gut metagenome | biome: biome; isolation source: fecal sample | host: Bos grunniens | place: China: Xizang | collected 2019 | reverse complement strand
TTCGCGCAAAGGGGCGCATTTGGACAAATTATGCCCCCGAATTGACCGAGAAGCTACTGCGTACAGGGCGCATGAGCGTTTCGGTCGAAACAAACGTGCTGGAAAGCGAGGTTGAAAACGGCGTCGAGAAGATGACCGCTTGGGTTGGGCTTGGCGTCACAATTCTTGGCGATGGCGTTGATCCTGCTGTCCCCGGTGCGAATGTGCGTGTCCTTGCCGCGATGCAGGAAGAATTTGAAAGCATGAAACTGCGCGTGGCGTCTCTCCGCGAGGAAGATGGCGAGCCGCAAAAAGCCGAAAGCCAAACGGAAAGCAACAACAATTCCAACAACACTAAAAAAGGAGTGAGAAATCGCATGAACAATGTGCTTCGCAAGGAACTGGAAGCGAAGTTCCCCGACTATATCATTGCGGGCGCATCCGAAGATGGCATGACCGTCGCGCTGTTGAGTAAAAATGGTGCAGACGCTTTCACCTATGCCTTTGAGGATTCGGACAAGGGTAATGTCGTGGATGAACGCATCCGTCCTGTGTCTCTTTCTGCGATTGTTAAGGATGGCGAGCGTGAAGTTGAGGTTGACGTTACTCGCGTCACTGGCATTTATGACACAGAAATTGCCCGTCTCAACGAGGAAAACAAGTCGCTGAAAGAATGCGTTGAAACGCTGCAAAAGGGGCAGAAAGACATGGAAGCTCGTGAAACTGCACGTCGCATCAAGGCAAGCAAGGACGCAGCCGAGAAGCAACTGTCTGAAATCAACGCGAATCGCGCCGAGTGCGAGCGTTTTGAGGACATCATCATTGATGGCATCCGCAAAAAAGCCGAGGACGGCGCTTTTGTGGAGTGCGTGGACGAGGAAGGCAACTGGTGCGGCGAATCTGCTGTGTGCGCCGAGGTCTGCGAAGTCTGCATGAAAAAGCAGATGGAGATTGACAAGGCAAAGTGCGACGCGGCAAGAAACGCTGCCAAAAAGAAATATGCCTTTGAGTCCGATTTCAACGGCGAACCCCCTGCCGATAGCCTTGAAGCTCTGTACGCTTCTATGGTCGGCAGCAAATAAGAAAGGAGTGTAACAAACAATGGCATCTATTGCTAATACCGCGTTTGAGGTTTCCGTGAGCAACATCACGAGAAACGAGACGCAGAACATCCCCGGTTATTTTGGCGCGGGCGTGGGCGACGAGTTTGTTGCTGACATCTGCGCGAGCGGTTTCCTGTGTGTGCGCAGCGAACTTACCGCAAGCGAGGGCTACGAAAACCTTACGAATCCCATTCTGAACGGCAATACTTGGCGCATGGTTGCCTCTACTAACGGCAAGGTTGCTGGTCGTACTGGCGATCATACCGGCATCTACGCTTTCAACAGCTACGATACCGCGATGGCGAAGCAAGGCGACAACGCATGGCGTCTTGGCGCGAACACTCTCGGTCTTGAACTGCCCGCTGGTCAGCGTGGCGATTTTACCGAACTGATCGTTGGCGAGCAATTCTGCTGGGCGGCTGGAAACTTCTCGACGCTTCCCTCCGATGCGACCGAAATCTATGCAACGATTTCCAGCGGTCTGCTTGTCGCTACTGATACTGCTCCCACGGACGGCAGCGTGTATCTCCACATTTTGCGTCAGAAGAACTTTACCGTTGGCACTCGCAACGCTGCGTTTGTCGGTTACGTTTGCGAAGTTTGCCGTTCTGTCGATGAAACGGTTTACAGCTAATCGGAAAGGAGTGAAACGTAATGGAAAAGTTCAACATGAGACTCAACAGCATGGACAACAAGCTCTTTGATGCTAATGCCGTGTCCGCTACGGACGAAACCATTGGCACGGGTGCTGATAAACTGTCCCGCAACAAGATCATCGCGTCCGGCCGCGCTTGCGCGGTGGATTATATGGGGCGGCACATTGCGCGCGGTACTGGTAGCTATGTCAGCCGTTTTGACGGTTCTGCCATGAGCTATAAGGCGCTCTCGCAAGCGCACAATGAGCAGAAGTTCCTTTACTGCGCTGCTATGGCATATGCCAGCATTGGCGCGCAGCCCCCGCAGAACATCGAGCAAGTGCGCAAAGATGTGACGCTGTGGAAGAACCCGACGTTTCTTGCGACGCTTGCGCGCATTGACACCGAGGTTGTCACGCCGATGCTTTATGACGTTTTCTCCGATCTCGGCAACGGGATGTTTAACATGGATAGCGTCGGTCTTGGCGAGACGAAGCAGATCGACATTCAGAGCAACGACATCTTCCTGTGGGAAGATGGCTCTTGGGGTAGCGGTCACAGCACCACCAAGAACTACCTGTATGCCGATACCGTGACGATGAATCCGCGTCAGTTTAACGCGAACGGCACGATCAAGTGGTTTCAGATGGTCGCTACGGACGGCGGCATGGACGCGGGCTCGTACTATGCGGCTCTGATCCGTGGTATGTGGAGCAAGGTTATGGCGATGGCGACCGCCGCGCTGACCGATTCTGCTGCACAGTCGGCTTACATTCCGTCTTATCTGCGGTTCAACTCGTATAGCTCTGCGAACTGGGCGGCTGCTACGCAGGCGGTTGCTGTTGCGAACGGAGTTAATCGTGATCGCCTTATGGCGTTTGGCGAGTACGCCGCGCTGCAAGCGGTTCTGCCGAGCGGCACTCCCGTTGATGCAAGTCTGACATTCGGTATCTCCGACGAGTGGATGAAGAACGGTTTTGTTTCTATGGTTGGTCGTGTGCCTCTGTACGAGGTTATGCCCGCGCTCCTGCCGGGTACGATCAATACCACGGGCGACATGATTGGTCTGAACGATCAAATCTTCATCACCGCTCGCGTTGGCGACGGTCTTGCTCCCGTTTATGTGTGCTTTGTGGACGGTTGGCCTGTCACGCTGGAGTATACGCCGAGTACCACGGCGAACTTCACCATTGACATCACGATGTCCACTCTGCTCGACGTTAAGGGAATTTGGGCAGGACGCATCGCTGTCATTTCAAATGTGACAATTTAATGCACCCGCAAAAGCGGCGGGGCGTCCAGCCCCGCCGCCTAATCGGAATATTCCCAAGCATATCCTCCGGATGTTTTAGACCTTCCTTGAGCGCACCGACAAATTGCGGAGTATTCAACTGGTACAACCTTTGCGGCGTCCTTTGCGGAGTCAAATTCTCGTAGAACATTTCCGCTTTTGGCATCAATTTGAAGGAGTTTCTTGTTGGAATAAGTGCGTTCATATCGTTTTATATCGGAATGATTGCCCAAATCATAGCGCCACATAAAACCGTGGGCGGATAGTTGATCTCCGGAAACAACAGAACAAATACCTACTATGGTCGCTCCTGTTTGATTGCAAGCCTCTGTCATTGACGGATAAGACCTAATAAAAACGCCGTCCATACTATATTGGCAAACTGCCTTTTGAGCAGATTGGATTGTCGCTTCTCGAACGCGGCAGATTTTGTTAGAAGAAAGCTGCTCAATATCACCAATATCTTCTTCATAAAAGACAATGTGATTTTTGAGCGTTGTTTTTTCGGAAGAACAGGCACGGACAAAAGCGGAAGATGAACAGTTAAGATACTTTCCAGCATCTATGGCGGTATCAAATCTTGCAACGCGCTTCCCTGACAAATCAAAAATAACGACAGGCTTTGCGTTCCAAGCATTTGCCCCGCTTTGACCATCAATTAGGCGTTGTCTACCTTCATCTGACAATCCGCCAGCAGACCTCCCGCCTTTTTGAATGTTATATCCGTATCGACTGTCCGTTGTCTGAAAATGCCGGATGAGCCATTTTTCAAGTGCATCAGCTTCGTCCTTTGAAAGATAATCGCGCATCAGATGTACGTCAAACGATTCCCAACCGTATTTCCTTATGGCTTTCCAAAAGTGAGGACATTCGCGGTAGCCATTTCCACGAACAGCTCTCCCGCACAAAGTTCGGCAAGTAACGCCAATATAACGCTTTCCATTAACATTATTGACATACATATAGACCTTATGCACATTCCCACTTTTCATTTCTCCACCGCCTTTTTCAGCAAATAAATGATGTAGTTAGACAATGTTCTACCGTCCTTATCTGCTTTCTTTTGAAGCGTTTCCCGCAAGTTAGAAGGTATGCGGAACGTAAAACTTTCAGTTTTTTCTTTCATAAAATCGCTCCCTTTCTTGCTTTCTATTATACCATAAGTTAAAAGACAATGCAAGACAATTATCCCGCAGACAGTTCTTTATGTCGGGGCAGCACCGACAGGCGGGAAAATACGCCATCTGAAAACCGAAAGGAGTTAATAAAAATGGCTGAAAACAAGAAGAAGCGCACTTATACCAAACAGGCAACGACCACAGAAAAACCGAAAGCGGAAGTTACTGCCGAAAAGGTTATGGAATATCCGCAAGTTGAGGGCGTTACGCCTACTATTGCAAAAGAGCAGAAAGCGCCCGTTGAAAAAGAAACGTTCACGGCAGAGCAAGTGCAGAAAATGATCGCGGAAGCGGTCGCGCAAGCTCAAAAGCAGGATATTTCATCCAAATTGGATGAAATGGTAACGGTTCTGTATCTTGACGAATGCTCTCCGCGCAGCACGTTGGAAATTCCCGGTTACGGAACGATGCGTCCGTATGGTTATCTTGAAGTTCCGAAACGCGAGTTTGGCAACAAATTCATGTCTGCGCTTGTGCGGAAACTGATTGACAAGCGTATTCTCATCGTCATGTCCGGCTTGACGCAAGCGGAGCGTGAGCGTTGGAATTGCGATTACAAAGAGGGCGAAGTGCTTGACGAATACACTTTTGACAAGCTGCTCGATTTTGATACTCCGAAGCTCGCGGCGATTTTTGAAAAACTTTGCCCCGAACATCAGAAGTTTGTTGCTTGCCGCATGATTACGGCGAAAGAAAACAAAGACAATCGCATTTCTGTTGAAAAGGCAAAAAAAATTAACAAAATAAGCAAAAAAACCGATCCGAACGGAATGCTGAAACCCATTTTGGAGGCGTTCAGCGCGGAGATTACGGGATAAACCCCAAAGGACAAAAAGGAGGGAAACGCATGGCTACAACGTGGGCAGACGTTATTGCGTCGGCAATGGTGCTGATCGACGACGTGCGTTTAGAGGAACAGTTAGCCGTCAGCCCCGCGCAGTTTTACCGCCGAATGACAGGATGGGTAGACCTTGCGTTTCCCCGACTCAATAAGCCGCCCGAACTGCTTTCCTATATCACGAACGGGAAAACCGATCCCGATTACACAGATTTTGAATGGATCAGCACCGAGGAAAGCACGACGGGGGCAACGCAAGTCGATACGGGTGCAATCGGTTACGAATTATGTAGCGTAACGGTCAGAATCCAGCATCCGAACAACACAATATCGCTTTTGCCATATAATGACGCAACCTACAACGCGGAAACGGGAATTGTAACGTTCCCGCAGCAGGAAAGCGCAGGCATTGCTTATGATATTGACTTTTACACAGATGGCACATTCCCCGATTTGTCCGAAACACAAAAGCGGTTGATGGCGCTTTCCATTGCGACGCTGTGGGATAACAGATTCCAGCGGAATTGGTTGGCAATCGGTGCAAAGAATCACGACGATAGTTTCAACCCGCCGAATGAACAGCAATACATGGAAAAAAGTACAAAGCGTTGGCAAGCCAACGTTGTCGCATTTTACGACGAGTTGAGAGAATACGAACAGAGTTGCGCGTATACAACCGCTCTGAAAAACATAACAAACCGCGTGACATTGATTTGAGAGAGGAGACGAGATCGTGAGCATTCAAAAAAGCATCAAAAATTCGCTTTTGACGATGAACGGTCTTGTCTCTTTTACCGTCAATTCACCGACGCGATATAACGACAAGCAAACGCAGTATTTTTCGCCGGAAACAAAGACCTTTGTGCAGCAATACGCGAAGTATTCCAGCGATTTTGTCATGGCGCAAGTACAGGGGCTTGACAATTCTTCTCCACTTGCGTGGCAATCTCGCCTCATCCGCATGGCGGACGTTGTGACGCCGACAGCGGCAAAAAAGCACTATTTTGACGATCATAAAATTATACTTTTTGCCGATAGAGATATTGAGTATATCAAACCCGGCACAAAAATCGTCACAATGGGCAGCACTTGGATTGCGGTAAATCCGATCAACATTTCGGGGGCTGACGGAAGTGGTCTTGTCCGGCGCTGCAATGCCGTGTGGAATCACCTTGATTTTTACGGCAATGTTGTTTCCGAGCCGATCATTGTAGAGAACGAAAGAGCAAACGCCAACGACAGCGATACGCAAAACAGCCAGTACATCACCAAAGGTTATTTTAATGTCATTTGCCAGTACAACGATTTTACTCGGCAGATTGATACAAATACGCGGTTGATTCTCGGTACTGGTGCGTATCGCGTTACAGGATATTCAGACTTTGAGACGGAGTTTACGGGAGATTACAGCACCGTCCGTCTGCTGTCTTTTACGATTCGGTATGAAGAACCGAACGATGCGATTGACGACATGGTAAATCATGTTGCGGGCGGAAAAGTGTTTTCGTGGGTTATAAACATTGACGGCAATTCTACGATTCCTGTCGGCGGCAATGTGCAACTCTTGGCAACATCTATCCGAGACGGCGCTACGCTGAATCGCCCCTATGTGATGCAACAACTGTTGAACACGACAGACGAATGGGGCGAAGAATCAAGCCAAATCGTTGCGCCGAGCAATTACGAGGTAGAGCAAGGCAACCTTACGCCGCTGCCGATGTGGGACATTAGTTACATTTGGAGCAGCAGCGACGAGACGGTTGCTACCGTCGATGAATTAGGGATTGTGACAGGCGTTTCCGAGGGTACGGCGATCATCACCGCTACGCTTGCGCAGAATCCGTCTTATTTTGCCCAGTATACTGTCACTATTTCGCAAAGCACGGACGGAGTGCGTTTTTCATCGACGATTCCGGCAAAGATCACGCCGTATACAAGCGTGACTATTACTGCCGCCTATTACGAAAACGGCGCAGAAACGAGCAACCCTATCGCGTTTGAGTTTACAGGCGCGGAAAGCGCGTCGTATTCCGCAAGCGTGAGCGGCAATACAGCCACGATAACATCATACGGGTACAGCGACACACCGCTGACGGTAAAAGCGTCTTACGGGGCGTCCAGCGCCGTCACGCAGATCGAATTGGAGGGAATTTAACGAATGAGTTGTGGAGCAAAGGGCGTTTGCAAATACGCCTATCGCAAGGCGGGAAGAAACACCGTCCATTGCGAGATTCAGACAAAAAAAGGCGGTCAATGGGACTTTTGCGCACATCAATATATGTGCGGTCAAGTAGGTCAATGGGAATTGACTAAAGAGGCAAACGATTGCGCGGTTGCAATTTCTCGAAAAATTGAGAAAAAGATGGCAACCGTGACGCAAACGGTTGAAGCACCGCCGAAGAAAACCTACAAAAAGAAGAAATCAAGCGTAAACAAAAAGGAGGAAGTAAAAGATGCCGACAGTTAAAGGCGTTGTTGTTGGTGGCATAACTTACGGCTTTGAATCCGAAAAACTCCAAACGCCCGTCACCATTGATGGCGTACAGTTTGACGGCAGTGCTTCCGTAATTCACTATGGCGTCTGCTCGACCGCTGCTGCAACTGCGGCAAAGACGGTTTCAATTACGGGATTTTCGCTTACTACAGGCGCAAGCATTGCCGTTAGATTTACAAATGCAAACACAAGCACTAATCCGACACTGAACGTAAACGGAACGGGAGCAAAGCCCGTTTACGGAACGTGGCAAGCAGGCGACGTTGTACCGTTTATCTATGACGGAACAGTTTGGTCCGCATCGTTTGCGTCGTCGTATAGTAATTATCTTTACTCTCTCCCGTGCGACACTATCACAGGCGATCCTGCGGCGACGACGCTCGGCGCCGACAATGTGCCGGTCAAGGCGTGTTCGGTTGCTGTGACGCCGGTTATAAGTGGCAGCGGTGATCCATCGCCCACCAACGTCCGCAGCATCACGGGCTGGGGTGGTGCGGCATTGACAATCAACGGCGATACGGCAACAGTTGATTTTGGGCAGCCGGTCTATGGCGGCACATTTGACGTGCTTACAGGTCTCCTTACAATCACGCACGGCTATTCTGTGTTCGACGGATCGAGCGATGAGACTTGGTTTTCCTACGCCGGAAGCAGGCGCTATTATATCAACGTCCCGACGTTCACGTCACCAGCCGTATCTCTCGTTGCTGATATTAAATGCGACAAGCTGAAAACTGTCATCAAGGGCTCTGTGGACGGTGGTAATTATCGTATCTCTGGATCAGACGCATCAGCACAGCAAATCCTCGTCTACATTACAAACAGCATAGCATCCGTGGATTCGCTGCGGGGATGGCTTGCAGCTAATCCGATCTCGGTTAAATGGTTGCTCAATACGCCAACAACGGTGCAGTTGTCGCCGCGTGATGTTGCAACAATACTCGGAGCTAATTCGTTTGGCGCGAATTGCGGAAACGTGACCGTCACGCTGCGCCTTGATCCGACGCTGGCTTATAACAATCTTGCTACCGCCATTGTTGCGCTTGGCGGCACGGTGTAATGGAGGTGAGATAAATGTTTGATCTGCACGATTTTGTCATGCGAACGCTGGCAGCTATGCGCGATAACGAGCCGGAGTACAAGGTTCGGCAGTATGCGCTTGGTTGGTTTCAGCGCGACGTGCTGACGGAAGATGATCTTGCCATCATCGACAGTTGGTATGAGAACGCTGAAAACGGAGAAGCGGACGCAGAAACCGAGGCGAGTGAAACGTGACGTGGTACGAAGCGATCCTATGGCTTGCGGGAATTTGCGGGGCGGTTTTGACGATTTGGGGCTTAATTGAGAAACTGGCAAAACCGCTCCGCGAACGCCTTGCCAAAGCTGACGAGGCGCTTGCTGCGATAGAGCAGATGAAGCCGCATCAGCGAGAACAGTATCTCGCGATTCTTCGCTTGACCATCATGAACACAGAAATGCCGATTTCGGAGCGTCTCATAGCTGGAAAGAAATACGTTGACGAAGGTGAAAATGGAGATGTCAAGGCATACTATGAGAAGCTGATTGCGGAGCATACCAAGTAGGTGACAGCATGGCTGGACGCGGAGGACTTGGCGTAGAAATACCGATAGAATTAAAAAAGCGATGCCTTGACGCGAAAGAAAAAGGCATGACCGCGCGGGAAGTGTACACCAGCATTTTCCTGCCGGAACATGACACCATGTCGCTTGAAACGTTTAAGCGCAAGATCAATCGCTGGGCGAGGCAGCAGTTTGCCAGCGAGAGCACGCTGCACGCCGGTACGTTTCCGAATTTCATTCCGCACGGTGCGACCGTACAAGTAAACGGAAAAGGCGAGGTCACACAGGCGTGGATCAAGCAGACAGGAGACGGCGGTGAGTATGAGCGTTTGCTTGATGCCATCCGCGCAAACACGCCTCCGGCTGAAATCGAGCGCGTCGTCTGCGACGGAATTGAAATGCTGGAAATCCCTCTTCTTGATATGCATTTTCCGTTGTCGGATCACGCGGCATTATGCGCAGAAGTGCTGGATTTGATCGACCAAAAATACTGGTCAAAAATCGTCATGGTGATCGGTCAAGATTTATTCCACAATGATGATTTCCGAGGCAGGACAAGCAGCGGGCGGCAAATCGAAATCGTTGACATGGTGCAAGCATGGCATTTCGCAAAATCATTTTATTACGCGATCTGCGAATCTGCGCTACGAAAAGCACAATCTGTGCAGCTTATATACTCTGTCGGCAATCACGACGAGTCAATGGCGTGGGCGTTCGTGCAGCTCCTAAAAGAGCATTTTCCACAGATTAAAGTAGACGATTCCATGAAACCGCGCAAAGTGATTGCGTGGGAGAAATGTTTTATCGGCGTGACGCATGGTGCGAACAAAGCCAGCACGAATCAAGACCTACGCGGTCAATTTACAATAGAATTTCCTGCGGAGTTTGCAAAAGCAACCGTCAGAGAAGTTCACGCGGGGCATTTGCACCATGAACGTACAGGCGATGTGTATGGCGTGATAGTGCGGCGTCTTGCGTCCGGCGTACCGACAGACGCATGGCATAGCAACGAGGGCTATGTCGGTCAACACAAGCGTTTTATGGCGTTCGAGTGGCTGCCGACAAGGTTAAAGGCGATTCACTATTTAGGAGGATAAAAATATATTGGAAAGACTTATTGAGAGCATTTTGCGTAAACTGCTGACAGTTAAAAGCATCGTTACGCTCACGCTGACAGGCGTTTTTGCATATCTTGCGGCAATCGGTCGCGTTACAGCGACGGATTTTCTGACCATTTTTACTACAATCATTGCGTTTTATTTCGGAACGCAGAGCGCGCGAAAGGACGGCGATAACAACAAATGAAAGTATCGCTCATTGCGGGGCATGGCGCGGGCGATCCCGGCGCTATCGGAACGTATAACGGCAAAACGTACCGCGAAGCTGACGAGGCGCGAACCCTCGTTAAAATGATTTCCTCTCATTTGCAGCGCACTACGGCGGAAATCTATGTTTTTGACATGACGCACAACGCCTATAAGGACTATTGCGCGCACACTTTGAATTTCCCTGCGAAACTTGATTTCGTGTTGGAAATTCACTTCAACGCGGTCAAGGCATCTAACGCCGACAACAAAACAAAGGGCGTTGAGTGCTACATCACGTCAAGTGAGAAGAACACGACCACGGCGGCGGCGCTGTGCAAGGCAATTTCGGCGTTCGGTTTGACAAATCGCGGCGTGAAGCAAAGAAACTTCTCTGTGATCTCCGCCGCGAGGAACGCAAAGGCAAGCTCGGCTCTGCTGGAAGTTTGTTTCATTGACGACCCCGATGATTGGAAAGTGTATCTTGCCAATCAAGAGAAAATTGCGGAGGCAATCGCAAAGACCATTTGCACCGAGTTTAATGTTGCGTGGCGCGAGGCAAGCAGCCGACAGATTGTGCAGGAAGCAGCAGGACTTACCGATGCTACGATGGACTACTTGCAGAAGTATCGTTACGGCGATGCGCTGCTTGACAAACTGGCATTGGCGATCACCAAGAAATAAAAAACAATAAGGGGAAAAGCACTATGGCAGCAGAAAAAATTATCACAAAAGAAATGATGCTGGACGCACAGGACTATCTTGCCCTTGCGGAGAAAGAGGAATGGGCGACATCTTGCGCCGAAAAATGTCTTGATCGGCTTTCGATTACGGTTGGCGACGAGCAGATGCCGTCCATGTATGCCGTCAATACTGGCACAAAATCGCGTTATCTTATGGCGGCTTTGGTTGGTTTGTATCTTGGCGAGAAATATAATGCCGATACTGCCGACGATGCGCTCATGGACACAGAAGAATACGACAAGTGGGCGCGCAATCATCCGCTGAACCAAATTGAACGGTGGAAGCAAGACGCAGAAGTGAAAAACAAGTGCTTTGATCTTCTTGCTGACTATAAGGATTTGGAGAAGCGTCTTGCGTCTCATATCGGAAGTCTGCTGACCGTGCAGAACGATTTTGTCATGCGGCAAAGTCAATATACTGCATCGCAGATGAGAGAGCTTCCTGCGCTCATGGAACAGTTACAGGCGCTTCAAAAGGAAAAGGGTGAAACCGATGGCAGCACCGACAGAACCGCGTAATTCCCCTACATATCCGTTTTCTCGCGTCATAGCGGCAAACCAACTCAAAGGCGCGGAGTTGATTCCGTATAAGATAATTACCTATCTTATGGATTTGCCCGACGCTTTTAACTATCAGCCGCCCGACAACAATGATTATCCGCGTTGTCGTCTTAAAAAATATCTTTGGTACGACGAATCGAACCCGCTGGCAAAGCCGATGCCTACGGCAGAGCAAGTGCGGTCAATGCTTTTTGACGCAGACGAGCCGGACATTAACACGGACGAGCAGAAAGCACGGCATCCAAAAGGTTATCGCCTGTTTGCCCAACGGAATATCGGACAAAGCGTACTGGACGCCAAAACGATCATCAAAGTCTATCCCGGCAGGATATTGGACGATACGGATTTCCGTACCGTCATTGGTCTGCAAATGGAGATTTGGTCAAACGTAAACCTTGTCGCCAACACCAAAACCACAGCCTACGACAGATCGTTTGACATCGAGCAATGCGTCCGCGAGGCGCTTGCCGGAGTGGACATTGCGGGCGTTGGAACTGTGCATTTCGCGCGTCAAGGCGGCAGCTACAACGGCAGCGAAGTGCTATACACCGATTCGACAGAAGTTGGGCGAATGCTCTATTTCTCCGTTTCGTGGTCGGATTCTGACGGCGGCGTATTGAAAACCTATTAAAGCAATATCGGAAGGAGCATAAAGCGTTGAGTGAACTTCCGTTAAAAATAAAAAAAGCCGTGAGCAGATACGAACCGATAGAGACTCACGGGCTTGTACTCTACCCGATTTTGGCGGACGAGTACGACGACTTTCTGGTAGCGCGTGTTGCATTAGAAGTCATGCACCAAAGCCTCCCTGTAGCTTTGATGCGGAAACCTCTCCTGTCAGCTTACTACCAAATGGATTACGAGGCAATGTCAAGCGGTCAACCGATTCCGGGGTTATTCTCCTGCGCTTTGCTCGGACTTGCCCTCGCCATGCGGCTTGGCGAGGGGAAAGACATGGCAGAACGCATCGAATGCTTTAGAATCGTCGTAGACCACGAAAAACCTTATAATCTTGTGTCTTTGCAATTCACAGATAACGACGGCAATAAGAAAACAATCAAACCGTCAGAGTACAAAGAATTGCGCGAAATCATTGCGGCACAAAACGGCGTGAAAATTGAAAGCGACACGGCGAATCCCGACATTGTGCAAGCCCGCAAAGACATGAACGCAGACAGCGCGAACTTGGATTTCAGTATCGACGCTCTTGTGTCTTTTGCGGCTGCAATGTCACGCGAGGACGAAAGCGAAGTCTATCAATGGCCTATCCTAAAACTCACGCGCCGCACAGAGGCGTTTCAGACAATGCTCGCCTATCTCGTCTGCGGGATAGGCGAAGCAAGCGGCGCATCATGGAAGAACGGAAACCCTGTACCGCATCCTATTTTCAAGAAAAGAGAAGATGGACGCGGATTCGCTTCTCCTGTGACGCAAAACTCTGAAAACGCAGCATTTGGTGCAGAAAATCGCTATACAAACGCACAAGTGGATATAGAGGCGATTGAATCCCAAATTGCACATAATCGTTTCAAACAAACCATCTAAAACAAAAGGAGTGAACCTTATGCTGAAATTCAACGATCCCAAACTGTATGTTATGGGAATCGGCACGGCTTATGCCACGTCGCTGACGGACGGCTCGGTGAAGTTTTGGTCTGACAAGTATCAAGAGGGCAACACCACTTTCAGCGCGTCTGAAATGGTGAATAACGGTGGCATCGGCAACGGCCCGGCTATCATCCTCTACAACGATCCTAACATTTCCGTGTCGTTTACTACGGCAGACTACATCGAGTATGCGCGCGCCCTGTCTTGCGGCGCAACGTTTGGTTACGGCGCGCCTGTCGAGACTTGCCAAACCGTTACTGCTACTGGCACGTCGATTTCGATTGATGTGAGCGGTGGCGCTCCTGTCAAGGCGCTCGGCATGGAAAACATCTACTGCTATGTGCAGGAAATTGGCGCGGCATCACCGATTGCCACAGGCGGCGTTGCTTACCAAGTGAACCCGTCCACGGGCGCGATCTCCGGCTTCACCGCGACGAACGGCAAGCAGTATCTCGTGACCTACTATGTGACGCAGGCGAACGCAAGTCTTACGACTTACAACAGCGATTTCAACGGTGATGTTGTGCGCTTTGTCTACCGTCGCCCGATTTACACCAATTTCAACCCGACCACCAACAGCGGCGATCTGTACGGTTGGAAAGTGGACGTGATTCCGTATCTGAAACTCAATCCGGCTACTGCGACTACGAACGGCAGCCAAAGCAGCTACTCCACTACGGCAATCAGCGGTCGTGCGATTGTTTACGAGGAGGCTGTTATCAGCGGCGGATGCGACGATTGCACTCTGATCGGTGCGCCGCTCATGTACTCGATGATCGTCCCTTGCAACGCCACGAGCGGCATTGAGGGCATCGTTGGCATTCTTGGCGGCATCGTCAATCTTGACGTTGATGGCGCTACTTACCAACTCGCCCCCGCTGTTGTTGTCAACGGAAAGCTGACGTACAACGTGGCGGCATCGGAGTTCTCTTATGAGAGTTCTGATACGGGCGTTGCTACGGTTGGCCAGAACACGGGCTTGATTAGCTATGTTTCTAATGGCAGCACCCAAATTCAGATTTCGTACACGGTTGGCGGTGTAACCTACACCGATACGATTGACGTCGTGAACCAAGCAGACTAACGAAAAACCAAAAGCCCCCAACCGATAAGGTTGGGGGCGTACACGAACCGCCGAGGGAGAACTTCGGCGGCTGGTGTATGAGAGGGGCGCAGATATGGCAAGTTTAGATTCGGTGATTTCCCGCATCCAAAATTTAGATGCGGCTATAGAAGATGCGCTTGACAAAGAAGTTGCAGAAGCAATTAAAGAAACGCTTGTTGCCGTTGCGCGAGAAAAAGTATATGACGCTTACACTCCGAAATTTTTAAGCAGACGCGACGGAAACGGTGGCGTTTTGGATAAAAACAGCATGACGCACGAAGCACACGGAACAGAACTAACAGTATGGGATCGCCCAAAGTGGCAACAGCTTTATGGTGGGACGATTCCGGCAGAAGAATTAGTTGAAGCGTTGGCAAAAGGTGACGCAAGATTTCACTTTGCAGAGGCGGGCGAACGTCCATTCCATGAAGCGGCAAAACAAAGGGTAATTTCCGATGGAACGGCAGAAGAAGCGTTGCGCAGAGGCTTGCAAAGGCAAGGCATTGACACGAGCAATTTACAGATTTTCTTTACTTGATTGCGAGGGCGATTAGATGGCGGAACTTGTTAATGTTAAGGTAACAGTTGAGGGCGGGAAACCTGCGATAGACCAACTTACTCAAATCCAAACCCTTATCACCAACATAAACAAAAATCCTGTTACGGTTAAGGTTGATCCTAAAAAGATAGATCAAACAACCGCAAGCGTAAAAAAATACACCAAAGAGACAAAAGAAGCCACAAAACAGAACAATCTTCTTGGCGACAGTTTTGAAAGAATCGTTGCTAAAATGGCTGTTTGGCAGCTTCTTGGTAATGCTATTGCTACGGTAATTCGCTCTTTCCGCGAAGCCGTTGCGACAATGAAAGAGGTCGATACGCAGCTCACCAACATCCAAAAGGTGAGCAATCTTTCTGCGGAAGAAATTAAAAAAATTGGCGACAACTCTTATGAAGCCGCAAGCAAATTTGGCGTTGCGGCAGAAGAATATCTGAAAGCCGTCTATGAATTTCAAAAGGCAGGACTTGGCGAAAGCGCGGAACAAATGGCGCAGCTTGCCACAAAGACGATGCTCGTTGGTGATACCACGGCAGATGTCGCGGACAAGTTTATTATTGCCGTAAACGCGGCGTGGAATTTGGAGGGCGCAATGGATGCGCTTTCCAAAGTTGTTGACCAAGCAGACTATGTAAACAACAATTATGCGACCACGCTGGAAAAGTTAGCCGATTCGATGCCGATTGTAGCGTCTACTGCGGCTAATATGAATATGTCTTATGAGGAGACGCTTGCGCTGCTCGCCGCGATCAACAGCAAAACGCAAGAAACTGGACGCAAAACTGCAACTGCGGTTCGCTCTTTCCTCATTGCGATTTCCGGGCAAGTTGGAGAATTTGTTGACGACGTAGGAGAAACTTACGAAGTCACTACGGAGAACATAGAGGCGCTGACAGACGCCCTCGCAAAATACGGAAATGCTGCGGTTCAGAACGCAATCAAAACTGGCGAAATCATCAACCCTATGGAAGCCCTCAATTCTTTGGCACAGGCGTACAAAGACGGGTTGCTTTCCGATATTGAACTGCAAAATATCCTCATCAACGTCGCCGGAAAGATGCGGTACAACTCGCTCGTTACGATTGTCCGTGATCTCGCGAGCGAAACCAGCACTTATCGAGACATTCTGCAAAAACTCCCGTCTGCCATCGGAACGGCAGATGCCGAAGTTGAAACAATGCTTACGTCTTGGGAAGCCAAGACCAACATTCTGAAAAACACTTGGGCGGACTTTATCCAAAAGACCGTTCAATCGGGTTTTGCTAAAGCAATGCTGGACATTGCCAATGCCGTCTTGAAATTCAGCGGTAGTCTTGGCAATCTTATCCCTTTAATTGCGACGGTTACGTTAAAAATCAAGCTGTCAACTGCTGCGACGAAGCAAAAAGAAATGGCGCGTCTTGCGGATATTGCAGCCGCAGAGTTACAACGCGCGGCAGAGTTAAAAAACGCAACAGCGCAAGACAAAGAAGCAGCATCTACCGCAAGAGCAACGGCGGAGATAGAAAATCAAAAAGCGGCTCGTTTGTCCGCTGCATCTTCTGCCGCCGGATGGGTTGGAATAGTCGTCGCCGCGATAAGCATTGGCGTTATGGCGTGGCAGAATTATGAGCGCGCGCAGGAGGAGGCGCGTCAAAAAGCTGTTGAAGCGGCAGAATCAACGCAAACGCAAATTGATGCGCTGAAAGAACTCAAAAAACAATATACCGACGTGATGGATAGCACCGAGGACGAGGGCGAACGGAATGAGCAGCTTTCGTCTTGGAAATCCACGCTTATTGAGCAGTACGGTCTTGAACGCGATGCGCTGAAAGATGTCAACAAAGAGCGTCAAACTGGCATTGATCTTCTTAATGAAGAAATAGCAAAGCAAAGCGACGCTTGGATGGCAGACGAAAAGAACGCAAAGGCGTATCAAAAAGCCGTTGAAGAAATGACGCGCTCCTTTACACATAAAGGAAGCGTCGAGTGGGCGTCTCAATTTGCCGATCCGTTTGCCGCCATTCTTCAACGCGGCGGTTTTTCTGTCACAAGAACGCCGACAACAGCCCCGTCTGGTTATACAGGCGAAACTGTGTCGTTTGCCTACGAAGCGAAAAACGCGCAAGAAGCGGTTGCAAAACTAAAACCCGTTCTCGCGGAACTTCATGCCGAAATAAATAAGGGGAAAAAGTTTACGGCAGAAGAAACGCGGGCAATACAAGAACTTGAAACGGCGTACAATAATGCGCAAAAACGCATCGACACATACAACTCCGTATTCACTAAAGGCAATCAAATTCTTGCGGAGCGGATTTTTTCTGAAAACGCAAGTCGCGCCGCGCAAGTGAATAGCATTGAAACATTTAATGATTATGTCGTTGGTTTGCGCAATGAAGCGGGCGCAAACGAAGCACTTGCCGACGCACTTGAATCTCTTGCAAACGATGCTTTCCCGCAGTTTGTGCAAGCAAACATTGATGCCGCAAACGCGCTCTTTGATACCGAGGGAAAACTTACCGACGCAGGAAAAGCCGCGCTCGATGCTGACAGTAAATTTGCTGCCCTTGTAAAGCAAATCATAAACACGCGCGCAGAGGCGGCAGCGACAAGCTATTCCAACCTTATTTCCGAGCTTAATAAAACTGGCGACGCCGCGCTTACAAACGCTGCAAAACTTGCGCTTTTCAAAGGGCTGTTTGAAGAAGCAACTGGTAGAACGATGTCTACCACAGAGGAGCGGTATTATAGCGGATATGTTGGCGGAGAGAACAAAAGCGTTGACAACACAAAACGCATTGCTACGTCAGCTAAAACCCTGTTAGATCGTCTGCAAGCAGAAGCGCAATCTCTCGCAGCGTATGTGCCTTCGACGGCAAATCCAAGCACAACTTCGCCGGACGGTAAAACTGGAAACCAACATAAAGAAAAAACGCCGGACGAGATCGAACTTGAACGCCGCAAAAATATTGTTACCACGCTCAAAGCCGAACTTGCGCTCATGGAAGCGCAAGGAAAGCCGCTTTCCGAGCGCGAAACAAAGATGCGGAGCATTCAATCCGCGTTGCACGATCAAGCCGAGCAAGAGCGCAAAATCAATGGCATTACTGCTGAATCTCTTTCTCTTTCCAAAGAGTGGTGGGATTACGAAAATAAGATAGCGGACGAAAAACAGAAAGAGGCAGACGAGGCAGAAAAAGCCGCCGAAGAAGAACGGAAACGGAAAGAAGAAGAAAAAAAACAGGAGGCAGAAGAAGCTCGCCAAAGGTATGAGGATCGCAAATCTGCCGTTGAATCTGATCTCGACTACGAAAAAAGCGTTCTTTCCCACATGGAAGCGCAAGGCGATCCCCTTGACCAGCAGATTGCACAGCGGCGCAAAATCATAACGCTCACCCGCGAACTTGCGGATATTACCGAGGATCGCATTGAAGAAGAAAAGCTGCTTACCGAGGCGCTGAAAGACGAAGCGGCGATTCAAGAACTTATTACCGAGGAACAGAAAAAGCGGTATAAGTCTCTGACGGACGATGCAATTACTGCCCTCAACGAACAGGAAAAAGCTCGTCTTGCTCCGCTGCAAAGTCAACTGGAAATTCTCAAAGCGCAAAAAGACGCTGTTGAGGACGCGCGGGAAGAAGAAGAAAAACGCCTTGCGGTTGAAAAGGCGCGAATCGCCCTTGAAAACGCGCAGAGAGAACGCACAATTCGTCAGTATAACGCCGCGACGGGGCAATGGGAATGGGTTGCAGACGCAAAAGCTGTTGCAGACGCAAAGGAATCGCTTGCGAAAGCAGAAAACGACCTTTCGGATTTCTACCGTGATCGCTCGATCAAGGCGCTGGAAAAGAACATTTCTTCTATCCAGCACACCTATGACGTGCTGCGGGACTCGATCAATAGTTTTGCCGATGAAATCCAAAACGGCACGGCGAGCATGGCGTCCGCTCTGCAATATCTCATTCAATCTATTCGTGGAAGCGATCTCACTCCGGCACAGCAAGCATCTATCGGCGGTACGGTGAATGCAATTTCGTCGGCGCTTTCGTCGGCTGGGCAGCAAGTAATCCTCGATCAGATGAAAGCCAATTCTGCCGCATGGCATACCGCTGACGCAGAGACAAAAAAAGCGTTGTCCGATCAAAACCTTGCGCTTGGTGCGGCACAAGGTTGGCACAGAACAAACGGAACTTGGTACGATTCCAACGGGAATCAAGTCTACGACAGCGGCGGCATTCTGCATGGCGTCGGCGGCATCAAAGCCACAAAGCAAGACGAAATGGTTATGCCGCCGTGGATCACAAGTGCCATGCTCCGCGCGGAAAGCACAGGAGCGTTTGATGCGCTTTTGAATCATCTTGGCATCGTCACCGCAGCCGCGAACAGCATCGCAGGATTTGGCGGCGCGACGACAAAGAACAGCATCGGCAGCCAGCACAACGGCGACGTGTTTGAAATTGGCGGAATCCAAATCAGCGAGGCACAGGCGCGTGGAATGTCGGTTTACGATTTTGCACAGACGGCACGGACGCTTGCGCTGCACAGGGGGGCATAACAGCATGGACGACAAGAATATGCAAGTAATTGCTGACGCGATTTGGGAGTACATTCTTGAAAAGAAACTCAAACCGTACTTGTCTGACAGCGTTTGCTATTATGTTGCAACCGTGACAACCACACCGAGCAACGGCGTTATTGGCGTAACAAGAGCGTTTGATAGCGAAGTAAAAATTCCGTATGCCGCCAATGCTTCTGCCTTAACATTTGGCGCTCCGTGTACTGTCCTTGTGTTTGGCGATTATAGCAATCAGCTTGCTATCGGAAATGTAAAAAGTCTCTGAAAGGGGGATTACGCCAAATGGCTATATTCCAACCGTCTAATGTTATCCCCGATGTACGCTCCGGCATCGGAAATGGCGTAATCGACGCAACAGATGATCTTACCGTATCGTGGAGAATAAACGGGCAATCTGCGCTGACGCAGTTTGAAATCAGCATTTGCGAGAATACTGCGGCAAGCACGGAACTGCTGAATACTACCACGCTGAATAGCGGTACGCCGCTTTCTGTAGGTTGTCCTGCTTACGGTACGGACAGCGCAGGAAACCCGCAGTTCTTCTCTTATACGATAGCTGCTGCCGACATTGCATCAGCTACCATTACGAACGGAAACGAGTATAAAATCATCATCAAACAACGGTGGGGAAACAGCGACGCCGAGAGCATTACGCAGAGCAGCGCAAGCGTTTTTATTACGCGAGCAACCCCAACGGTTTCAATCGACGCTATCGGAGTTGGCGGCGTTATTGGAACACGCAGTTATACGTTTACTGGAGCATACACACAAGCGCAAAGTGACGTGCTGAACTGGCTACGTTGGGAGATTGCCTACGATGATGATCTCGATAATCCGTTTTTCGACAGCGGGAAAATAAGCGGAACGATGGAGTTATCCTGCGCCTACGACGGATTTTTTGCGTCAACTGACTATGCGATTCGTTTGAGCGTACAAACCGAGAATGGCGTAGAGGCAACTTCGGGATGGGTTAATTTTTCGTGCAACTATACCGTACAGGACGCTTCGGGCGATTTGGTTGCGGGTTGCGTGGGCGGTACTGATGCGGTGCTTGTCGAATGGAGCAAAATCGGCTATATCCCCGGCGAAGCAAGCGGAGATTACACGCTTGCAAACGGATTTGTCACATTGCCGAGCGGCAGCACAGTAACGTGGGATGAAGTCAGCCTTGCGCCAATGAATTTTGCCGATCCGTGGAGTGTCGTTTGGCGTGGACAACTACTTTATGCTGACGCAAACATTTTCACCATAAACGGGGATTTAGAGCTTGTGTACAACGATTCTGCGGGGGAAATAAGTCTCATGCAGAATGGCTCTGCGCTTGCTACAGAGAACGTTCATAGAAATGCAATCGTCACGGTTATTCTGACACAGGATAAGTTATATATCCGTGAAGATTATTTTTGGGGCGGTCTGCATCCTGCGGCTACTCTTTACCCCGGCACGTCGCTTTATCCGCAAGCTGATGATACGGCAGCGAACAACGAGGTTGAGGCGTCCATATCCTATACACAAGCAGCAATCACGTCGGTGCAAATCGGCGGCACTCAAATTTGCGATTTCATTGAGGTAATAAATGGAGACGCAAGCGCAGAAATCATTGCCGCAGCGATTACCAACGGCGTGTATACACTGGGCGCATCGGCAGACGATTATATGCTTGCGGATTTCTCCGATGATCTTTCCGCAGGATCGCTTTCATTGAACGGCGCAACAATCACGAAGTTTGCGGTCTATCGCAGACAAGGCAACGAAGGCAGATTGGTGCATATTGCGACAGTAGAAAATACCGTGACAAAGGTTTACGACTATTCTGCCGCCAGCCAACAAGGGATTTACACCTACTATCTGTTTTTCATTGGTGAGGACGCGAATGGAGAAGAAATTTACATTGCGTCTCCCATTGAAAGCGGAGCGGTCATGCCGTGTTGGTGGAACTGGACGCTGATGGAATGCGCCGAAACAGCCGATGAAAACATTTTCACGGTTCTTGCCGCCTATAAATTCCGTTTGAACATCAGCAGCGGGACGGTGAGCAACAACAACTCCCCGAATGTTTTGCTTAATTTCACGCGCTATCCAAAAGTGCAGATAGCGCCGCAGAATTACAAGAGCGGTACGCTTGCGGGGCTAATCGGCGCGGTAGATTGGTCAAGCGGTCAACCGCAATACATTGAAACGATCGCATGGCGTGACGCGCTGTATGCGCTCTCTGTCAGCACAAATCCGCTGTTTTTGAAAAACCGCAAAGGCGATCTTCTCCGCGTTCAGATTGTTGCGCCGATCAGCATGACGACGGCTGACGAAACGCGGGAGCAGATGCAGACTATTTCGCTTTCTTGGGCAGAAGTCAACGACGCGAACGACGTGAGTTTGTATTCGACGGAATATGTCGGCGTACAGAGCGCAGAGGGCATCAGCAAGCCACAATACTATGTTGATGCGTCCGATGCAACAGCAGACGCAAAAGATATTCTGCTTGACAAAAAGGCGGTCGGTCAAAACGGAATGATGATTGGCGAGGGAGAATTTATCGTGGAAGATAAGTTGCTGATTGCGCCCGACGCACTTGCATAAAAGGAGTGATAGCGTGAACGGAAAAACCGAGTTTTATGACAGCGCAGATGCGAATGCAACACAAGCCGATATTAAGCGCGGGAAAACGGCCTATGTCAAAGGCAAAAAAGTCACGGGCGATGCAAAGGCTTATGTGCAAGACGGAATACTTCACGCACCCGATAATTGGTTGCAATTCAAAATTTCGGGGAGTTGATGATTCGTGACAGAACAGGAAAAACGACTCGATTATTTGCAGATGCTCCGCAAGCCGTTTCAAAAGCTGTGCCGCTTGCGATTCTTGCAGCCGGACGGATCGACGGCGTTTTCGCTTGATAACGCGCCACACGGAGCGCGTAGCGGCACGTTTATTTCTGACGGGACAATAACGCACAACTGGCAGAACGGGCGCAGAACAAGCGCCACGGTCACGCTATCGAACGTTGACGGCGAGTTTGACTATAATTTTAATTCTGTTTGGTTTGGGCAGGAGATCGCGTTAGACGAAGGGCTTATACTTTCTGACGGCGTTACAGAGTTTTACATTCAACAGGGGGTTTTCCTCATCGAAACCCCGACAGAAAACGTGATGCCCAATGGGAAAACGGCGGTCTATAATCTCGTGGACAAAGTTGCCGCGCTTGACGGAACGCTTGGAGGCAATTTGGAGGGAACGTATCAAGTCGCCGTTGACACAAATATTTTTGATGCGATTGCATCTTTGCTTTCGCTGGACAAATACACGATGCAGACCGCGACAGACGCGACAAGACAAATTGACCGCGTGACGCCTGTTTTCACCGAGTATTACAACAATAAGACTCAAACGCTTCCCGATGGTACAACAGTAGCCATGACAGCCGCGCCCTACACGCTGACGATTGACAGTACGGACGGAACGATGTGGGACGTTATAAGCGGTCTTGCGGCGATGGTAAACGCATGGATTGGTTATGACGAAACGGGTGCGTTGCGTCTCGATCCCTCGCAAGATGATATTCTTGACAGCAATAAACCTGTCCTGTGGCAATTCTCGATGGACGAGGCGGAGTTGTGCGGAATGTCCTACGAGGTCAAAAACACCGAGGTTTACAACGATTACATTGTGGTCGGAGAGCGTTTGTCAGATAACAGCCAACCGAGCGGACGCGCACAAATCCTTGATCCTGCGTCGCCTGTTGACATTAACGCCATCGGGTTGAAAACAAAACGTGTGGCGCAAGCCGGATTCGCAACCGATACGCAATGCAAGGATTACGCGGAGTGGATGGTAAAGCGTTCCGCAGTTTTGCAGAGAGCCGTTACCGTTTCCTGTTCGCAGATGTTCCATATTCGCGGAAACGAATTGATAACGCTGACGCGAACGGATAAACCCGGCAATCCCACGGAACGGCACTTGATACAGGGTTTTTCCCGTCCGCTTGCAAGCACAGGGGAAATGCAGTTGAATTGCACTTCGGTGCAGGATTTCCCCACGGCAACAATCAGTTGATTTTAGAAAGGATTGAATAACTATGGCAGCATATTCCGTTCCTGCATGGCAAAATGGCAACCAACCCGCGATTGACGCAGATGCTCTTACAGCAATGGGAAAAGCCATCGAAATTGCAGAACACCCCTACGGCGTTTGCTCAACTTCGTCAAGCACCGCCGCTAAAGTTGTTAGCGTGAATGCGCCTCTTGATTCTCTGTTTACAGGGTTGACGATCCGTGTAAAGTTTTCAAACAAAAATACTGCGGATAATCCCACGCTTAATGTAAATAGTCTTGGCGCGCACCCCATCTGTTCTCTCGGTTCGACGCCGTTTGAAACTTGGCAAAATGGTCAAATTTTGACTCTAACATACGACGGTTCGACTACGAACTGGCTTCTTGCGAACACAAGAGGAATTTCAGTTGAGAGCGGAACTTACACGGGAACGGGAGGCGCGTATGGTGTAAATAATCCGACGCAAATTTATCTCAAAAATAAACCGCTCCTCTTTTTCATTCGCGGTTATAGTTCGGGAGGCACTACAAGTCGAGCCACATTCTTTGGACTCCAAAGCTCGTTTACGCCATATTCCATTTCTTCCGGGAGTAATGCGACGGTTTACGCAAGATATGGAGCGAGTCCTACGCCGAATATAGAAATCTATTCTACGCACTCTGCGGTAGTACAATTTAATGGAAGCGGAATGACTTACGAATGGCTTGCAATCTGCTAATTCAATAACAAAAACCCGCCCTGTTTTTGGGCGGGTTTTCTTATTCTCTTATGATTTTTTCAGTTTCGCGGCGCGAATGTTTTTGTCGCTTTTCAACTGCGACCTCGCTGCCGTGACGCTCTCCGCGTGAATCGTTCGTTCTTCCTGTTCTCCGCTTTTAAGTGTGACGCTGAAAGTGAACGGCTTTTTTACCACGTTCTGTAGGATTCTCGTTCCAGATCCCCCCTTTAATTCCTATACCTCGCGCCGCAGGACAAAACGTGCGGCGTCTTTTTGTTTTACCCGCATTCTGCGACGCAGAAACTAAAAACCGCTTAAAACGGCTCTAAACGCCTCTGCGCTTATCTTTGGTTTTGAAGTCTCGGCGTGAAACTGCGTTGATGATCTGTTCCGGCAGCACAATGAACAAAAACAGAAATGCACAAACAAGGAAAGTCGCCATGTCAATCACCGTCCTTTTCCTGTTTCATTCGCTTTGCTGTTCCGAAGTCGATCACGCCATCGGGAAGATTTTGTCTTTCCCGCCGCATTTTGATTCGCGCTCTCATTTCTTCCATCGTCAATTCGCCGCGCTTGTACGCATCAATGTCCTGTATAAATTCCTTTTCTTCTGCGGTTTTCTCGCGGTTCTTGTCACGCTTTTCCCATTCCTCGTCAAAGCTACCGATGCCAGCTTGCGCTTCCACGTCGCTCCAAAACTTTGCCTCAAAACCGGGGTAGATGGCTTCCACGGCGCGATCCACGAGATCGACGCGGTATTTTGCTTCTTCATCTTCATCGCCGTAAAACTCACGTTCAGAATCGAGATACGCGGCGAGAAAATACAGTTCGTGCGCGAGATCGTAGCGTTCCTGTTCGGTTAGTTCCTTTTTCATGCTTTACCTCCACTCCGATATTGTTCAATTTTTTCGTAAAATATACGATATGCTTTACAGACTTTTGCTGTTATAAGTTGTGTTGCCTTATGTGTAGCGAATTTGCTGGAAGCAAGTCTTAATGCTTTGCGAACTTCGAGTTCGTGCATAAACAAGTTTCCGCACTCATCTTCATAAAAGAAATCGTCCGGCTTGCACATTATGGCGAAATGTAGAATTTTCTCTGCCTTATTAAGGCCGAAACGCTTTGCTGCAAAATTAAACATTTTATTCACTTTCCTTTTTTCATTTGTCTGTTCCAACACAAAATCTGTTCCGTTTCGCGCAATCATCACAAACGCGCTTTTGCCATGTTCTGACAAATGCGTTCGCATCAATGTACCTCGGCATCGTTTTTCCTCCTGTTCGATTTCCCGGCGTCGTGCTTACGCCATCTTCACAATGTTCGTTTTCTCTGCGTTCATTCCCCGCAGCCGTTCAGCCGCCGCGTCACGCGCCGCAAGTACGCGCAGAAAATCCGCACGTTCACGCCGCGCGCAGAGCCGCTTGGAGTACCGTTCCGTCACGACAGGGCTTGTATGTCCGAGCAGAGATTGCAGCTCCGCAAGATTTCCTGTGCTGTTCAGTTGCAGCCGCGCAAACGCATGGCGAAGTTGATGCGTTCTGCAACCGACCACGCGCCCGTCCGTCTGCCGTTCGATGTGACGTGCCACAAGCTGCGAGAGCCATGCCGTCGTTCCACGATGCCACGGTTCGGCGTCTCGCGTCGCGGCGGCGTTCCCGTAGCTGTGTCCTGCCGTCGTGCCAAACAGGGGAGCAGAATCGGGAATGTTTTTCGGTCTGCCGCCGACGCGCAGATAGTTCTCGATTGCCGCCGCGCAAAGACCGCCGCTGTCCATGTCTACCACGCGCTGCTTTCTTCCCTTGCCACGCATGACAATAATCTCTCCATGCGCGAGATCAATGTCAGAAAGCCCAACGTCAAGAAGTTCGCTGTTCCGAATGCCCGTAGTCAACAGGATCGTGCTAATGGCGTAATTTCGCGCCCATTGCGCCTCTGATGCCTTGTACTTCCTGTCATAACTCCACAGGGCAATAATGTCGTCGTTCGACAACTTTTCCGCAATCGGCTCTGTGACCGTTTTGGGATAGAAGTCCGGCGATACAGGAGATTGCGGATAGCGCAAATCTTCGTGGACGTAGGGCTTTGTGGAGTAGGTGAAAAACTGCGACGCCACAACAAGCCGCTGTTTGATCGTGCTCGGCTTGTTCCCGTTCTGCGTCATTTCGTCGATCCACGCCTGTATATCGTCGAACGAAACATAGTCTACCGAAAGTTTACCCTCTTTTTCTCGTTTTTGCAAGAACGCGCGAAAAACATTTGTGAAGCTCTCGTAATTCGTGATTGTGTCCGGCGTCAGATTGTTTCTCCGCGCCATGCGGGTATATTGTTCCGCAAGAGCGTCATACCGTTCAATCGTGGTCATGTCGCAATCTCCCTTCCGTCGTTTTCTTCGTCCATGTAGTTCGGGATCGCATCTTCCCGCAGCCAAATTTTCACCGAAATGGAAATGCAGTTCGGATGCGTGAAACGATAACACTCAACCCATTTTGGAATGTCCGCAAGATCAAACTGCGGATTATAGTGCGTGTTGTACCGAACGCCGTCATCGCTCTCGAAGTAGCATCGGAATGATACGTTGTACTTCTCGTTCATGTGTTGCTCCCCTCTGTTATCTGTTCATTTTTTAGATGTTGCACGTTACATAACCGTAGCGCGTGTCTACCCACCAACCACGACAGAACGGCGCTAAAAGTCTTGCAATTTCCTCGCTATACGCTCCGCCGCCTTCGTTGATCAGAATGTCAGCGTAGTTATACACTGCCTGTTCCTGTTCAAACGGCGTAAGCGCGCTCCAATCTCTAACGTATTTCTCCATATCAAACCTCCGTTTTCCCCTCAACCGAAAAAACCGTATCGAGGAAGTCTGTGATCGCCCTATAAACAATAAGCGTTTCTTTTTCGTTCTCACTCAAATCATTCTGATGCTCGAACCAAGAAACGGTTGCATTGTGCCACTCTCTTGCCCGTTCAAGACGTTCTATAAGCGCATTGTATGTCTTTTCCATATCAAACCTCCTGTTTTGATTATAGCATTGCCGATAAATAGGTTTTTGGGCGATCAGCCAATATGTTTGATTTTACCGTCCCTATTTACTGGATTTCTGCAAACTGTTCAAATTCTTCCGCCATACCACCGGGCGTAGCGGCGAATTTTTTAAGCCAAGCGCCGAAATGAATGGCAAGATAATTCTCGAAGTTATCAATGCTGCTTTCGCTTTCGGCAATCTTCTTGATCGCTGCACAAAGGCGCGCGGCTTCGTTTTCGTATTTTCTTTCAATCATTGTTTTTTACCTCCTTAATGCCCGTAATGCACCACTTCAAGTTTGCTGTTCCACTCGTCCTGCTCCGCCGCAAACGCTTTCAGCATGGCGATCAGCGGCGGCAGACGGCGGTAGTGATCCCGTGCCTCGATATTCTCAAGTGCCGTGATGACCTCGTTGATGTTCGCGCTTTTCATGTGTTCACCGTAGCAATCCATCTGCGTTTCAACCACACGCTCGTCCCCGTACTCATCGCAATAGGGGAGATATAGCGTGTAGTCGATCTCCTTGCGGAACGCACCAAAAAACTCCAGCGCGTCACCCATTTTGCTGAGGTCGTATCTTGCAATAACCTCACCCCAAACCCACGGCTCTGTGTGGTCTGTTTTTTCGATCTCGCTGCGGCGAATGATATAAACTCTGCTTTCGTAACCCATAATAAATCCTCCTTTTTAATCCATTGCGCAGTATTCAAGGCACTCATATCCCATGCTGCGCAGAAAGTCTATGATTGCTTCGGCGCGTCTGCTTCGCCTGTTCGCCTGTCCCGACGTGGGGAAAGAAAACACCCATCGGGTGTGTCCCCACAGCTCCCACTTCCACGCGCCGCCTCCGGCTTCCTTTGCCGCCTGTTTGATTTTCTCGCTGTTCCAACGGGGCAGAACAAGCGCGGGAGAATCAAAATTGCACGTTCCGCCGTCCTCTGTGCTTTCAAGGTGTTCTGTGGAATTGTACGCCGCAATCAGATCGTCACGCAGCTTCGCGTATTTGCCTTTTAACTCCGTCGCCTGTTTCTTGTACCGAGCGAGCATCAATCTGTGATTACGCTCCGCGCCCTCCATCGTGTCGGATCGAACACAATCAATCTCGTCTCCGTTGTGTTCAAGATACGCCATCGTTTCGTATCGCCTGTTGTACCACTCTCCCAAGTCGCAAGTATCAATTACAAGCATTTTGCCTTTATAGGCAATTTCGTCGTGCAGTTTTCCGTCGATCATGTTTAACCATCCTTTCATTTGCCCCGTATATAACTACGAAAAACCGCCGTTTTATGCACGGCGGCTAAAACTTTTTTTCAAAAAAGTCAGCGGCGGATTACTCCGTCGCTGCCTGTTCTTTGTTCCGAAAAACTACGCCACAAATTCAAAAGAACCATCGCAACGATAAACGCTGCCGACCTTTTCACGTTTCGCGTATTCTGCCATGTTCTCGTCGGATAGAAGCGCATCGGCAAGGTCTTTGATAATGTGTTCGTATTCGGCACGAGTATAGCAATCCTTGATCCGTTCAAGGATGGCAGCCGCGCCGTCAACGTTTTCCGACAGCCAATTTGCGTAACTGGACAAGTCGTTCGCCCCGCCGTCCATGCCGTGCGTATTGTCGTATACATCGCCGTCGTTGTACCACTTGTAAACAAGTTTGTTGACAGCCGTCACAATCTGCGACGCCATTGTTTCACCCTCGCCGCGCGCCGGAAGGTACATTTCGTCAATGCGGTAAAACCGTTCGTTGTTATTGTAACTCCAATCCACGCCATTGTTTGTTGTGCTATCACGGTATTCTTCCATTTTTCGTTTCCCCTTTCAATTCCGACCGTTAGTCTGATCTTTCTTCTTGAATGGTGCAAACTCTCCGTCAAGCGTTAGTTTCAAGCCGCTGCGCTGTTCTACGGCTTCGAGAATGTACCGTGACATACTGATGCCCTGTTCATCTGCAAGCGCGCGAATCTTCTCTTTGTCGCCCTTTGCAAGATAAATGTAAATCGAGTCGTAGTTTTTGTGCATATACTTATAATCTGCGCGCCGTCGTGCCGCACTTTTCTTCATCATGCGTTCTGCCTCCTGTTCTACTCGTCGTAGCCCTCGTGATGGTACTCGCTCCACATATCTTTCACGCCGAACGTTAGAGAGATACCGTCACCGCCCAAGCATGAGATACAAAAATCATCCGCCGACGCAAACAACTCCGCGATCCGCGCCATGATTTCCTTGTCGAAAACCCACTCCGAATTGCCAAATTTGATTCCGGCTGTTCCGTTTCGCGTGTATTTGTCGAACACAAAGAAAGGGCTTTCGATATGTTCATTCATGCCGCTTATATCCATGCAGAGCCGACGCAGCTTATCAAGCCGCTTCATCTGTTCCTCGTCTACTACATCGCCACGGAATGCGTCGTTGTATGCCGCCATTTCCTGCTTCCACTCGTCGCTCCCAAAATACTGTTTGCCCATGCTGTTTTTTGCTCCTCCTGTTCACTGATTTTGAGAAAGTTCAATGTGAAGAAAACCGTTTTCTAAAATCCTTTCTCACCGAAATTCGTACCGAACAATCGTGCCGCAATCTTCTTGTTCGTCCCATTCCATGACGGGATATAAGCAGCGCGATCCTGTCGGCTCTCCGTCCGCGCTCGCGTCATAGTATTCGCCATTCCAAAACATAGAGCCGTACTGTTCAAACCACTCGCCCAGCGTGTCAATGTCAATCTGTTTTGCGTCCGGCGAGATCGCTGCCGCCAGCAGCTCGGCGTAGGAATACTCGTTGTAGTTGTTGGTAATCATGTCATGCTCTCCTGTCTGTCGCATTCGTCTTTTAATGCCGGGTACGCCTCGGCAATTTTGCGTAGCACGATGTTTTTGTATCGCGGGTGGATCGCGTTCGCGCCGACCTTGCCCTTGACGCAATACAGTACATCGTCATAGGTCGTCAATCGGTGGCGGATGTAGTTAACCATCCATCTGTTCACAGTTTCGTCCGGCGCGCGCCATGCGTCCGCTTCAATCTTGTCGTGGTCGTCGTACCACCGCTGCTTTTGCGCCAGCGTTTTGTTCCGCAGTTCCGACAGCGGGATCACTTCCACGCGGATATGGTCTGCGGCGTTCAGCATAGCGTACTCCGTGTTCTGCCGCTTCGTCCGTACTGCTTGTTCTGCGGACGCTTTCCGTTTTTTTGCTCGTTCTGCCGCTGCCGCAAACTCCTGCGTCTGTTCCGCGCGTTCAACGTCCTGCAAAGACCACAACTTTGTCGGCGGTGCGCTGCGGTAGTATGGATTTTGTTTGAGCGTCGGCGCTGGCAGCAATGTGTCTATCATCTTGCGCGTCCAGCCGCGCTCCAGCAAGGCGGCCTGCGTCAGATAGTTCACGGATCACCCCTCCTCGTCGTCCTCGTCGTCCTCTTTTCCACGATCATGCTGTTCATCCATCCTTGCTAAAATCCCTGCTTGCAATGTCCCATTGCGTTAGAATCATTTTACGATGTTGTTCTCCGGCTGTCAAGCGGCAGAAATTTCCATGTGCGGCGCGCCAAGAGATTCCGCCTGTTCTGCAAATTCTCGCACATACCGTTCTTTGTTCTGCTCAAACAAAGCTTGTGCTGCTTGTTCGTTCTTCGCGCTCCTGCGGCCGCACGGCACAATAAGCCGATACTGCGGTTTCCTGTACCAGTTGAAATAGTCAGAATCAATATACCAACTGAACAGACCGTTTCCGTTATAACTCCCGACATTGCAAACCGCGCAATAACCCCCGGCGTCTTTGCTGTATGTGACGAACGTCTGAATCTTATCGTTCGTGCCGTTTCCCATTGCGTAATAGTACGTGTTTCCCATGTTTAATCATCCTCCCGTTCTTCATCATGTTCTTCGTCTGCCATGAGAAGCAGCCAATCGTAGATTTCTTCGCCAAGTTTCCGCACGTTCTGCTCCCGTTCCTCCTTGCTTGCGTTCATGTCGATGTTATACGCGCGGAAGTCGCCGCACTCCGGCTCGTAAAACTCTACTCTTGCGCTGTTCTCACTTAATTTAAGCGTCAGTTCAAGCGTTCTTTCCATGTTTCCAACTCCTCCTTATACAAGTGCGTTCTCGTCGACGACCATGCGGTATCGCGTGATCGCGTCTCGCTTTAACCACTGCCCGTCTGCCGTCAGAATGTCGTCGTCGCAGAACATGGCAATCTCGCCCAATTCAACCTCCGGCAGAATGTCGGAAATGAAATATGCGAATTGATCCTTGCCGACGTGTTCGTGCTTTTTCCCGTATTCGATGATGTTCTCCACCGTTTCACGCAAAAAGCAGTTTTCAAAGCCGCTAAACTGCTGTTCCAGATATGCCATAAAGCCATCACGATTAAAGCCCTTTCCCATTGTTTATACCTCCTCCATATAGCAGTAATCGACGCGCGATCCGTTCTGTTCAAAGCGATCAGATCACAAACGGTCATATTCTGTTCGCCTCCTTTTTCACGCCGTCCGCGCGTTTTCTGCATCCTGTTCAAAACTCGCCAGCGTCCACATGAACGCCGCCGCCTCGTTGCTCGTTGCGATAATGTCGCCGCGCAGCGCGACAAATTCGGAAACAAAATCGCCGTGTTTCCGCAAAAATCGTCGAATGCCGCCGCTGCCTCGCGCGTCCCGGCGTACAGCTTTCCCTGTTCGGCAATGTGCAAAAGGTCGTGGTATTCCGCGCGAAAACGCCTGTAAAATTCATAGATGTTAATTGTCATGTTCTGCGCCTCCTTTAAGCATCGCGCCAATACGTCCAAGCGTGTACCTTGCTCGTCCCGTACCGTTTCAGATACTTTTCGATTTTGTTCGCGTGTTCCTCTGCTGCCTGTTCATGCGCCGCCTTGATCGCGTCCAACTCCTCAAGCGTCGGAATGCGGTACTTCTGTTCGTATCGCGTGAAGCTCGCGCCGGGCAGATCGCGGATGTGTGCAGAGCCGCAGAACGCATCCAAAAACTCCCATGCGTAGAAAAAACGCACGTCTTTCAATTTGCTGTTCTCCGGCTGTGTGTGAAACGGCTTTTCCGCGATGCAAAGCACTTGATTCGGCAAGTTCGGACGTTCCGCGTCGTGTAGTTCATACTGTTCACGGATTGCGTCTAATAGACCGTTGAATTGTTTCATGTTCTCGCGCCGGAAATGATCTTCGCTCGTTCTTGCGTGGGCTGCGGCGCGCTGTGCGTCGTCGTAGTCGTAGCCGCTTTCGCCAAAACAGAAATCATTTTCGATTTTCTGCTTGTCCACAGGGATCATGTCGCCGTTCGGCAGTTCCGCAAGCGTGGCGACCTTGTTTGCGCAGTAGGTCGCCATTTTCGGATCACCGCTCCACACGTCACTAATATAGAGATCGTACAGTACATTTTTTTGTTCTTTTGTGAGCATTGTTTTTTTTCCTCCTGTTCAGATAAAAAATCAGCGCGGTGTGTGCCGCGCTACTCTCATATAGTTAATACAAGTTTTGTTCCGTTTTATGCACGGATGTGAAAAAATTTTTTCGCGTGTTCTGTTCACGGATTCCCGCGAAAAAATCGCGCGCAGAACCCGAACGCAGCCAGCGCCGGGATCGCCCAAAGGCACTGCACAAGCTCCGCGCCGTTTTCGATCCGGCTCATAATGCAGTAGAACGCGACAAAAGACAAAATCGCGAGCGCGCCGAGTAGTTTTCTCATTTTGCTTTTCCTCCTGTTTTGTGGCGGTTTTGTGTGTGTTTTGTGTGTGTTCTGTTCAGTTATCGCCTCCCGTAGAATTACTACACGTTTCGCCGTAAATTATGCGCGCCGTGCAAAAATATTTTTTCGGCTGTTGATCCTATGCGTCGCGCCCCATGTAGAAGCATCCGAATAGTTTTGCGATCCCGTTACGGAGCGGCCGAACGTCGGAAATCTTCTGCTCCAATCCTTCACGGCGCGCCTTGTCACAATGTTCATCTGCGTCATTTCTTTCCGCAATAAGACGGTCATACTGTTCTTCCAAAGCCGATAAAACCGTCCTTGCTTCCGCATCCGTAAAGTTGATTTGGTAGTTTGTGGTCGTTGTCATTGTTAAATACCTCCTTTTTGTGGTTTGTGTTCGTGTTCTGTTCATCCGTTTTGAAGAAGCTCCGCAAAGCGTTTTCGCCATGTCGTGCGCGCTGCGTTCACCTCCCTTTTTCGCGCTTCGCTTCTGCGAGCATCTTGCACAATGTCATTTTTTTTCGCCTCCGTTCTCAATTCGTCCGGCATTCTTTAAGCGCGCCGGATTTGTTGACATAGAATTTCTGCATTTCTGCAAAGTCATATGCGGCATCAAATTCGTCTATTTCGTGCAAGTGCCATATTTGACCGTCTTTGAGATCGTAGCGTATGCCGTTCAGCGCGTCACGGATCGCCGCCGCGCGTTTTGCCGGGACTTTATGCGCGGAACGCGCGCTATACATAAATTCTTGCCCGGCTATGCTTTTTGCCAAAACTACCATTTTTATTTCCTCCGTTTTTTAGATTTGGCGGTTGCAAAAACGCCTCTACTTATATATACAGGTTTGCGAAAGAATTATGCACAAAATCGAAAATAATTTTTCAAAATCACTTGACTATACAAGTATAGTATGATAAAATCAATATATAAGGACGGCAGCAAGCCGGACAAAATAAAGGAGGAGCTAATCATGAAAACTTATGTAATCGAGGCCATTATCCGGGAAAAACTGCATATTTACGTCGATGCGTATCAGATAACAGCGTCTCCGCTGTACGTGCTGGAGATCGACGGCGCGGATGCCGATCCCGCGCTGTATGACAAGGCTGCGGCCGCTTGCGGTATGCGCGTCATGCGGTATGCTGACGGATCGCAGTTTTTAAGGGCACGCTGACGTCAAAATAAAAGGAGGATTTACATGAAAACCACCACCACAAACACCACCAACACCCGCCAAATCATGCAGCGCGCGCACGGCTTGACGCGCGCCGTCGTGGACGCATTCTCGAATGCAAGCTATCAAGCTACTTTTGCGCTGTCTCTGAAAACTGCATGGCACGAGCAGCAAACAGGCATTATCAAAACGGCGTCGGACATTTGGCGCGAAATGGGCGGAGACGAGCAGAGCGAGTACTGCAAATTTGTCGTTGAGCGTACATACAATCTCCGTCACGCCATCCGCAACGGGAGAGGCGGATTTATCGCTAATCCGTTCGAATGGATCGAAAATCAGCCGCGCGCCGTCGTCGATGATGAGCTGTCCGGGATCGTCGGCGCTACATGGGCGCGAATCGCTGAAACCGTCACAGGCGCGCCCGATCCGCTCTATCTGATTGCGAAACGTGCCGTTGTCGCAGAGGCGAACGCACAGAACAGGAGCGAACGCAGAAATCCCTCCGCCATGAAGCATAACGCTATTGATATTGGCGCGTCGCCTATGGCGCAGCTTGTCGCGCCTGATCCCGAGTATGCCGCCATGCTGCGCGACATGATAGAACGCGCCGCCGCCGATGATACCGACAGAGAAATCATATCGGCATTACACAACGGTCTTAACCAAACAGAGATTGCACAGCGGTTACAAATGAATCAATCGAGCGTTGCGCGCCGAATCGCCAAAATCCGCGAACGCATCTAAAAACCGAACAACTGAACAACAAGCAAAAGCCGTCCCAATGCGGGACGGCTTTTCTATATATAAGAACGCGCGCGCGCGGTGCGTTGTCTGCTTGTCCACCATCAAACAATAGAATGAAGCAAAGCAAGAAACGACAGAAGGAAATCAAGCAATATAAAGACGGTTAAAAACGGTTTGAAAAGATACGGGAAAAGAGTTCGCGCCCGCCATCGGTTCGACGATACTGCGCCCGGCATCGGCACACCATCAGCACGGGCGCGGCACATCGGCAGCATCTCGCCGCAATGCTTGTGTTTCGATTATAGACCATAATCGAAACGTGGACGGGGTAGTTTTCAGTTGAAGCCCGCGCAAGGATCGCCCAAGAGCCGAGTGCTGTTTTCCTCCCTCGTTCATTCTTAATGGGGGTGCAAAAACTAATTTGGGCGTGATGCTACAATGCGAGTGTAGACGTGGTGGCGGAATAGACAGCGCGGTTGGGAACGACCGTAAGTTGGTAAAGCACGAAACGATGCCGCAGCGCATTGCGGTTTCGCAAACGAAGCCCGTGCAACAGTAGACGCTTAGATCATAAGATCGAATAATTGCCGGGGTGCCGAAGTGGCTCATAAAACCGGAGGGCGTTTGTAGGAATGTCGATCATGCGTGGTGCAAATCCACGCCCACGTTTATTGCTACCGTAGTTTAATTGGGGAGAACGGCGAACAAGTCAGCAATTCGAGCGGTATGGGTTCGAGTCCCATCGGTAGCTTTTTGTAAAACGGCGGGTTGGGCGGAAAAACATAGGCGTACTTCATCCTCCTCCTCTTTTCATTGTTTCCATGATTCCTTTCTTGCTCCGTCCAACCCGCTTTCATTGCGGCGTAGCCAAGCGGTTAAGGCATCGGACTTTGACTCCGAGATCGCTGGTTCGATTCCAGCCGCCGCAGCCATAATAAAACGGAGGTTTATATGGGATATACGCCTTGTCCGCCCAAATGCAAATATTCGGGTGTTGTTTCGCATTATCGCTGTTGCGACTATTTGGAGATTGTGGGCAAGCCGCGCGGTTGTGAGGGCGGTCAAAACTGCGAGAAATACGAAAGAGCAGTAAAGAAAGTCCGACGTTATGCGTCTCATTTGCGGTCATATCCGTCTCGTCTGACATTTGACGCCGAAAGCGCGCGCAAGCTGATTGAACTCGGCTTGTCAGATAAAGCCGTTGCGGAAGAATTAGGCACGAAGAAAGCGTACATAGCGCGGTGGCGTGAGCGAAACGACATTGCGGAGAACATAGACGAGCATGAGCGCGATCCTCGCATTGTTTTCGACAGGGGCGAAGCGCGACGCTTGTACGACGATGGGCTATCTGACCGCGAGATCGCGGAAAAACTTGGCGTTGTACAGCAGACGATCAATAAGTGGCGGTTGAGAGAGGGATTACCGAGCAACTTTCGTGCGCCGCACAGTTTGGAACGGGAGGAAAAACAAAATGGCAACGGATAAATGGATAAGCGTAGACGAGCGTCTGCCGGAGTTTGGCGATCAAACTTGGGTTTTTGCGGACGGCGACGTTGATGTCGATTGGTATGAGGGCGGTCGCGGAGATATTGCTCTCGATTGCGAAGGCGAATTTAAGAAAAGCGGCTGGTATGCGTTTAGTCATTACGAGATTACGCATTGGATGCCGCTTGAAAGACCGCTTCCGCCAAACGAAACGAATTGAGGTACAGAAATGAAACATTTGGGCGATATTACAAAGATTGACGGCGCGAAGATTGCGCCCGTTGATATTGTTACGTTTGGCGCGCCGTGTCAGGACTTGTCACAAGCGGGGCTTCGGCGCGGGATGAAGCATGAGGCGCGCGGAGACGAAGAAACAACGCGAAGCGGATTGTTTTTTGAAGCAATGCGCATCATCAAGGAGGGCAGAGATAATGAATTGGATGGAACAGGGGCAGATGACGCTATTCGGAGCGGACGAAAGCACTACCGATACGCAATTTATGAAAACGTCCCCGGCGCGCTCTCGTCGAACGGCGGACACGACTGGCAAGCCGTACTTACAGAGTTTGTCCGCGTCGTCGTCCCGTCTGCTCCCCCAGTGCCTATGCCTCAATCAGGGCGATGGTCTTGCTGCGGAAACATCTATGGCGTGGGAATGGACGGACAGCCCTTTACCGTGGCTTGGAGATTGCACGACGCACAGTATTTCGGTGTTGCGCAGCGAAGAAAAAGACTATGCGTTTTGGCTGACTACGCCGGAACTACAGCTCCGTGGATTCTGTTTGACGCTCAACATGAGCGAACGACCGAGGACGGTACGCCGTACTCTGTTGAGCGAAACGCTGGAGGACGAAGTGGACGAGAAGTATCTGCTGTCACAGAGAGCGTGTGCGGGAATCCTGCGGAGAGCGGAGAAGCGTGGGAAAGAACTTCCGCAAGTGTTGAAGGATGCTCTGACGGAACAGACGCAGGAGAATGTGACGGAAGCATCAGTTTCCAAGAACGAGCCGGACGCGCCGGGGGGGGGCAAAGGAATACTGATCCAGCATGAACACGTTGGCGCGTTATCCACGCTCAACAATCAATCCGTTTTTCCCATCGAGGGCAACGGCGCGCGAGAAAGCCATAAGGGGCGCGGCTATGGCGAGGACGCAGACGCTATGTTTACGCTCAACTCTACCGAAAAACACGCGATTGCTTTTTCTGCCGGAAACAGCGCGAACGCTCGGAGCATCGGTTTAGCGGAGGAACAATCCCCGACACTATCTTCCGCAAAAAGCGGCACAAATCTTGCGCCGACAGTTTGCCAAACGGAGAGCCATGAATAAACCTATTTGCTGCTTGTGCGATCAGGGGGGGCAGGATGGACGTGACGCATGACATCACGACTACGCTCCGCGCAAGCTGTAACAACCATCCTCCTGTCGTGCTGATTTACGATGCGCGTGGAAACGGTGAGGGGGGGGTGTCGCCAACGATCACAGGCGACCATCAATCCCGAATCACCGACTACACGGCAATAGTGGTGAAAACGAATGATAACGCTAACTGAAAAACGCTTTTGCGAGTGGTACGAAGATGATATAAGCGTCACGCTTCGCGCCATGAGCGGATCGTATGGGGGGGGCAGCGAAGTGTTGGTACTGCAACGAAGATTCAGCAACGTAATTGTGGACGACACCGAGGTTGCCCCCACATTAGAAGCCGGAGCGGGGGGGCGGCAACAACTTGCCGATAGTCTTGGAAAGCAATCAAAATCATGCAGTTGCACAAGAAACGGAAACATCGCCAACTCTTCCTGCTTCTATGGGTTTAGGAGGCGGTTATGTGCCGATGATAGTGGAAGAAAAAGGCGGTGACGAAACGTGTGGCTCGGAATCAACGGAGAAGTTGCATGGACATTAGACGGTCATTATTACCTCGGTTGCGGCAACCGGGGGGGGGGCGAGAACGAGAGGTCGTGTATTGGGTGGATGACGTAGATGTAATGGCTTTTGACGAAAGTCAAATCACTTCTCCGAAAAACGGTCTTAACCCGCAATGGGGGGGGCAATCTCCGACGCTCAACAAACAAGCCGGACGAGTTACCGTGATAATCAAGGAGAAAGATGATGAAACAGAACTGGGACGGAACGCAGACTTGCGGAACGCTTTCAACAAGAAACGCGGGGGGGGCGCAGAGAATGCCTGATAAAGATAATTTTCAATGCGTAATTGATGAACGTACCGAGCCGACATATTTGAGCGGCGTAAAAGGGCATAACAGCGTGACGACGGACGGAAAGGCGTCTACGCTTATTTCGCAGGAAAAGGACACGCCGATTGTTACGGATAGGTGGCAGTTAGAACGAGAAATAGAAGCTGCGGAGGACGCAGAGATTGAACGGTATGAACTGGAAGAAATCGGGGAATTGGAAAAATGGGATAAAGAGACGAACGGCGGTCGCCTAACACACAGCACCGTACGGCGTCTGACGCCAAGAGAATGTGAACGGCTGCAAGGTTTTCCCGACGATTGGAGCAGATGGGGCGTGAACGAGAAAGGCGAAGTCTATGAACTGTCCGATAGCGCACGGTATACCCTGCAAGGAAACAGCATCGCACGTCCGTTTTGGACGTGGCTCTTGCGCCGCATCGCGGCAGAATACGAAGATGACGTAACGCTCGGCAGCTTATTTGACGGACAAGGCGGTTTCCCGTTATGCGGCGCAGAGTGCGGCATCAAGACGCTGTGGGCGTCCGAAATCGAGAAAAACGCGGTCGCCGTCACGAAATATCATTTCGGAGACGAGAATGCAACGGCATCGTCGATGGACGGCAACTGACATGATGTTTGTTTGAAACGGAATAAAATGAATGGGAATTGACATTTCTCAACTTTCTCCTGCGGCGCAACAGCAAGTATTGCAGAAATTAAAGGCGCAGGAACGGCAACGCAAGAACGCAGCGGAAATCGCCGCCAAAAGCCCGACAAAACTGCACGAAGAAAAGGTTAAAGGGTATCTGATCGACGGAACGCCTGTCACGTTTGCCAGTAAGCGCGAGGCAAAACGCTACAGCGAGCTTGCTTTTATGCTGCGCGCAGGACAGATCACAGACTTGCAATATCAAGTGCGGTATGATTTGATTCCGGCGCAGAAGAAAAAAGACGGGAAAACAGAGCGAGGGGTTTACTATGTGGCTGATTTTGTTTATCGCAACGCTGACGGCGATACCGTTGTTGAGGATTCAAAGGGTTATCGCAATCCGAGTAGCGCAACCTATGCCAAATTTGCAATTAAACGCAAGTTGATGCTTTTCCTATTGGGCATCGAGGTTCGTGAAGTATAAAAACAGGCGGCGGTAAAAGGGCAACCGTTAGAAAGCTCATGTGGGCGTGACACCTCCGCGCATGGCGTTGTCCTGCCGCCGCCTTTTAATATCTTTAGGGAGTGATTTCATGGTTTACGCAGATAACGCAGCTACCACGCGAGTGAGCGAAACGGCGCGAAACGCCTATTTTTTTGCTCTTGATAGTTTTGGGAATCCGTCAAGTATGCACCGCGCCGGAACAACTGCTCAACAGCTTTTGAATGAATCGCGTGAAAAAATGGCACGATGCTTTGATTGCTCTGCGTCAGAGATATATTTCACGTCGGGTGGCACAGAATCCGACAACATGGCAATATTAGGCGCGGCAGCTATTGGCGAAAAGCGCAGAAAGAAACACATTGTTTCGACGGTAATCGAGCATCATGCGGTGCTGCACACGCTGGATTACCTCAAAGAGCGTGGTTTTGAAGTCACGCTTGTTGGCGTAGACGAATACGGATATGTCCGCGTAAAGGACGTAGAGGACGCGATACGCGACGATACTTGCCTCGTTTCGGTGATGTATGCGAACAATGAAATCGGAACAATTCAACCGATTCAAGAGATCGGAGAAATCTGCCGCAGCCGTGGCGTTTTATTTCATACCGATGCTGTGCAGGCCGTGGGGCATATTCCTATCGACGTTGTAGCGAGCAACATTGATATGATGTCACTCTCTGCGCACAAGTTTCACGGCGTCAAAGGTGTAGGCGCATTGTATATCCGCAACGGCATTACATTGCTGCCGCTGATTCATGGCGGAGCGCAGGAACGCGGTATGCGAGCTGGTACGGAAAACGTGCCGGGCATTTGCGCTATGGCAGAAGCATTGGAAGAATCGTGCCGAGAAATGAAAAAAAATATTCGTATCACCGAAATGCGCGACGAGTTGATTCGCAGAATCAGCGATATTGATGGTCTGCAAATCAATGGCGGCTTGCAGAGCCGTTTGCCGGGGAATCTCAACATTACCATAGACGGCATCAACAGCAATGCGCTTCTCCTGCTGCTGGACGAACAAGGGATTTGCGTTTCATCCGGCAGCGCGTGTACCACGGGTACGTTAGAGCCGAGCCACGTTATCACCGCGATCAGACACGGCAGCAGCATTTCCAAAGAGGCAATTCGCATCACGCTTGATGAGTACAACACAATGGACGAAGTTCGGATTATAGAACAAGCACTTAAAAATGCTGTTGCTCAATTAAAGCAATTTTCGTAGAACAACAAAATGTGGGAAAAACCCTATTGACAACCGCAACATATTGTGGTATGATACGTTTGGTCGAAAGGCTGATACGACTACCATCGTATCTACAACAGCAGCGACACAGATGTTGTGGCAATTTTATCTATTACGCCGTGGTAGCAGCGTTTTAGAAGGGCGAAAGTCCTACGCCGATTTCTGTCTGTGTCCAGAGATCGGCGTGAATTTTTATGTTGATCTCGGAATAAGCAAGCCGAGCGAGAATTGACCATATATGCGGAGCTTGTGCTGGTGGCGCATCTTGGGCAAAGGTGCGTCACGATGCACATATTTTCGTAGATGTGGCTACCGAGTCTCGCTTTTTTGTTTGCCTATCGGTTAGGTGTGATAGAGCCGCTGCATAAAATCTATTCGGCGGTAAAGGTCAATGCCGTCGTCAATGCGCTAAATCTGATGCGCAATAAAAATCATGTTGGAGGATCGCGGCAGTATATCTGCGGGCATTTACCGAACGGAGGATTGTGGAGCGCGAACAATCGTGTGACGCCGTTTCGGACATGAAAGCGACGAGTGGCTCCGGGAAGCCGAGTTTCTTTTGTGGTTCGTTCCTTGCTGTGCAAGGGACAACCATATCGCTCGGAGTTCACCAAGAAGCCGTTGCAAACCGCCTCGCTTTTATGCGCTCGATTTGTTGTGGCAAAAAACCTACTGTTAAAACAAGGGGTGCTATAGCCGAACAAGCAGCTATATAAAATTCCAGTAAATTTTCACATTGTCACCATCAAGCACAATTTTCTCGATAAGCAATGCAACAACGTTTCTGATTTCGTCAAAATCGCCGTTTTCCAATATATCGGAAAACGAGCCGACCGATTCAAGTATTTCCTCTTTTGTCGGCTTATTCTTTTGTGTTGTGCGATCAGAAATCAGACGTTTTTTCTTTTCATTGAGTTCTTGCGATTTGGCACTAACTTTATCAATAGGAATAGTGCCGATGGTATATAATTCGATCAGCCGCTCTTGCTGTTTGTCGATCTTGGCGATTTCGTCATCAATTACGGATGTTTTGATAGTTTGCGCGGGGATGTCAACGGGCTCAATCCGTAGTTTCTTGATTTCACCATACACGATGTCCGTCAATTCCTTAACTTTCCAACTCCTATTTTGGCAATTAGGATCGTGGCAGCATGGACGATTTTTCCGCAATTTAGAGTTGCAGTAAAAATTCTCGTAAATATATCTCCCGCCATCGCTTCTTGGTGTGTTGTGTGTGCTTTTTGTATATTTAGCGCCGCATTGCCCGCAGTAAAGTAATCCTCCGAGAATGCTTGTGGCTTTTCCGGCTCGTCTGTTATATTGAAGATATTGCTCGGTGCGTTTGGCAAGAATTGTCTGCACGGAATCATAGAGAGATTCTTCAATGATTGGTTCGTGGTCTGCTGCATACCAATTTTCTTTGTCACGGATATATCCGCAGTACGTTTTGTTTCGCAACACTCTGCGAACGCTTTTTCCTGTCCATGCTCCACAATGATGATAGTACCCGTGATCGTTCAATATTTTTGCAATCTCGTTGGGCGATAGGTTTTGTGACGCCAAATTAAACGCTTTTTCAACTTGAACGGACTCCCATTCGTTTTTAATCAGCGTATCGTTTTCGTAATAATACCCGATTGGCATGATGCCCGAACCGTGGAATTTCCCGGCTTTTGCTCTCGCTTGTTTTCCCATCATCATCCGCTCTTTGATTTGCTCACGTTCAAGCTGCGCGAATACGGCAAGAATACCGATCATAGCTCTGCCAAACGGCGTAGAAGTGTCAAAGTTTTCGCTCATTGATACAAAGTCTACGCCATTTGCAAGGAACTCATCTTCAATAAGTTCAAGTGTGTCTTTTTGCGAACGAGAAAGCCTGTCGAGTTTATAAACAAGCACACGTTCAAATTTGTGAAGCCTAATGTCGGTTATCATCTGTTGCAAAGCAGGACGATCGGTATTAGCGCCGGAAAAACCCGCGTCGGTATAAACTTTGTATACATCCCATCCCATAGCTCCGCAGTATTTTGTCATGCGTTCGATTTGCTCATCAATCGAATAACCATTTGCGGCCTGCTCCTGCGTCGAAACTCTTGGATATAATGCAACTTTCAAAAACAATCACCCCAACGTCCGATAATTCGGACATCTTTTTTTGTATCTTTTTATCGAACAAACGTTCTATAACATTCGACCGCATTCGGCAGACATTGCTCTCCGGCTGTGCTATGTTGCCTACGCTTCTGCTTCGTCGCTTTCCTCGTCGGGATCAAATTCAATGTCAAAGACCTTTGACATTAACACTTGAATGATAAGGTCTTTACGATTCATGTATTTGTCTTTAGTGGCAATCTGATTCCGAAGAAACGCAATGCGGTTTTCATATTGCTCTTTCATTTCTTCGATCTGTGCGCTCTTGGCCGCAATCTCATCATTCAAATGCCGGAAGATCGACTCATAGGCTACTGTGCGCTTGCGGCGCAGTTCGTTATCGGATGTCAAACCATAGTTGATTAGGAGCGCCTGTGCTATCGGTTTTATTGTATTTTCGTAGTTAAAACTGTCCTCAATCTCGCTGTTTTCCGCGAACACGCGGCGCAGCGTCGTCAACGACACATAAGTGCCTGTTTCATCGACCATGTTTTTTATCTGCGGGATTGACAAATTCTGCTGCTCTTTTACGGCTTTAAGATTGATGATGATTTCTTGCGTAGCTGTCAACTCCACAAGTAATGTATTATCTTCCATTTTTGGCGTCTCCTTTTTCAAAAGTGGTGAAAACGCACCAAAAGTGGTGCAAAAAAACCAAAGATTGGTACTTGTTTGGTATTTGGTGGTGCAGTATGTTATCGGTGTAAAAAACATTCGGGAGGAATGAAAATGAAAACCAACAACACAATCAGAACAGAGGCAATCCGTGATGTAATCCGCGCGCTTCAAGCGTACTACGCAGACGATCCGCATGAAAAGCCGTTGGAATACGATTACGGTTATTTTGACGCACTTGGCGTGGTGGAGCAAATGGTAGAGAAAGGAATTTGAAAAAATGGATAAAGAATTACAGGAATTTATTTATCTTCTCCATCGGCATCCTGATGCGCTGCCGGAGCTTCTTTTGCTCTTAAAATCGTCAGCATTGCAGACCGCGTCTCCGGATCGGCAGATCGAAAAGCCAAAACAACGGCGCGTTCCTCCTGCGTGAGTCCGTCGTACACTTGATCGTCATCGCGGACATCGCCATATGCCAGTTGGCGAGGCGCAACAGCGAAGAATTTGGCAAGCTTGTCAAGAGTGTCCATTCGCGGAACGCTGCCTTTTCTCCACTGTGTCAATATGGAGTTTGAAGTAATTCCGAGCGTTCGTATCACGGTGTACGGCTTTACATCACTTTTCTTGCATAAATACATGAAATTCTCATAAAACATTTTGTGCATCCTCCACAAAATCCCAACTTATACGAAAAAAGTATTGACATTCGTATAGATTAGGATTAGAATACAAGGGACAAAACCGCAAAGGCAAAACTAAACCGACCACAGAAACGGCAATTTCTGCGGAAAGTTGCGGTATAGGTGATACGCCTCAATAATACCACGCCTTTGCGGTTTTTGTCAATAATAAATATGCGATTATCGTATAAAGGAGGGTTGTAAAGATTGCAGAGTGTTATTCCTAAAGTCCGCGATGTGCGAGTGGAAAAAGGTTTTACGCAAAACGATCTTGCGCAGAAGTGCGGTATGACACAGGCTTCGATTTGCAGAAAAGAGCAGGGAAAACAGCGTTTGCTTGTTTCCGACATTTATAAACTTGCAGACGCGCTCGGTTGCCGCCCGGAAGAATTGTACGAGGTGATTGAATGATAGTTACGCATATTCTTGCGGACGGGAGAATAGTTGATGACATTGAGGGAAAGGTTATCAAACAGGCGGATTTCCCATCATTGTACGAACGGCTGAAAAATTATGGAAATCATCGGAACGTCTTAAAAAGTTTCAATGATAAATCGGGTTTGGATCGGCAGATTAGCGTGTAAGCGCACAAAAGAACCGCCACGGCAAAGCCGCAGCGGTTGAGGATAAACACACAAAAACCACCACCACAGAGGTTTTTGCGCATTCCCATTATAGCAAGTGCATTGCCATTTGTCAAGAAATTATGAAAAAGGAGAAAAGACATGGTTTTTAAGTGCGACAAGGATGATATTTACCGCTCCGTTTCGTCGGTGCTGCGAGCTGTGCCGACTCGTGCCGCTGCCGCGACGTTAGAGGGCGTACTGCTTGAAGCGAACAAGGATTTTGTTTCATCCACCGGCTACAATCTGCGGATCGGTATTCGCTCGGATTTTGATGCAGAAGTTTTTGAAACGGGCGCGGTTGTAGTTGACCGCAACATCTTCTCGCAGATTCTTTCCAAACTCCCGAATGGCGACGTTTCGATCAAGTGCGACGCAGAAAACAAAATCTGCATCACTTCGGGAAAGACCACATTCAACATTGCCGGAATGAGTGCAGAGGATTTCCCCGAACTCCCGTCAATCGACGTGCTTGACAGCGTAGAGTTCGATGCGGACACGCTTACGAACATTGTAAACGGCGTTGCGTTTGCGGCAAGCGATAACGAATCCAAACCGCTTTATACGGGCGTCTTGTTTGAGATCGCGGGGAAAACCATTACAGCGGTTGCGCTTGACGGCTACCGCATGGCTGTGCGGCACGAACCGATTTTCGACGAAGCGCCGCAGGAAATGAAATTTGTTCTTCCTGCTGATTCCTTGCGAGAAGCTGCCCGATTTGCCAAAGGCAGCGGGAAAGTCACGCTTCGACTCGGCAAACTCCATGCGGCGATCAGCGCAAATAACACAACGCTGATTACCCGGCGCTTGGAGGGAGAGTTCATGGATTGGAAGAATGCTATCGCATCGCAAGGCGATATTTGCGTTCCTGTCGATAGAGACGAGTTGGCTACGCGCCTCGACCGTGTATCTGTTGTTTTGAGCGACCACTATAAAGCGCCTGTCGTTTGCGAGTTTGCAGATCATGCGCTGAAACTTTCGGCAGAGACGCCGCTTGGCAGAGCAGATGAACGTTGCAGCGTTGGCAGTAATGACGAGTTGAAAATCGGTTTTAATTACCGCTATTTGCTTGACGCGCTGAAAGCTGCGGACGGAAACACGGTACGCCTTATTATGAAGAACTCCGTTACGGGATGCTTCATTCTTCCGCAAGACGAATCTGACGACAGCTTTGCGTATCTTGTCCTGCCTGTGCGGATTAAGGACGGAAAGTGATGGTACAAAAAACAGTTTATGCAAACCGCGAGGAATGGCTTGCGGGACGCGGGAGCGGTATCGGCGCAAGTGAGATCGCGTCCGCGTTGGGGCGTGGCTATAAAACGCCGCTTCAACTATGGCGTATCAAGATCGGCGCAGAGGAAGCGGCAGACATCAGCGGATTGGAGCGCGTCAAATTCGGGAACGACGCAGAAGAACCGCTCCGCGCACTTTTCCGCGTCATGTACCCCGAATATGAACTTGGCTTTGAGCCGTACACCGTCCTGCGGCAAAAGGGCGAATACGATTTCCTGTTTGATACGCCGGACGGTTGGTTGACAGAGCTTGCTACAGGGCGGCACGGATTGTACGAAAGCAAGACGGCAACGCTGCTTTCCAAAGCCGATTACGAAAAGTGGAATGAGAGAGTGCCGGACAACTACTTTTTACAAGTCTGTCAAGGTATGTTTTGCGGAGATTACGATTTCGCCATTATCTTTGCACTTCTCCGCAACAAGGACAACGACGCAATGATCCGCGCATATCACTTTGAGCGGAGCGATTGCGAATGGCAGATTGCTGAAATCAAACAAAAAGGCAAAGAGTTTTGGCAGCACGTCCTTGACGGTACGATGCCTCCCGCGCCTTTACCGACTTTCCGATAAAGGGGGTGCAGGAATGTCAACGTTGGCAAACGAAACGGTGCGGTCACAAAACGCGGCGATCAGAGCGCATCTTATGCGGTACGGCGAAATCGACAAACCCACGGCGCTTGCAATTTGCGATTGCGACCGATTGGGCGCAAGAATTTGGGATTTGCGTCGTGACGCAAAGAACCCGCTGAACATCGTCACAGAGTACGCGGAAAAGAAAAACCGTTTCGGACATACCGCGCGATTCGCGGTTTACAAACTCGCCCAATAGGATAGACACAAAAAATCAAAACGGAGGTATGCGCTATGGAATTTACAATCACCACAAATCTTGACACCGTGCGCCATCAGCAGATTACCGCAAACTTTGAGGCGGTTTCGGCATGGCTTGACAATGAACTTGCCCCCTACTTGGGAATGATCGTTACCGACGATATGATTCCCGAAGCGAAAACGTACCGGGCAAGCATTCGCAAGGTCAAAGAACGCATTGAGCAGTACAGGAAAGAGGCAAAGAACGCTGCGCTTGCGCCGTACAACGAGTTTGAGGCGAAGTGCAAAGTGCTGACAGGGAAACTCGATGCCGCCGCTGAAAACCTTGATGCACAAGTAAAGGATTTTGAACGGCGCGAAGCGGAATCCAAATTGGCGGAAATCAAGGAAGTCTACGACGGATGGGAAAACGAACAAGCCAAATCCTACTGCACGTGGGCATCCATTATCAATTTCAAGTGGATTAACAAGGGTTACGCAATCGAGGACGCAAAAGAAGAAGTCCGCGCCGCTCTACATCAAACGGGCGTTGACCTCGACTCTATCCGCGCTATGGGCGGCAGCGACGTTCCATATCTGCTGGACGTTTACCGTGAGACTCACGATATGGGCGCGGTCGTTAGAAAATCGTCCGAACTGGCAACGATACGCGAGCGCGAACAGGCTCGGAAAGTAACAGAACCCGAAACGAACGGTACGGAAATTCCGGCAAACGACGAACTTGTAACGGTCGATTTCCGCGTTACTTGCACCAAAGCACAACTTGTCGAACTCGGAAAGTATATGCGTCAGAACGGAATCGCATTTGGGAGGGTATGACAATGACGGCTGTAGTTGATGGCGTTATCCCGGCAGTATTGCCGTGGTTTAGCATAGACGCTTTGGTTGACGCTGATACGCATTTCCCAACCAAAGAAGAAGTCGAAGTTTGTTTTAACTGCCGCTACTGCCCCGAATGCTGCGATTACTGCGACGGTCATGGCAATATCCGAGAGGTCAAGGCGGTTGGCAGACCGAGAGCAGAAATTGATATGGCATATCTGCGCGGCATGATGATGCTCGGCAGAACAAACGCAGAAATGTGCGCTGCGCTTCATATCAGCAAAAACACACTCTTGAAAGCAAAAAAGAAAATTTTGGAGGAAGAACAGCATGATTACGCAAATTGCAGTTGATCAAATTCCCGATAAGAGAAGCGATGAGACGGTAATCAAAGGACAGATTGAGCAGTTTTTGAAAAGCGATTGGGACGCTTGCGAAATTGACACGAGCCATTATTCCAGCATTAACGCTGTTTATACGGCGTACTACAACGAGATCAAGCGCAAGAGTTACCCGTGCAAGGTTGCGCGAAGAAGCAACAGAGTCTTTTTGATTAGGGAGGAACAGAAATGAAAGCAACAAACGCACTTACCAACCCGCAGGAAAAAAAGAAATCCTTTTCCGCTGTCATTAGCAGCGACAGCGCACAGCAGCTTATTCGCGCATCGTTGCGAGACGACGGAGCAGTAAAACGCTTCACGGGGACGCTGATTTCTGTCGTGAAAGCATCAGAGCAGCTACGCAACTGCGATCCCGGCTCTATCATTGCTGCCGCTCTGCGCGGTGAGGGCGCGGGCTTGATCTACGGACAGGGGTATTACGTTGTGCCTTACAAAGATAAAGCTGGCTACATCACATCGTACAAGGGTTGGTGTCAGCTTGCTATCGCAACTGGTCTGTACGCCGACATTGACGTGCTTGACGTGCGCGAGGGTGAGCGCAAAGGGCGCGATCCGCGTACTGGAAAGCCGATTGTCGATATGAGCGTTTACGACACCGACGAAGAACGCGAACTCCATCCTATCATCGGCGTTAAGGCGTATTTCCTGCTGAAAGACGGCTATTACCGCGAGGAGTACTGGTCTATGGGGGAAGTCCTTAATCACGCGAATCGGTATTCTCCGGCTTTTTCCCGCGATTTGTACGAAAAGTGGCAGCGCGGAGAGAAACTGACAAAGGACGAAACCTATACCATCGAGAACGGTTCTCCGTGGTACACGTCCACAATGCGCATGGCAAAGAAAACTGTGCTGAAATCTTTGCTGACGAGCGGCTTTGCTCCCTTGTCAAACGAGGTAAAGTCTTTGCTCAATTACGAGAATGCCAGCGGCGAGGCGGTCATTCCCGACGCGGCGCAGGAGATTATTCCCGATCTCCCCGTAATTGAACCCGAAGAAACAGATTCCGAAGCCACCACCGCCTCGGAGAGCGGTTTTGACGAAAAGGAAGTAGAAGTTGTTGATTCGGTTGAAACTCCGTCTAAAGACGCTCCGAAGCGCGGGAAAACGCGCAAGAGTGAGTCAACGGCTTCTTCCGTTGCTGAAAAGGACGAGTATGATTCCATTTTCTTTGGCAATGGTGGTGATTCTCTGTGAGCATAATCTACAGCAAGGAGCAGGACGGTACGCTGAACGTTGCCGTTAGCGGTTATATCACGAACGACGCAAAAGTGTACGAAAAGGTTGTGCTTTTCTCCGTGTGCTACAACCGAAAAGCAAAGAAGTACATGGATTGCAAGGCATGGTCGGACAGCATTGCGGGGAAAATCGCCGCTTGCTTGGAAAAGCACGACGAAGTTACTGCTTTTGGCACTTACGAAAAGTATGTGGGAAAAGACGGGAAAGAACGCGACCAAATCATCATCGACGGTCTGATCCCGATGCTTGTCCCGCAAGCAGAGCCGGAAACTCCGCATCCGCAGAGCGGCGCACAGGGAGATTTCGCAGAAATCGACGACGACGATGCAGAATTACCATTTTAAGGCATGAAAGGCGGCGGCGCACATGAGCAAGAACTTGGGCGGGTATTTACGCGGCCCGTGGTGGCGTTATATGAACGACGAGGAAAACTCTGTGCGCCGCTGTTACGTTATTGCGTGGGGGCAGATTGTTAAAGAGCCGATTGATCTGTTTCAGAAGAATCTACGCTCTATCCGTTTTGTTATCAAGACCGGGCGCGGCGCTGGCAGAAACGAGAAACATCTGCTTTGCGTCGGCTATGGCGACAAGATGGCTACGGTCATCATGCGAGCGATGGAAAAGGGCGATGTTGTACTTTGCGCCGGAACATGGGTTGAGCGCGAAAAAGTGAAAACGAAAAAAGGCGTTCATCCGATCTACGAAATGCAAGTGCATTTTGTTGTTCCGCTTGGGATTGTGCCATTCATTCTTGACCTTTACGCATCAGACGAGATTCAAGGCGTCATCGAAAACTATCGAAACGCAGACGCAGACGTTTGGGAGAGCGATTAACACATGGCAGAAATTAAGTGGATAAAAATAACCACGGACATCTTTGATGATGACAAAATTCTTTTAATCGAAAGTTTGCCGGATGCCGACTCCATCATTGTTATTTGGTTCAAGTTGCTTTGCCTTGCAGGAAAGCAGAACAACAGCGGCGTGTTTTTGCTGAACGACAGAATACCATACACGGACAAAATGCTTGCTACGATTTTTCGGCGGAAAGAAACGACCGTACACCTTGCGTTGGAAACGTTTGAGAATTTTGGAATGATAGAGGTCGTTGACGGCGTAATCACAATTCCGAATTGGGGAAAACACCAAAACCTCGATGCGATTGAAAAGAAAACGGAGTATATGCGCGGGTATATGCGAAACTACCGTGAAAAACAAAAACAAATTGCTGCTTCTTCTTCATCTGACGCCTGTAAAACTAACAGTAAATCTAATGTTAGCCGAGCAGATAAGAATAGATTAGATAAGAGTAAAGAAGAAGATATACCCCCCTTACCCCCCTGTGAAGCGGAGAAGCAAATTGAGATTCCGTTTCATGGTGATCTCCTCAACGCTTTCTCTGATTGGATTGCCTACAAAAAAGAGAAACGGCAACCGTATAAACCGCGCGGCTTGAAAGCTCTCATTTCGCAAGTGCAATCCTGCGCAGACGAATACGGTGATGCAGCCGTAGCGGAAGTAATACGCAACAGCATGGCAAGCAACTATCAAGGCATTATCCTCGATTCGCTGAAACACGCTTCTGCCGGAAAGACAAAGGGACGCAAGATGGTTTCGGTCATGGATATTGATTTGAGAAGCGAAACGGTTTACGACGCCGATGCGACAGAAGTTGAAGGGAGTGTTTTGTTGTGACAGAAGCGCAGACGCAAGAAATTATTGCTGTACTGCAAGCGGAATATCCGCAATCGTTTTCACAGTTAGACGAAAAGATGATAACGCTGAAACTTCGGCTTTGGGCGAAAGAGTTTGAACACGACGATTACAGAGTTGTTTTGGCGGCGGTTCGGGCAATCATCGGCGGAAGCAACAGAGAGTTTGCGCCGAATATCGGGATCATCCGCGAAAAGATAAACGATTTCAGAGCGCAGAGCGAAATGACGGAAACCGAAGCATGGGATTACGTTGCAAAGGCGTGTCGAAACGGTTGCTACGGCTACGTTGAGGAATTTGCAAAACTCCCACCAACCGTCCAAAGAGCGGTCGGGAGCGCAAATCAAATCCGGGAATGGTCGATGATGGATTCTGATACGTTGCAAAGCGTTGTCGCATCTAATTTCATGCGGTCATACAGAACAACCGCACAAAGGGAAAAAGAACTTGCAAAGATTCCGGCAAACGTTTTGGAAGTGTTGCAAGGTGCAGTAAAACCGATGATTGAAAGCGGAGGGGAAAACAATGAAAAATAAGGGAATTACGCTGTTTTTGGCGTTCGCGTGTATCGTTTTGATTGTTGCGCTTTGCCTCCTGTCAATGATGCTCGTCACCGTGACGATGGAACTTGAATCCGCCAAAGCCACCATCGCGCACAAGGACGTGCTGATTGACGAGCTGACGGAGCAGCGCGATCTTGCGCTGCGGCAGCTTGCGGAAACGGTCACGGCAGAGACGCAGACCACGCCGGAGACGGTTGAGGAGAGCGAGGAGATCGCACCGCAGGGCGCGGTTGTCTACGCCGCGACAGACGCAGCGAGTTACCAGCAAGTTACCAGCAAGTTAGACGACGCTTCTGCCGGTCTGCGGTCGCTTGGCACGTTCAAGGTCACGCATTACGATTGCTGCGTCCTGTGCTGTGGGAATACCAGCGGCATTACCGCCAGCGGCAGACAGGCGGTGCCAGACTACACTATTGCAGTTGACCCGTCAGTGATCCCGCTCGGCTCTGCTGTTTGGCTCGACTATGGCGACGGTCAGCTTGTCGAGTATCGAGCAGACGACACAGGCGGCGCGGTCAAGGGTGCGGTGATTGATGTGTGCGTGGGCGACCATGCCACGGCGCTGAATCTCGGCAGACGCAGCGCAACGGTGTATGTGCAGGAGGCGATGAAATGAATCTCGACTACACATATTGTTCTGATTATAGCAACGCTTGTCCGCAGGACTGTTTCTACGCACAACTTGCGCAAGACTTGGCGCATCGCATCGACTTGGTGTGGTTGCCGATCAGCTACGCATCGTTTTACGGAAAAGCGGAATGCAAAAGGAGGGTTGACGATGCCGAGGTACAGAGACTGCGGGTGTCACAAATGCTATGCGTCTGTAAATAGGTATCAGACGCGCCAAGACGCGGTGGACGCGTGGAACAGGAGGGTTGACGATGCGACACATTGACGCTGACGCGCTTCATGATGCGATTTCGCGGCTTGCAGAAGATATGCAGACACAGGCAGACGTGTATAACGAACGTGCTAAAGTGTTGTATGGGAATGGCGGCGAGGTTTCGCAGTATACGTGGGCGGTATCGTTGCGAGAAACATACCGAAGTTTTGTGAAGGTGTTAGATAAGGCGTTGACGGAGGCAGAGACACTATGAGATACATTGACGCGGATGCTCTTCAAAAGCGGTTTGAAACATTCAAAAGCAATGTGCTTAACAAAGACGGCAAGATTGACGAGTATGACGGGTTTCAAAAATGTATGTATCTCACAGTTTGCGCTTGTCTTGAAGAAGTTGTTACCGCTCCGACCGCCGACGTTGCGCCTGTAGTGCGGTGCAAGGATTGCAAACATTGGAACGCACAAGCATCGTGTGTTGATGGATGTGGTGTTTGCGATATTCTGTGTTTTGTTACGCGCGAGGATTTTTACTGCGCGTATGGAAAAAGGCAGACAAACGTTGCGCCGATGAACGGAGGCGAGGACGATGGCTAATGTCTTAATTGCTTGTGAGGAGAGCCAGCGCGTTTGCACGGCTTTCCGCAAGCGCGGACACAGGGCGTTTTCGTGCGACATTTTGCCCTGCTCCGGTGGGCATCCCGAATGGCACATACAAGGCGACGTGCTGCCGCTGATCGATGGGTACTGTGAGTTTTACACGCAAGATGGTCTTCCCCATTGGCAACGTGAGAGGTGGGATATACTCATCGCTCATCCGCCGTGTACCTATATGTCTCGGGCGGGTGCGTGTCGAATGTATAGGGTTATCGACGACTGTCGTTATATCGTGGTAGAGAGATACAAAAAGATGCTTTCGGGCAGAGAGTTTTTCTTCAAAATATTACGCGCAGATTGTGACAGAATAGCTGTTGAAAATCCTACTCCGCTTAAACTGTGCCAACTGCCTGACCCGTCACAAATTATACAGCCGTATCAATTTGGTCATCCATATAGCAAAAGAACACTATTATGGCTAAAAGGACTGCCGCCCTTGCGTCCTACTGCAATTATCGACAAATATACGCCATATCTGCCGAGCAACACAAGCTCGTTTGCAAGAGGGGGAGGCGGATCACGCGGGGCTACAACAGGCAGTAAAAACTTTTCAAAAACTTTTGAGGGCGTTGCCGAGGCGATGGCTGAACAATGGGGCGCATTGTTGGACGGAGGTGCGGACACAGATGCGAACGACACGGTGCGATGCGTTGAGCCGACAGCCGACATCGACACGTTTTGTGTAGATCGCGGGATCGCCTGCGACGGTGAAAAAAGCGTGTGGTACAAAGCAGTACGCAAGCGCGACGGACGATATATCGCAGACTTTGATAACGAGACGGTGTACGAAATCGGTGAGGTCACGATTGCGAACGATCTTGACGATTGCCGATATAACGAGTGTGGAGCAGGAATCAACATCGCGCCGCTGCGTTTGGCTGTGGACTACGGCAAGGACTGGAGCGACCTTGCGATAATTGAGGTTGAGGCTGTCACAGACGACATCGTGCTGCCTTACCACAGCGACGGGAAAGTGCGTGTCGATAAAGTGCGGACGGTCCGCGAAGTACCGCTTGACGAGTGCGGCGTTTTGGGGCAGATGTTGGCGCGGAAGCGCAAGGAGGGCAACGAATGAGATACATTGACGCGGATGCGCTGATGGAAAAATTTCGGGACGCAAGCAATATAGCAGCTACGAGCGAACGGTACGATATGGCGTATGGTTTCAAAATCGCAATTTCTATGGTCAACAACGCGCCGACCTGCGACGTTGCGCCTGTTGTTCGGTGCAAGGATTGCAAATACGCGATTGTCGGAAGAACAAGCCGCTTTTGCAGTTTGCAAGGGAATATGTGCAACCCGATTGCTGACGATTTTTACTGCGGCTGCGGCGCGAGAATGGACGGAGGTGACGGCGATGCCGTGGATGAGTGAGTACGACCGCTGGAAGTTGACGCCTCCGGATGAGCCGCCGAAGCGTAAGTGTCCGGTGTGTGGCGCGGATACGAACGAGGTGCTTGTTGACGATTACCGTGACGTGTTCGGCTGCGCAGAGTGCGTCAAGCCGGAAGATGCCGACGGGCGCTTCTGCGAGGTCTGCGGCGAAGCGGCGAACGAGATTTACTACGACCGAGACGGCGATGTCTGCGGCTGTGATCGGTGCGTAAAGGAGGTTGTGGCAACGTGAGCAAAAACGAGTTAAGCGATTGGCAAAAAACCGCTACGCTGGCTATTACTACCGCATTTTTCAAAAAGCCGCAAGGGTATATCAGCGAAGATTACATTGATGGCGTTCTTGATTCTATCGCGGCTGTGATAGGCGTGGAATTACCGAGAGATAACTGCGATGGCAAAGAACAAGAAGCAAGCGATTGATCCTTGCAAATTTTGCAAGAAAGCGGAATGCCCGCAAGTGTGCTTTTCGCAAAGAGACTTTTTACGGCATCACGGCAGAACGGTTTATACCAAGACGCGCGATCAGAAAGGACGGTAGTACGGTGCGGCAGATACCCGACGAAGCAAAAGAATTTGGCGTTAGGCTGCAATATCTGCGAGAGAAAAAACGCATCAGCAGACGCTTGCTTGCGGATTTCGTGGAAGTCAGCAAGATTTCCATTACCCGATACGAGCGCGGAGAAAGATTGCCGGATATTGCCGTAGCAAAGCGTCTTGCAGAGTATTTTGGCATATCTGTCGATGATCTCATAGAAAAAAAATAAAAAAATTTTTGTGGTGAACTCCAAACGGAGTTCACCCTACTCTTTTTTTATGTTATGCAAGAAATGGGAGTATGTAAAATTCTAACAAATTGGCGAAAAATGATATGAACGAAAAAAGACTCAAACAGGCAAAAATTGACTATGAGCGCCTGTCTGCGGTGATCGGACAAGATTTGGCGCTTTATTGCGTTTGCGCAGTTTACGATATTGCATACAACGCGGAAAGCGATGCAGAAGATTTTTCCGAGTACGTTAAAAAACACGGCGATTTGGTATTTGAAACAGGAAATACCGACGTGCAGACCGCGCTTCTTTCGGGCATGGATGAAACCGAGCGTTGGCATACGATTTGGGGCGACGGTTACAGCGAAAGCGACTATAAGCAGCTTGACGATCTTTACCAAACAATGACATCGCAGCTTGACGCGACGGGCGGTATTGATCGCCAGCAAGAAGATACTGCAAGGACTTGCGCTATGATGGCGCTTGAACATAGAAAGCTCATTCGCAAGGCTGATAAAGACAGCGTGGCAATGGCAAAGCAGTACGATCAAATGATCCGCGAAAACCTCAAAGACAGCAATATGCGAAAAGCGGACATTCTGCCGAGCGCACAGCAAAAACTGCCCGCCATTGTGAACGTTTTGAAAGATCGTCTTGGTTTGAAGATGGAAATGACGCAAGACGACGTTTGGCAATCTTTCCATAAATGGTGCAACAAGAAAAAGTACCCGTTTACTTTAGACGCTGCCGAACAGATCGTTATGCTTATTCTCAATCTCATCCAAAAAAATGACGATTTGCCGGAATTAAGCGAAGCACCAAGCGAAATGGACTTTGAAAGTCATGCGGCAGAGTTTGAAAAAGACATAAGCGACGAAGAAAACGAATCTTACGACTATCTTGGTTTGGAGCGTGGCATTTGGCATAGAAGCGCAAGAAAAGAGGGTGACGCTTAATGCCAACTGGTCGCGTATGGCGCAAAGATACTGGCTGGATCAAAAAGCAAGTCGAAGCGGAAGCATCTTACGACAATCTTGGCGATGGATGGATTCTTCTGATCGCGCTTTTTCGTTTATTTCCCGATTTTCTTGCAGATGCACTTTGGAACGATGAAGCGGACTTCAAACTGTCCATGATACAGAGAGTTTTTCTCCGTATCAATGCAAGATACCAGTATGTTGACATAACCGCTTGCCGTGGCGCTACAAAATCTTTCTGCACCAATTTGGGCAAGTACGAAGAAATGGTGCTTTTTCCCGGCATTGTCAGCGCGATTGTCGGGCCGTCATTCAAGCAAAGCGCCAAAATCGCATCACAGATTTACAAGCAGATCGCAAACAACGCGCCTGCTTTAACGCAAATGATTCAAGTACAAGCGGACAGCGTTGACCGATTTGCGGTTGCGACGGAATACGGCTCAAAAATGAGTGTAGAGGCGTTTCGCGGTAATACAATTTTTGACGCGACGGCAGAAGAAAGTGCGCAAGAAGAAGCGCCGCCGTTTGACGCCGACCAATACAAAGAGGTCGTTATTCCGGCTATTCGTGGCGAGTACCGTATAGAGGGGCGCAGAAGCCCCGCTTATGTACGGTACAAACAGCACTCTATTACATCGGCAGGACGCAGACAGCAGTATGCTTATGAAACTCGACACAACCACCGTCAACTCATGGCGCGTGGGGATAGCGCGTTTATCATTGACGTTCCTTACGGTGTTTTGCTGTTAGAGAAGATGCGACCTGTGGCTTGGGCTGAAAACATTAAGAACGAGCTTACGCCCATGCAATGGATGCGAGAAATGGAAAGCATCTATAGCGGAAGCGACAAGAACCCGATCATCCGCGATGAAGTTCTGACCGAAAGCCGTTCTCTGCTGTTAATGGAAGAACATCATTGTTGCAAGGACAGAGACAACAGGCTGAAAGCGGAAGATGTCATTTACATTGTCGGCTATGACGTTTCGTACAGAGACGCAAAGGGCAATGCAAAATGCGCTTCTGCGGTTGTCAAATGCACCAAGCAAGACGATTACTACCATAGAGACAAGTATTTGAAGCAGCTTGTATGGCTTGAAGATTGGACTCCGGCTGATACACCTACGCCAAAAGCGCAGGCGCAAAGGTTGAGGCGTATTTGGGATCGCTTTTGTTTTGAGGGAAGCCAAACGTATATTGCCATCGACGCATGGCAATACGGCGACGGCGTTTTGACGGCGCTGATGGGAGAACCGATTGGCGGAGCAAGACCGCTTTGCACCTACAAGCATATTGAAAAAACCGAATTGGAGTTACCTAACGCAATCCCTGTCATCTATCCCATTCGCGCTGGCGGCGTAGGCGTCCGCGATCCCGACAGCGACAACGTACTGAACGCGGAACTCCAATTTGAGCATGGGAACGTTCAGTTGCTTACAGGCAACATGAACGAGGGCGTAGAGGCGTATAAGAAGTATCATCGAATCAAAGATGATTCGCTCAATTACAAAATCGCAGTTCCCTACAAAAAAACAAACGAGTTGATTCAGCAAATACAAAATCTGCGGGAAGAACCGAGCGGGCAAGGAATCCGCGAAAAACGTATTTCGCAGCACATTCAACGTGATAGTTGGTCGGCTTTGAAATATGCGCTTCGCTTCGCACAGATTTTGGAGCGCGTCAACTTACAGCCAAACAAAAAGAAAAACGAGTGGACAGAGTTTTTCAAGCACGGCTTTAATAATAAAGCCCCAAATGCTGGCGCTATGAAAATGCGCGGCGTAGGAAGAATAAGCGGAAGAAGGTTTTAACGTGGAAAAGAAATATCATCTTTACGTTGTGAAGCCCGATGATATTCCGCAAAAAGAAAAATACTTCTTGATTACGCGAAAGTGGTGTTTACTCTACACAAATTCTACTCCGCCGAAAACACACCGCGAGATCACAGACCTCAAAAATCTTCCTGCGCTTGCAACAGAGTGGATTCAAGCCACAATCGACCAAATCCGCGAAAACTACCTCAAAGAAAACGAAGATGAAATTTTGCGGCATGGGAAAGCGTTTGCTGATCGTTTTGAGGCGGAGTTAAAAGCCGAAAAGGAAAAGTTGGAACAGGAGGCACAAAATGCCTGAAACAACGGTGCATAGCGCAGGAGCGTACAAATCCTATATGGATTACTTCGGCGCTTTGCGCAATCTTGCCGCGAATTACGGTTCGTTGCCGATAGAAAATGTATTTAACGCATGGGCGCGAGCTTCTGTGCAGACGAATCCGTTTGTGCAGAATCAGCGCGTCAAAAGCGTTAATACAATGCCCGGCGATTTCCAAAAGAGCGATATTGTTGAAATGCTCAAAGCGCCGGATAGCAGCGAAAAGTCTTTGCGTCAAGTGGCGCACGGATTGGAATGGACGGCGTACCCCTACCGTAAAATTCGCACGACGTATCAAAGCATCAACACCTATCACTATTACCACTATCCTGTTTACGCCGATGAAGTCACTGACGCAATGAAACGCGAGGGGCGTTTGCTCGATAAGTTTAATCACGCGCTTCGTCCCGAAAAATGGACGCATCAGATTGTCGGTCAAGCGGTTCAAGAGGGTAAAGTTGCCTACGTTCCGCGATGGGAAGTTGATAAGAGCCACAATCAAGTCGGCTACGCTTTTTTGCAGCAGATTCCATCGGATTGGTGGAAAATCGTAGGGTTTAACAGCGAGAGCAAATACACCGTCATGTTTAACATGATGTATCTGCTGCAACCCGGCGCATCGTGGCAGCAATTTGGCAATCTGCTTTTGCCCTATCTTGAAGATTTCAACAACGTTCTTACGCCGGGTGCGGGGACAATTCCCGCAAACGGAAACGGCAAAAACTATGTTTATGCGTCAAGAAACTGCGTTCGTGGCGCTGATGGAAGAACGTGGAATGTTGAATTATCTCAACTCAACGAGGACGGAGCGGGCAATCCGCGTCTCTACAACCAAAACGGCGTTTGGGCGTATTGGGTGACGCTCCCTGTCGACAAGGCGTGGGTGTTTGAGTGGGACGCCACGGTACGAACTGCCGCAAGTCCGCTGGCGGGATTGTTTTTGACATTTGACCAACTATCCGCACTTGAAGATGTGCAAATGGCAATTTTGCAGAATCCTCTCGTGCAGATTGCGTTTGGCGAGGTCGAAACGTGGAGTGAAAAGCAGAATAACGCGGCTGACGAGTACAAAATTTCTCCCACGGCAATCGACTACTTCAAATTGCTGTGGTATCAAATGCTGCAACAAGCCAACACGGGCGGTATCGGTCTTTACTTTGCGCCCGTTAAGAATCTTCACATGGAAAGTCTGTCCGAAGCGCCGAACGCGACGAACATCAGCACAAGCGGGTATGAATACGCTGTGCAAAAGGCAGGCCTTTCGGGGTTGATCCCGATCAACTCCGATCCTCGCGCCGGAGCTGTAAATCTTTCCGCGACTTTGGAAGAAAATGCTGTATTTCCCATTTATCGGCAGATCGAAGCGATGATGGAAAGCATTTATCGGCAGATTGGGACGAAATACGAATGGCGCTTTTCCATGTTTGGCGGGTTTCTCTCTGATAAGGAAGATTTGGAAAACGCGCGCAAAGGTATGTCAAACGGCATTCTGCCCGAAACACTCCGCTATTTGGCGCTCCGAGGGTTCAGCCTTTGGGATGATATGAGCGTTTCCAAACTCATAAAAGATATCGGCATCATGGATTTGCGTCTGCCTTTGGTGAGCGGATATACCATGAAGCAAGACACAAGCGGCTTACCGCCGCGTCCGAATAATCCCGATAACGAGGTCGGCAGACCGCAAAAAAGCGACGCAGACGTTGCAAGCGGGAATGTCGGTGAAAGCTACGAATCGGATCAAGACAGCAGAGTTTGACCGATGAATGAAGCGAAGAAATTGCTTCCCGAACAAATAAAGGCTATTGAAGCGGCAATTTCAAAGGGAGATCGCGTAGAAATTATACCGTTGAAAGACGGTGTGAAACTTGTCCACATCAAGCGACAAGAACTAAAAAGCCAATACTGATTCCTGCCCGTAAACGGTCGGGCGGATGAGCCGAGAGGGGCTGAACTGCTGTGTTTGTGCAGCGGTTCAGCCCCATTTTGTGCGGAAAGGAGAAAACATGGATAGTTTCTGCGGAGAAATCCGCGTACTGCAACGATTGAATCAGTGCGAAATGGAAGTGGAGTTAGACATTTTACGCAATGGTCTGATCCACGTCGGCGGTTCTTTTGGAGAGGACAAACAACAGAAAGAGCCTGTGACAAATTGGGAATATCTGAACGTCGACAAATATTACACCACGTTTGCGGGAAAGCCGCTTTTGATTGCTTATGTAGGCAACCGCGTCGGTGATGGTCATAATTCGCAAACCGTGATAGATCGAGAAACTGGCGAGGAATATATCAGTTATATGTCCTCAACGTCAGAGCGGATTGTTGGCATGGTGAGCGAGGTCGATTCAGACCTAACTCTCATTGAGAGAGACGGTTATACATGGATTCGCGCAAAGGGGCGCATTTGGACAAATTATGCCCCCGAATTGACCGAGAAGCTACTGCGTACAGGGCGCATGAGCGTTTCGGTCGAAACAAACGTGCTGGAAAGCGAGGTTGAAAACGGCGTCGAGAAGATGACCGCTT
>JAEIGA010000432.1_pt1 | contig 61252 bp, 107 predicted proteins | sample 9270691 | NCBI WGS metagenome assembly JAEIGA01 (sample SAMN17057246, study PRJNA624740) | gut metagenome | biome: biome; isolation source: fecal sample | host: Bos grunniens | place: China: Xizang | collected 2019 | reverse complement strand
GTAAGAAAAACTGGCGTTCAGGTGATTATCATCTCACACTCACCATTGGTTCTTATGGACAAAATTAGAAACAATGATATGTATAACTTCATCTCTATTGATGAGGAATATACAAAAACTTGTATTGAAAAACTCGGCGATTTATTGCCAACTCACTAATAGAAAAAAATAATTATTATTTTTGTTATATTATAAAACACTATTTTATGGAAGAATTTGTATATATTGGTAGACATATTGTTAAAAAAAACGGAATATTAACGGTAAGTAAATTTGAAGATTTAGAAGTTATAAACTTTAAAAAGAGTTTAGCAGAGCAGATTGATAGGTTTGATAATTCTTGGTTCCCTTCGCCACGTCGTAAAAAAATACGCGATTTGCAAATTGAAATGGAAAATACACAACCATATGGTATTAGGATTCAATGGGAGAATGGTTTTTCACAAAATTATGCTTTTCCAACAGAAGAATTAAGAGATGATGTATTTGAAAAATTTAAAGAAAGTATTGGAATGTTAAAATAATATTATAATTTAATAGGATATGAGTTGTGGTATAGAATTTGGTAAATGTGATATTTGTGGAAAAGAAGATAATTTAGAAAGAACATATTTTGAATATGATATTAATTGCGATTGTCATTCTCCAAAACATTTTGAATTAGTTAGTCATTGTAAAAATTGTGTTCCTTCTATGCCAACAGAGATACATCCATATATTAAAGCAATGGATGGGAAATCTTATAGAACAACAATCACTAATATTTTGCCAATAAGAATTGTTGGTGAATTTATTATAACCGAACCAATTATTAAAGAGTAAATTATGAAAAAATTATTTTTTGTTATACTAATATCTTTTAGCATATTATCTTGTGCTAACACAAAAAAAGAATACTGTCTTGCTTGTGAAAATGAAATTTTGAAAATAAATAAAGAACTCAAAACTACCTGCGAGTATTATAATCATATACATTTCAATGCAATAGTATTTGGAGCATCTGAATATGAAATTCATCATATTAAAAATATAGAACAAAGAATTTCTGATTTATTAAATAAAAGAGAATATTACGAGTTTGAAATTAAAAAAAATTATAGAAAATGGGAGTTCAGTCCTCAAACTAAAAAAAGTTATAATGATTTAAAAAAGTAACATTATGGGAAGACATTTAGAAGAGGTAGCAGAAATGATTATAGAATCAGTTGAGAGTTATAATATATCAATTGAAACTGTTGCTCCACATGTTAAAAAATATGCTGATAAGAATCTTGAAAATTGGCAACATTTTAGCGGATGGAACTTTATAGATGGAGGCAGAAATATCAAAATCAACTATTCATATGAGGATTACTGGAGTAATACCGAGTATTATACAGAATTTGGCAGCATAAGTGTGCCATTGGAAGATGTTTTGAAAATGATGTGCTCTGATGATATGTCATTAGAAGAGGTGATAGATATTATAAAAAATAAAGGATAATATGAAAAGTGATTTTGTTGACCCAAACGTAATGCATATGACCTTTGTATATTGTATGAATTTTGGTGGGCCTAAAGATTGTTTCGGACATTTGCATAATATATCATTTAATTTATATGATGAGAATGGGAATGAATTGACAGATGAAAATAAATATACATCAAGAATTTATTTCAAATGTAAGTGTGATGAATGCGGGTTTGAAACTATGTTATCATTTGGCCCTGACGCACCAACAATTTTACATTAAAATTATGGAAAACTCGCATATTAAAAAATTACTAGGGAATTCAAGTAAGTAATTATTAGGGAAATTAGGCGGTTTTGAGGGTTTAGGACTGCCCCTCGCAATAATTTTTCCAAAATTTTTTTCTAAAAAAAAATAAAAAATTATGTTACAGCAAAAGGTACTAAAGGGTGATGAGAGGGATAAGAGCAATAGTTTTTGGAGTTATAAGGAGAACTATGACAATATTATAAGGAAGAAGGAGCTTATTGATAATTTTTACAGTTACAAGCATGCTTGGGATGTAGTAATATACAAAAGGAGGTATTATAGTCCTGAGGTTTTATTAAAGTGGCCTAATGAGGGGAAATATGCTAAGGGTTATCTTAAAGCTAAGAATAACAAAATGTTATAACTTACAATTTGTAATTAGAATGGCGTAATTTAGTTACGATTTATATTTTTTTCTATAGTGTATTAGTAACAGATTGTAATTAAAAATAATATAAATAGTTAAAATATGTAATATATGGGTAGTTTATATGATAATTTCAGGTATTGGAACAAGTATGATAAGGAGTGGGATGAGGGTGATGGACTAAGGGATAAGGAGTGTAGTAATTTAAGTAATATATATAAGGAGGAGATGATATTACGGGATAGTGACAATTATAAAAAGGATAGTATTCCGTATAGTACGGTAGAGTTTATAAGGTATAACAAGAGGCTTAGCTATAGTTACAGTAGGGATAAGGGAGAAGAAATGGACTGATATTTATTTTTATCAGTCCATTTTTTTATATAGGGTTACATACCGCTTTTGATTGTACCGTTATAATTTCTTGCGAGTTTAGTTTTTTTGTTATTACCATGGCCTTGGGCGAGGATAGCGGGGTGTTCTCCGTTGAATAGAGTTGAGGAGTCGGGGTTTAGGTTTTGGTTACCATATAATTGGTAGTCTTTATTAATTTGTTTTTGTTTTTTTGCGTTATTTCTTTTTGTATCATCGCCGAAGAAGTAGAATTCGTCATCGTTATCATATTCATAATCTTTTTCATATGTAGGGATTTTAGCCTTATCAAATTCTGTTTCGGGGATAATTTCGATTGCATTAGGGTTAAAGACGCAAATAGATTCCACGTCCCACCAATATAGTCTGTCGCTGTTATTATCTTGTTTAAGAGTAGACACGGCGTTATCTGTTACGAATATACCATCGAAGTTATTATAGAGGTAGTTGAAGTCCATAATTTGTTTATAGTTTTTCTCATAGAATGATGTATTCATAATAGCCCTACGAGCTTCTTCATATGAGACTTTAAATCTTTTCATTATGGTATTTATTTCGTCTTTAGGTTCTTCTTGTTTAGATATTTTATTTAGATCTTCCTCGTTATCTATTACATAGATTTTAGCGTTCTTTTTAATTTTGAATAGGACATGTTTATCGAGGTTATCTGTATGGAAGAATTCTTTATCGCACCATTCTCCCCAACTATTATTGCTATTAATAGGGGAGCCCCAAAATCCACCCTGAGGTTTATTAATATCAATTCTGAAATATGGTACTTTAAAATTATCTACATCGAAGTTATCTGTACCATATGAAACGAATGTCATATTATATATTGAGTTATTTTTATTTTCGTTCAATATATTTAGGACTGATTCTCTAATTATTTGTCTTAATTTATTTTCAGATAATGTTTTCATTGCAATATTAATTAATAATATATATTATATAATATAAATAGTTTATATTTTTAAAAAGAGATTGGATATGTTTAATGAGGCGAAAAATTAGAAAAGTGTTCTAAATGTCGCATTTTTTATTAACTTAGAAAAAATTCATTAGGGAAAAATTTTTTATTGATGTTTTAAATGTCGTTTTTTTTAGTTAAAAATAGATTAATATAAAAGGTTAGATAAGTGCATAGAGGAGTATACTCTCCTGAGGTGTTAAAAAAAATAATATAGTTTTAACTACATCAGCCCTTGACCTATAGTGTTTATATAGAAATCACGGTACAAATATAGTAATAAAAAATGGTATAAACAAAAAAAAGTACTCAAAAGAGTACTTAGGGTTTTAAAAATAGTGATATTTTTAGATGATATTATTAATGATTATGTTCGGAGTTATATTTAGCGTCTTCCATTAGTTCGATGATAGCGTCGTCTATATCTTCTTTAGTTATTTCTCTATTTGGGTTTAGGGAGAATGCTGATTCGATTTTAACATGGTATATATCATCGATACCATTAACTATAGTAGTATCCACGGGGGTATTATATAGTTGTGATTTTGGTAATTGTGATACATGGGCTGTTATAGCTATTCCCATGCTAATTATGAAGATTAGGATAAGGGTAGTTACAATTTTATCTTTCATGGTTAGTTATCTTCTTTATTAGTTATAATATCGATATCGTGTTTATTATAGATTCTTATTAGGTGTCTACCGTCCATAGTAGATACTAATTCGATTCTATTTTTCATATGGATTTTAAATCCCTCATGGGAATTAAATTGTTGTTCAGCATCCTCCTTATTAGAGAAGAAGATATTGATTAGGTTTTTTTCGCCTTTATATTCCACTTCTTCTACATTATGTAGGATACCTAGTGGTGATGGCATATCTGAGAATCCGACTAGTACTTTCATATTTTAATTTAATTTAGTTTCATTATAGGGTCTATCATTTCTATTGATTCGTTTTTGGTTAGGTCATTAGCCTCGATACTATCATAGTAGAATGATGCGATTTTACCTATACCTTTCATTAATTGGTTTAGTTTATAGATAACATGTTCTCTGAATCGTTTTTTAAAATAGTTTATATTTGATGGATGTTTAGCTCCATCGACGGCTATATAGTTATATGCCTTCATAATATTTTCCCACTCATAATCTTCGAGGAGGTTATCACTAAACAGTCCCAATTCTCTTTTCAATCTATTATATACTACATATGCTTGGGTGCTTTTAATATGTAATCTAAAATTTTTTCTTGTGCTATTTACACCTGCTAGGTCGCCATATACTGAGTTTATTAGAGCGTTGAACTCATTTTTAAACATTAGTCTATAGAAAACATCGTGTATAATTTTATCTGTACCAGGGTCGTCGGAGAATTTATAATTATTTATTGTATTTTGGTCTATAACCATTTTATACGTCCCCATAGATGACATTTTCTTAAGTAGCTTCTGATGAATCTCCTGCAGATGATTTAATTCATGGGATAATGAATTAAAAACGGTACGATTAATTAAATCAGCCTCATATGAAAAACCATATATTGTTATTTTGCCGAATTCTAATTTTCCGTCTACTATTTTATTATGTTGAAATACAGCGTTACCACCACCTCCTGTACAATTAAATCCATCAATAGAATCGACGATTTTAATATTAATCCACAGTGTTTTAACACAATCTATTTTTTTCTGTTAATTCATTTGGAATTGATAATGTCCATCCATCCTTTTCATTTTTAGCGTTATTTTTAATATATTCCTCGATATATTTAACAATTTGTCTAACAACAGGGATATATTTGGTACCAAAATATCCTCTCTCTTCAACTATACGTATAACCTTATTTTCAAGTAACTGCATAATATATTAATTGTTTTTTTCTTAATAGGTACGCAAAAGAGTACCATGTTATTTTAAAAAGCAGGGGAGAGGCAATAAGAACAATGTCAACTACACTCGCCTAAAGGAGAGTGCTTGAGCAAAGGGTGATACCCTTTAACATGGTGCGTTGACGAGCACTCTTACTGAGTCTTGGTAAATCCAATTCTCATTACGTTTATGAAAGATATGACTACAACAGAGAAATGCTAAACTATATCTCTCCCCAATATCAAGGAATAATTTTATTCTTTTTTACTTTTTATACCTCTCCTGATAGCACGGGCAATTAGGACTGTGACAGAGGGAACCACCACCATATGGTTGACAATCATCATATTGAACATATTGATGACCGTCAAATTCAATATAACGTACATGACCTTGTGTTATACTCATCCAATTACCATGTACAACAACCTCCTTTTTTTCCGCACCACCTGTACAACCACAACAATAAATAGTAGCTAATATTAGAAATAGTATCTTCTTCATGGTTTATTTTTTTTTATTAATTATTATTTTTTAATAGGTTGAGGGCAGCCTCTAGTGCCTTAATAGCCTTCTCTCTCATATCACCTGTATACGAGGTGAGGGAATCAATGTCAATAACGTTAAATGTGGCATCTGATAGTTTGTCCCTACTCTCAGACAATTTTGCCTCAGTGCTCAGGGCAAACGATGCTGAGTGTAGTAGATCTACTCCTACAATTGAATTAATTTTTGAAATAGCATCCTCTACCCCATTAAACTCTGCCTTGGTATATGAAAATGAAGTGATGTGCTCCATAATAGTACCATTAGAGGTATCATCATCAATATGTAGCTCTATGGTAATATAGTCTCCCTTAGAATATGGATGAATACCCTTTAGCTTATAGAAGTCAGAATCGCCGTTCCATCCGTGTCCTGTGTGAACAAACCCAATAGACTCGAGATAATAATTAAGGAACAGGAAGGTTCTATACTTCTCATTATAGTCAGGGAAATAGAACTCTGATGGATATGGAAGATCATTAGCTAAATCATATGCAGTTTTTACCATATGAAGCACGTTTATTTTCTTATCAAAATAACAATAAAACTCCATATCAGGCATCTCTTTATGTCTAGGGTTAACTACCTTTACAAAATTAGTCTTAGCATCATAATGAATAGTACAAAGATATCTATTATTCATATATACTGACGACTCATAATTAGGGTCATAGAGATGATAAATACCATCACCACCTATTACTTTAAAATGGTTCTTAATATCCTTTAATGTCATAATTAATTAAATTTTAATAGTTATATGGTACAAATATACAAACAATTTTGGCATATTCCAATTTTTTTTGGAATAGGTACGCAAAAGAGTACAGGGGGATGGAGGCTATTGAGCCTCCTCAAACTCCTCTATACAATATAGGACAGTATCTATTCTAAGATACTCATCCCCTATTCTATATCGGAGATAATCATCCTCGTAGTAACCAGGACCCTGATACCATTCCATTTCAAAGGAATCAAACTCTAAATCATATTCCTCGAGTTCATATTCAATAGTATCGTCGTCACAGTATGCCCAATTATCTACCTCACTAGCATATTGAGACAATAGGGTTAGCGCCTCGTGCTTAGAGAGCCCATCTCCATAACCACAGTCGACTACCCATTTAACAGGGGTTGTCATATCATACTCAAGAACAGTTTCATTATTGTAATGAAACCTCGCGTTGTAGGGGTCGCATTTAGCAACTACCATATACTTTGCCATAACTTTAAATTTTAATTAGTTTTAAAATAGTTTTTTCTCCGTGGGGACAAAGATATAACAATATTTTTTAATCCACAAATTTTAAGAGAACCTTTTAGTTATAAGCCCCCTAACCTCCAAGCATATCAACGCTATACAAGATAGAAACAATAACGATAAGAGAAATGTTTCTATTGTTAGTACATTGAGATACCTGCTCACTAATAAGTCACTACTAATCCATATTAGCATACAACTCATTAGGATTCTTGAAATAGAAATGAAATAATATACTATTTTCTCCCCCATAAAAATAAAGTAATATTTAATAGGGTACTCAATCGAGTACCCTATGTTATTAGAATGATGCTATATACTCGTCGTTATGAGCAATAACATTATTCGCCTTATGGGTAAACGATAGTGTCTGAATATTGACCTCAGACATAGTTCTGAGTAGCATATTAAGAGCCTTCTCCACCTTCTTGTATGCAGCAGACTCTGCTTTTGCTCGTGCAATTTTAATACCCACCTCATCATCAAACTTATCTGTTGGATTTAGATGAGCAGTTGCTCGTTGTGTGAATGTGTTAATGTATGGCAGGTCAAGAGCATACCTCATAATGTTGTAAATGTCTGTAACATTATTAGGCATATGTAGCCTACAACTAACCTTGCAGGTTACTGTTTTCTTCGCGTAGTTAATGTAATACTGATAATCAGAAAATGAAAGTTTAATTTCGTTGTGCATATACTTATAGTTTTTAGTGTTAAAAAATTACTTAATAATTACTCTAATGTTTCTACCGCATCCCAAAAAACATCCTCTATATCTTTTTCAAATGCCAAGTAGGTATCAAAGTTATAGTAGTCAACATCGTTATCCTCACACCACGCTCTAATTGCATCGTCAATTGCATCTACGATAAAATCAGAAGCACTTGTTAGTGAGCAACGATATTCATCCATAATTTGAATTGCTCGGTCTATTTCAATATCCTTTCCCGAAAGTGCATCTACTACATAAGAAAGTAGGTTATAATATCTCTCCATAGTTAAAAAAAATATTTAGTGCGTTAATAATGGGGAGATGTATTTCAATCTCCCCTATTGTCTTATTTTTCCTCTTATGCGGTCATAAGGTAATCGTAACCTGCTTGTACCTTCTTGTTAGAGTCACCGCCAAGCAAAATACTATCCATTTTATCCTCTTGAGATTTGTATGAACGAGTATTGTTCATATAGGATGTAAGACCATTATAGAGCCAAAGTTTAGTACCTCTATGCTGTGACTGACCCACACCACTTTCAATTGTATCTCGCAGTGAAATGATTTGATTTTTAGTACGAGTAGAAATCTCATCAATACCAAAAATATCGCCATTATTGGAATTGAGCAGACGGAGATTTTCCTTTGCATTATTACCGCTCATTACGAATGTAGCGAAACGGAGTGCTTCTGCATCATTAATTCTCTGTGAATTAAGATGAGTCAACTGATTTACAAACTCCTCCTTAAATATCTTGTGACGGTTGAGGATTGACATAATAAAGTGCATATTCTCCTCTCTTGTGAAATCAAGTTTCTCATTCACATTAAGAGTGTGCTTGAAAGCAACCTTATTCTGCGCACCACGAATAGCAGCGTTAAGTGTGTTCTGACAAATAACACGAATAGGAGTAAATAGAGCCATAACTGCACCACTACCATCGTGTGTATTGGTAAAGAGAATATAATCATCAATACCATCTGCATCATCGCCATCAATGAAGAACTTATTAGGCATTTTAGCAGTTACATACATTCTTGCACCATCGTTAAGAATTCCTGCAGTTTCAATAACGGGAGTCTGCTCTGCACCAAGCATACCACTTGTCATAAGGTCAATAAACTCAAATGCCTTACTATTCTGTATGATACCATATTTGCTACCCACCACAGATATAGTCTGATTGCTCTCCTCAATCATAGTAGCACAATGTGTGTCAATGATATTCTCTCTTGTAAGGTATTGAGATAAATCAATACTACCCAATGCACCCATAGAGATTGCCGAAATTACCTCCTCGGGCACACGAAGCAAAGGTTGCTTCTTTACATTATAATTCGCACCGATAGCATCAATTGCTTCGTTAATTGTAACAGGAGTACGGAATGACTTACAACCCTTAATACCCTCCCAAGCGATGTTTTCTCTTACTGCCATAATTCAAATAGTTTTTAATTGTTAATAAATTGGTTTGTTCTTAAATCTGTTGCAAATATACTACTTTATTTTTTAATATGCAAGTTTTTAAGGAAAAAAATTAATTTATTTTTAATAAGGTACTCAATTGAGGACTTATTACCCCTCCACACTCATAGACTCTAACATAGTTAGAATATTGTTTAACATATAGGTGTCAAGTATAGCCAAAGGTAACCAATCAGACTCCACCCCATTAGTGTTATCTTTTTCCACCATACAAAAATAACCATTAGACTCAACCCTAATAACACTAAGCGTAGTTAACGGAATTACAATACCACTTCTTAATGATACATTAGCACTACGGTTTTTGCGCTGAATTCTATCAGCAACCTCACTAATCGCATAAATCAAACCTGCCTTCATAATTCTAATCTGTTTTTAATTGGTTTAACATTTCAAGTACAAAGATAGTAATTTATTTTTAATCTACAAAGAAAATGAGAAAAAAATTAAATTATTTTTAATATTTCATCTATTGAACAAATTAATTCAAAAATTGAACATAGATTGCAGGTTGGAGTATACTCTCCCGTAGTAGTTTCCCACTCCAAGCCCTCATTCTTATTAGGAATGCAGTACAAAGGTAGTGATAATATTTTTAATATGCAAATAAAATGGGGGAAATTTTTACTTTCCCCCTGAAAAAAATAAAATAGTTTTTAGTTAAAGGTTAATGTTGCATAATCTATTCGTCTATCAACATCGCCATAGAAAACGCGAATATCAGCAATTTCATCCTCTGTAGAGAATAGGTCGCGGATAAGGTAGTTATTCTCTGTTTTATCATCATCAAGTCCGCAGTCTATATTGCTATCCACCCAAGACACCTTACAGCCACAAATATGGGTTAGAATTGCTTCTACTTTGGCAATATCGTAATCACATCCAATTAGTTCATTATGGATTTTACCAAGTGTGGTTAATCCTAAATTCTTGTTCATCATAGTATTATAGTTTTCTTGCGTTAATAGGACAATTAGATACACAATTACCATTACATAGGTTGCACGGAGCAATCTTCTTACCACATACGGGGCAAGTTTGTACTCTAAACTCTGTTTTTAATACCACCTCACACTCACAATGAGGACACAATTCCACACACTCGTTGGTATATTCAAGTATTTTAATAGTACCAATTTCGGGATGAATATCCCCCAAGTTTCCGTTATTGAATAGGTCTGTATATTCATCAAGAGTCAGCACCTTACCATACATAAATGCCTTACTTACAAAGTTATCAACCTCCATATTCTCGTTGTAATATCTATTAGGTAGGAAGAACACTCTTGTTGTGTATGTAGGGTCTTTGTGTAGCAAATCCTCTTGTTCTGCCACCCTCTTGTTAAGTGCAAGTATTTCATCCTCAACAATATGCGTAGCAAAATGTGACATCGTACCGCATATAACATCAGTACTAAACACCTTATTATTATCCTCAATGATAAATGCTACATCATCAAGACTATTCACACCTACACGAATACCAAAGCACGAAGTTGTTATTATACCACCTAAAAGTCCGTAATATGATATATCGTGTGGTTGTGTAAATGATAACTCATATAGGTTGTTTTTATCCATTAGTTCAGCGATAAAAATCTCTGCACTTTGCTCAATGTGATTTACCTCTGCAATAAAATTTCTCTCCATAACTTTTAATTGTTTTTAATTGGTTATTTATTTTTTATTTAGGCAACAATTTTACCCTCACGAAATCTCTGCCCAACCTCTACCTCTACTACAAAGGCGCAAGGCATACTATTTGCCTTTTTTCGTGCTGATTTAAGGTTTTTATAAGACACCAACTTGCAACCTGCCATATCTATAATGCAGTTATAGAAATATCCGTTAGTGTGCAGAAATGAGAAATTGCAATCATCATTTGAAATCAAATACCTTTTCATAGTCTTGTCGTTTAATTGTTAAATCGTATGCAAATATAAGGTTTTTTTCTCAAATATGCAAACATTTTCAAGAAAAAATTAAATAATTTTTAATGTGTTAATTTTTCCCTCAAAAAATTTGGAAGTTAGAAAAAAAATAATATATTACCCAATATTACCCCACATTAATAAAAAAGTGATACCCCATCCTATTTAGGAAAGGGTATCTGTTAAACAATTAAAAATTAAATAAGATATGATATAACTATAAGCAGTCCACTGAATGAATTGAATAAACTGCATAGAGATTTGTGTTTTTTCTGTGTTGCAATTTGACAATTCTGTCACTCTTGAAATAGGCGATATAGTTTACATCATCTGCCCACTCATCATCCTCATCAATTTTGCAGTCATCATCTACGCATCTATTCATTTCCGCCTTTAATTTCTCAATATCCGTAGAAACGGCTATTGTGGTTGCATAGGGGACATTATTATCTGTCCCCTCATAGCAATATGTTAGTGCATACATTTCCATAGTTGTTAGGTTTTAGGTTAATTAATCAAGAAACACCACCTTAATAGCATAGAGTCTGTCCTCGCTATCAAATGCACCATAGACAGGATATTGCCCATCGCCAATACCACTTGTGGAGATAAAGCACTGATTGTCAGCGATATTGTAGTCAATATTATCATCGCCACAAGTTGCTTCGCATACCTCTCGCTGATACCACTCCTCGCTATAATCATCGTTATTATGGGTATTGTCGTAGTATACAGTATCGGCAATTGACATCGTGCCACTATCTACACAAACATCAATACAATACTCATAATTATCCTCTCTAACGGCATTTATATAGTTGTTATGAATAGCAACCATTTCAGTTACTCTACTGCCCCAAGTGCCGTATTTCTTTTCCTTAATATAGCACTTAAATTCTCCCTCTAAAACTTTGTTTAGGGTAACTGCGCACCAAGTACCACTCTCATAGCAAGGGTCGCTAACGGTAACTTTATTACCCAAGTTGATTGTACCTACACACTTTGTTTTCATAGTCTTAATTGTTTTTTAATTGTTAATAATTGGTTATTGTGGTTATTCCCTCAACCACGATGCAAATATAAGGCAATTTTTTCTTTTGTGCAAATTTATGGCTTTATTTTTTTGAAATTTCTTCATACTCCTCATCAGTCATATCGGCATAGTATCTCATACCCATTTCAATAGCAATATTTTCCATTTCACGCCAAAATGCCATATCCAAATCATAGTCTATTTCTGCTGTTTGGTCATTGAAATACTTTTCCAATTCTCTATCTGTATATCCATACTCGTTGGTAAGACAAAGGTAAATCTTCTCTGCAAGTTTAGCCATCTTCTCATCATCAAACTCCCCTGCATACATAGGAATAGGCAGACCCTCATAATGCTCACGACTGATAATATCTAAACCTAAACACTGAAAATACTCATTCATAACACTACATTTTTTCAATTTTGATTGTTTCTCCTAATAGTTTTGCCAACTTATGCAAATTTTTAATTTCACTTTTTGGTACACTATGTGTTGAACGATAACAAAAACCATTATTGTACCAATGTACCCAATATAAAGTTTCCATATTTTAATTGAAAATTTTATTTAGGCCATCTAATAGGTCTGCGAGGTCATAAATGTCTACCTCTGTCCACTCTATTTCATTCTCGTTCTCATCTTCAAAGAAAAGGTTGTAATCAAGGGTAACAAAATAACGGTTAATAGCAACCCTCTCTACCTCTTTGAATTCATCGTAGGTATTATAAGTATCTATATTGAGATAGAAAACCTTATCCTCACTAATCTCATTCTCCGTGAGTACAATATCCTCATCATCTTCCCAATTAGGCCACTGACCATCGTGCAACTCCTTATATCTATCTACAAGGATATTACAAATCTGCTCCTTAATCTTTGACTGCAACTCATTTACCATTTCTCTTGCTTTCATAGTTCTTAATGTTTTAATTGGTTTAACTACTGCAAAGGTACAAAATGTTTTTCAATTATGCAAGCAAATCTTAATTTATTTTTACTTTCTTTTAGAAAAAAGGGGGATTTTGTTTCATCCCCCATACAAATGTTATTATTTGCTTTTGATTTTTAGGTTAGCGACATCCACTCCAAACTTTTCAGCAATCTCCTCCATAGTTACCTCAAATACAATTTTCTCTGCATCAATAGGAGTATATGTTGCTAAAAGCACCTCCCAAAGTAGCGGATTTTCATTAAACTTACATATCTCAATAAAGTTATTATTAGGCTCTATAAAGTAAACACAATCATTTGAGTCACCGACATAATTGTGTTGGTTAATACCTCCATACTTCTCAAGAGTTCTGATAATATCCTCGCCAATTTCGTTATCCCCTATAATATAGACGAATTTGTTTTTATACTTTGTATTAGGATATTTCTCAAAGAACAAATGAAACATTTGGCGAGAAATTATATACTCCCAAAAAACCTCCCCCTCTTTGGTTTCATCCCAATCAAAGCCACCATTATCAGCGCAAGCAATTTTATTGTTTTGGAAAATCTTAACATCAGGGTCACATCCCTGATTTACCTGCTTCTCAATCATTTTTTCTACAATCTCAATTGGAAAATCCTTAATATCCCCAATCAAATCGCTCTTTGTAATGCTGTAATTCTTGTTCATAATTCTAAATTGTTTTTAATTGGTTTAACATTTCAAGTGCAAAAATAGTAAAAAATCCCCAAACCACCAAATAATTTGGGGATTATTTTTTATCTTATTTGAAAAATCTTAATACTCTCTATGGAAAAACTCATAGCCAACCTCAGTTACATACATTGTATTACCGCTGTTATCCTTGTTTCTCTGCATCAGTACATAGATATCAAAATCTCCACCTATTACATCTTGCTCACTTGTGAACATATAGTTCCAATCAGGTGCAGTTTCATCTTCTACATCAACATAACCCAACTCAATATGGATTTCCTCTCCACCAAAGATTTCGGAAAGTTTCTTCTCCAAAGACTCTACACTAAATCTATTATGAACAAGTTTCTCCAACTTATTGATAATATCTACTTGACGAGTATATGGAGTTGGCTCACTTGAAACACCTACATAATCATTATCATCAAGCATATTCTCCAAATCTTCAATGAACAACTCTCGGTCATCATCATCATAGTCATATTGAGAATGAAATTCTCCAATATACTTACCATAACCACACTCTTCCTCATAAATGTTAGGCTCATACGCCTCATAGTAAGACTCGCCCGTGTCGTAATCATAAACATTACGCACCATTACATCGCCATAACAAGTTTCTACCTTAAATGCTCCCATAATTCTTAATTGTTTTTTAATTGGTTTAACAAAAATCTAAATCATATCTCCACTGAAGAACACTCTCCATATCTGTTGCTAACTCCTCAAACTTTCCCTCATCAAGTTTAAGTTTTAATATTGGAGTATTATTAATATACTCTCTAACATACTTTTTGTATTTAGGAGAAATATTATTGCCCCTATTCTCCATAATTTCAATTACGATTGTTGTAGGTAATTTCTTTGCCATAGTTCTTAATTAGTTTTTAATTGTTATCTGTGTGCAAAGGTACGGATAAAAAATGAGAAATGCAAATAAAAAGGGAATTATTTTTCAATAACCCCCTATTTTTTTTAACACTTATTTTTGAACATTAAATTCAAGCAACTTTTTGATGTGATATTGTACTCCTCTGCCACAAACTCGTTTCGTTTTTCAATATAGAAATTGTCAATAGCAGTAAGATAATCTATTCCGTGTACTATTGAGAAATCCCCCATCTGCTCCTCTGTTAAAGGATATTTATCCTCAAACTCGGTTGCCCACTCTTTGAGCATAACAAATAACTCCCTGCTATCCTCAATAAGGGCTTGTAAGTCATCTAACCCTGCAAGATAGGTAAGGTCATACAATGACTCCAAAAATAAGTAACTAATTTGTGGCATAATCTTAATTTTTTTTAATTATTTATTAAAAATGTTTTGAAAAAAGAATGTCATAGAAGTTGGGGAAATAGTTTCCTCTCTCTCACAATGTCTTACCCAAGATAAGTCATCATAGCAGTTAAACCAACTCCATAGGTTTTCCTTATTGTCATATTCAAGAGCAGGAATTGCAGGGTCGCCCTCACTTTGTAACTCATCAAGATAACTTGCATATCCGTCAAAAAACTCCCCAATGTCATTTGGATAAAAGTCAAATGAGTTATCATAGTCTGCACTCTTAATTGAATAGAGGACAATCTCCTCTCTCAACTGCCACAACTCATCAATAGTCAAATCTTCAAATTTCTTTTTCATATTTACTGCCATAGTCTTAAATATTAACTGCCATTATAATATCAAACATTTCATTTATTGACAAATCCTCAACCTCTTCTTCCATACCATCGGGAAACAAATCAGTAGGCTCATAATAAATAAAACCATTTGAAATTTTGTTAATTGTCATATAATCTACAAAATCTCCCAAATCTCGTTTTGCCTCAACCGAAAGGTTTTCCACAACACCAAATGATTTAATAATATTAATCAACTCTTTTCGTGTGTTACCTACAATCTCAATACATTTTGCTTTGTAATCCATAGTCTTTTCTTTTTTAATTGTTTAACTTATCTGTGTGCAAAGGTACGAAAAAATCCCCAAACTACCAAATAATTTAGGGATTTTTTATTAGATAATTTTTATTTTTTTAACCTCCTCAATATAGTCGGTCAATGTGTCATAAAAGTCCACAATATTGAACCTACCGAAAATTGACGGATTGAACCAACCCTCCTTAAAGGTTTCATCAAAATCATCCATTACCATAAACTCTATATGCCCAAACTCGGGATGCAGTCTTACAGCCATAACAAGGTCAGTGTGCTCCTTTGAATAATCTTCAAATGACGGGTAACCACTGTCATCATTAAAGGCTATATAGCCATTTTCCTCGGACAACAAACCTACAAGTTCTGCCACCTTACGATATAATTTAGTATATGAACTATCATACTCAACCACCGCAGAGTCAGTTTCCTTAATCTTATCTAATATTCTCTTTTCCATAGTGTTATTTTTTTATGGGGTACTCAATTGAGTACCCACTATTGTTAACAAACCTCTAACACTCTCTCCTCTTGAAGAAATATAAAAACATCTAACTCCAATGCCTTTCCCTCGTTATGTGTGTGCAACTCTCCGAGATATTCATCATTCTGCTTATATGGATGATTAGCAACCTTATAAACATCATAAAACTCGTAGTCACTCTCAAAATCTCTCCTCTTCTCAAGGCGCACGCTACCTATAGCAGTATTTACTATCATACCTATACATTTTTTAATGGTTACACATACTGCTCAATGCTCTCTGCAATTGAAAGAATAGTCTGTGCAGTCAATACACTATCCCCACAAGTACCAACTACATACCACTCATCGTCAGGTACACAATCTGCACTCTCTGCAATAGTTATCCACTCCTTATTACAAGTTGCGATAAACAACTCATCATTCTCTACCTTAACAGCATAAACAACCTCCTCACTAACCTCATCAGCACCCCAATCTACAATGTAACCATAAATGTAGTCACAATCCCCCTTTGAATTGGATGTGTCAATAAAACCTCCATTTGCCTTAACAAACTCCGTTACCTCATTAACCAATTGGTTAATGCCACCCCACACATTCTTCAAAGTCTTTTCCATAATCCTAATTTTTAATTGTTAAACATCTTGTCTGTGGTTTTCCCCTCAACCACGATGCAAAATTACAAAATCTTTTTCTAATTTCCAAACAATTTCAAGAAAAAATATCAATTAATTTTTAATCTCATCTTTTGAACAAGGAAAGTTCAATAATTGAATATTTGTTGTAGGTTGGAGTACACTCTCCCGTTGCCGTCGCTGACACCAAGCCCTCATTTCTTTCTTCTTGAATGCTCTGCAAAGATAAGGAAAATTTCCCAAACCACCAAACATTTTGAAAGAAAAAATCAATTAATTTTTAATTTTCTTTTCCTATAGGGGAATTGGGTAATATAAAAAACCTTTTCAATTTTCCAAATTTTTTGAAAGAAAAATAACAAAAAAAGAGGTACTTTTTTCAAAGTACCACTCACTAACTATAAAAAAACTATTTCCGTATGGAAGAACATCCAAAACTTTAAGAAAGAAAAAGAAGCAAAAAGAAAGAATTATATACTAGTACTAGTTATTACTAGGATCCTAGGTTCTATTAATAAATATTTCTAGAAATAAAAAAAAATAAATTAATAAATAATTTTTATTTTAAGTTACTAGGAAAATAATAACTAGGATCCTAGCGAATTTTTTTTCAGAAATTGAAAAACCGAAATTTTCCCCTCTTCAAAAAGAGAGAGTTTTTCTTTAATTTTTTTCTTTTTCTCTCAACCCCTCCCAATCTCTTCAAGTCCTGCAAGGGCAACATAGAAATCAGCACAAGTGCCGTCACATCTTCCAACCCTCCTACATTTGCTATCCTCGTGCATCTTGATGCACCTCTTGCTCATCAAATCTTTCAAAATGTTCTCCATATACTCTAATTTCAATTTTAAGGTACTTTTTAAGGAGTTTCTCCCTCAAGATGGATAAGTTTACCACCCAAGAGAGAAAATACCTTAAAACAGCCTTATTTTAACAAATAAAGGGGAGTCTTGCTCCCCTCAATCTCTTTACCAAGAGAAAACCCACAAAACCAAGTCCTCTTTATCCAAAGACTCATAGAGTTGAGTCATCTGTGTGATGCAGTTCTTAACATCACTCCAATACCAATTATCGTAGTTGGTTGAGCCGAAGAAGAAGCCACTCTGTGTAGGCAAAACCTTGTTAGCATAGTCGCTATCTCCGCAATGAGAGTCCACATCCTTACATATTGCGAGGAATGTTCCAATGTCATCCTTTGTGACTACGACACACTCATCCGCGAAGTTATCAAACTTACTGAAGTATGCGTAGATGAAATTTACCTTACGGAAGTACGCATCCTCATAGGCATACCAATGCTCAAGTTCATCCTTGAAAATAGCACCCAACTCATCGGGATTTTTGACAGAAGTGATGATGTTATTTTCTTCATCGTAGCCAAAAATTCTCAATTTCCAAAAGTAGTTGTCGTAAATAGGGAAAGTCTTACGGAGTCGTTGAATAAACCTCATATACTCATCCTTATACCCCTGTGCGTTATATCCCTCATAGCAAACGCGCATATCGGCTAAAATAGCCTCAGTTTCCTTAACGAAGAAAACCTTTGCCTCCTCTTTCAAAGGGCGCATAATCGCCTCATAATCTGAATGAACATCAATGTTGTTCTCCTTAGCCAACTCACTCTTAATACGGTGAGCAAAAATGTCAAGGCCCATACTTAAAAAGTTTTTAATTGTTAATAATTGTTTCCTTTGTGGTTTACCTCTCAACCACGATGCAAAGGTATAAAATGTTTTTCTAATTTCCAAATAATTTGGAAGAAAATTTTAATTTATTTTTAGTTTTTTTCATTAGGGTGTCCGAGCGAACACCCTAACTCGTTGATTTACAAGGTTTCTAATACATAGTCGTAAAATCTCATATCAAGACCCTCAAACATATCCCATACCTCTTCCTCGTTCTCCCAATCTGCACCCTCAATGTTTTCTATCCACTTATCCTCGTTGAGGTTGAAATAGCCATTCCAAGCAGGTTGCTCCTCATAAGTTCTAACTGCGAAACGCAAGTTAGGGAATTGGTTTAGGAGCGAGTATAACCACAAGTCGGGAATTGACCAAGCGGTTTCAGTTCTAAAATAGAGAATAAATTCATCATCGCACTCCACCAAATCAAAATCAGTGAGTTTTGCATCCCATTTAACTCCCCAATTTTTCAAACCCCACTCATACCAACCTACACAGCCGTATTTCTCCTCTTGCTCCTTTGTAGCAGTAACATAGTCAGGAATAGAGTTTTTAAGGTTGGAAAGGTAGTTATAGACATCGTTATAAAACTCTGTCTTATCTTCCTCATTTTGAGGAGAAATAATATTCATAACTACATCGGTTTCCTTTCGTAGGTAATCATCAGTAACCTCATTTGAAATTGACACAAGAACACCATTAACCTCCTTAAGTTTTCCGTGGAGCAGAGAAATATTCCCCTTTATTTGGTACTTATCCATAATGCCACTACTCTCCAACATAGGATACCACAATCCTACGCCATTTCTATGATTTGTAGTGTCATAGTCAATGAATGTTTGTGGCATAGGTACAAATGTTGATAAGCGTGGTTTCTTCTCCTCTATTTTTGGAATAACAGAGTCAAAGTCATCATCGGCAATCTCTGCGTTAATTACCTTAATAAAGGCATAAACATCGTTTTTACTACCTTTTACTGCAATAGTGTTAGTTACCCAATTTGGCATAGTCTTAATAGTTTTTAATTGTTAATAAATCAGTTAGTTTCTTATTCTTTTGCAAAGGTAGTAATTTTTTCTTAATCTGCAAAGAAAATGAAGGGAAAATATTAAATAATTTTTAACCCCTTATTTTTTTTAGAGAAAAATTTGGAAGTTTGAGAAAAAATGTTATATTACCCAATATTGAATAAAAAGTTCAAAAAATGGACTAACCTATTGAATAGATTAGTCCAACCAACTAAAACAATTAAAAATATTAAGAATAGGAATTTGAAAAATGCTCTAACTCAATCTCATAAGCATTTTCATCTGCTATTGGGATGTAATACGGATAGTCCAAGTAACTATCGTGTTCATCACAGATAACAATGTTATACTTTTTGGATAACTCCTCGTTAATGATATATGCATCTTGCTCTTTTACCCACCAATGATTATAGTTCTCATCAACGAGTTTAAGTTTGTATTCAATAGGTGAAACCTCAACAATTTCAACTACTTTACCCTCTCTATATGTTTCGCAGTCATATATTCTCTGACCGCAATAAAATTTTCGTGCCATAGACTTACAACATATCGTTAATAATTTCTACAATACCTGCCCACTCCTCCTCTGTAGGATATAATTGTGAGTATTTGGTTTCCCAAAATTCGGGATTGGATGCATCGTGTGATGATATAGCATAGGCATAGCCATTTTCATCCACTCCAATATGAGTAACTACAAATCCTCCAACCTCATATTCATAGTCGGCAATGATAAAGATGTCGGTCATAAACTCCTCTACCGCCTTATCAATGATTTCGTGCTTAAATCCTTTATCCATAATGATTTAGTTTTTATATAGTACTCAATTGAGTACCCCCTATTTTATTATTCAATCTCCTCAATCTTATACCACTCTACATCGGGTTGCTTGCATCCGTAAAATTCAACAACCTCCATATATGTCATAGATGAATTGAGATTTAGACTCTCTAATGGTGTAGGATTACCCTGCTCCTTAATTGTTACTTTCCAACCTTTCATAATTCTAATTAGTTTTAATTGTTATTGTTTTTCCTCTGCAAAGATATGGTAAAATTATTAAACCACCAAATTTTTTTGAAACATTTTTTAATGGTTAATAAAATCTAACTCATAATCCCCAATATCAAACGACTCCTTTGTTTCATAATAAACATATTGAAGTAGCTCAAATAAACCAATAGACTCGTAGTAATCATCATCCCACTCATTAGATGTATTATTGATACATAGTGAGAAGAAATCCCCATTACTCCCAACAACAGAAATAATGTCAGCAGGTCTGTTAATGATAAATTCAGATACCAATACAATCTCCCCTCCTACCTTTATCCTCGGTATATCTCCCTCAAAATCATATGACTTGTGGTCAAAATAAATTCTACCATTATACCCATTATCCCATAGGAGATTGGCAATCTCCTTTAATCTTTTCTGTATTCTCATCATAATCCTACCCTCTGTTAATATTAGTTAATTTTTACCTATGGAGTACTCTTTTGAGTACCCCATTATATTACTCAAACCACCCCCTAATCTTTCTATAGTAACAATCCTTGTAAAGGTCTGCACCCTCTGTCTGCCTACCCAATGTATTAAGACAATGTATTTGAAAATGATTTCTGCCGTCGTGATGAATAGCAGTCACATCTATATAGCCATTCTTCAATTTGATAATAGCCATATCCATATTGCTAACACACTCATTTATAGCAGATACCAAATTATCAAATCGCGTAGGTGTAATATCAGGACAACCATTCCATAGACCAAGAGTACCCACAACCACACACATATCATTATAATTGGAATGCTTGATATTGTCCACCATATCCTCCCACTCAATAGATAAGGTATCTCCTACCCACTCGTGGAAGTAATTGCTATACTCATCAAACTTAGTGTGGTCAATATCGTTAATCTCACACCACTCCCTAAAATCATCGTACATCTCTGTGTAGTTAATGTCACAATCATCGTACAATGTTACACACTCCAAAATGTTAATCTTCTTTGCCATAGTCTTAATAGTTTTTAATTGTTAGTTTTAATTGTTCCTTTGTAGGTACAAAATTACAAAATCTTTTTCTTATTTCCAAATTTTAAGACAACTTTTTTTAATAAAAAATGATATTAAATATTTTAACCTATTTGTCCAATAATTGAACATTTATTGTAGATTGGAGTACACTCTCCCGTTGCTGTTGCTGACACCAAGCCCTCAATAGTTCCCTATTGCAATTGCAAAGATAGTAATTTATTTTTAATCTGCAAAGAAAAACGAAGAAAAAATTAAGTAATATTTAATATAAAAAACGGGTGCAGTAATAGTATACCACACCCCTTGATAAAATTAACAATTAAAAACAATGAACTAGTCATCCCAAGTATAATGCTCTGCGATACTATGAGCCAAACATTTAACCTCGCTTATCATCATTTGTAGTTTTGACATTTGGCTAAATATATCACTATTTGCATCTACATTCTTATTAAAGAGAATATGGCAAGTATAGAAGTTATCTATATCATTATCCAAATCCCCAATACGGTCATAAATGGCATTGAATTTCTTGTTGAGGATAGGCATATCATCTACACCCTCTGCGTATGCTCTACAAAGTTCCTCAATACCTTCTTTTTTGTTTGCAAAGCAATCCAAATCCTCTTTATGGATAACAAAGTTATCAAACTCTTCCATACCATCCTCGTCACGATAAACCTCGCAATAATAGCCACCCTCGTTAGGAAAGCAATCCTCTGTCATTGAAATGTACAATTGTACACAATTCTTTGTATTTACCTTAATCATAGTACTTAATCTTTTTAAGACTATCCCTACCCGTGAAGATAGGGATAGTGCAGATGAAAAATAAATTAGAAAAATAGGCTATATAAAACTCTCAACAAAGTTTACCTCAACCATTGGCTCAAGACCACGCAATTGGCACTTAATATCCCTTAAATCGTACTCATTAAACTCTCTTACGATAAGTACATCTATTCTTGCTACATCGGGATAAACCTTAATATATGCTTCTGCACCAAGTTTTGAAATAACATCCTTACGGAGTATTTCAAACTCCTCGTCATTAGTAACCTCTTTGTTCTCTCTATTAGCAAAGTGTTGGTTGTCATACGCATATCTCTTAATGGTATCAAAACCATTACCACGAACACACATATAGACGGGATAACCCTTATATAGTGTGTTATACATCTGTGGCATATCAAGAATTGCATCAATCTGATGAATTTCAACAAAACACTTTGTAACCCTTTCCACAATAAAGTGCAATTGTCTTGCACTCTCCGAAAAACTAAACAAATTCTCCATAGTCTAATATTTTAATTGGTTTCTGTACTGCAAAGGTAGTAATTTATTTTTAATCTGCAAAGAAAATGAGAAAAAAGTTTTCAACAATATGCTGTTAATAATTTGTTGAAAAATAAATGATAAAAAATTTGGATATATCAAAAATTATTTTATATTACCTAATATTAGGTGCTTTTTATAAAAAAAATACACCCCATATCTCACGACATTAGGTGTACCACTTTTCAATTTTTAACTCAAAAATCTACTACAAAAAACCCCTTAAATATTATGACACCTCCTTGAATGCTTTCAAGGAACGACTAAAATCTCTAATAGCCATTTTCTTTGCTTTAGCCTTTGCGGTCTTAAGGTCTTTAGCCTTAACTACATAAACCTCATAAAAACCTGCTCCGTCAATTACGATTGTAAACTCCTTCATAATTCTATTGTTTTAATTGTTAGTTCTGTACTGCAAAGGTAGTAATTTTTTCTTAATCTGCAAACTTTTTAGCAACTTTTTTTTGTTATCCTACGATAAATTTTTCAACCACATTGGAATTGTCTGCGAAATCGTAACAATTATCAATAAATTCAAAGGCGGTCCAACCCTTAACTAAATCAAATTGTTCATCGGTTAAATTGTATTCTGTTGTGGTTATTCGTGCTATCTGTAGGTTTTTTAACTCCTTTGAGCAAATCAAGGATGTTTGCTCCTTAATATACTTTCGGCACTCCTCTCTGTCATCAAATATATCATCATAGCCAAAGGTATCATCAATATTTGATACAGATACTATATACAATCTTTTGCCATTAACAAACTCCATAACACCCTATTTTTAATTGTTATTTATATTATTAACAATTTCATCGTAGGTATATGCTCCGCAGTAAACATCGCCCCAATACACATCAATTTTGCCACTTATAGCAACCTTATTGCCCTCTGTGCGTACAAGAGTAATAGTGACATTGTTTACATCTATATCGTACCTCTCATTGTCAATTTTACGACCATTGGCATTGGAAATTAACGAGTCATAATCCCCACTATAATTCTCAAGCAAATGCTTAATGAATTTGTAATCATTTAATGCTTTTTCAAAAACCCTTTTCATAGTAATATTGTTTAATTGTTTATCTGTGTGCAAAATTACAAAATCTTTTTCTAATTTCCAAATATTAACTAAAAATAATTCCACATTTTAAGAAAAAAAAGTTCTCAAAAAATTTGGAAGTTTCAAAAACTTTTATATATTACCCAATATTAGTACTTTAATGAAAAAGGGATAACCATTGCTGATTATCCCACCCACTTAAACATATGACACAAATAGAAGATTTTTCTTACTCTATCAATTGTTTCCTATAGGTATAGGAAACTCTCCACCCATACTTATTGTATGTTTCTTGAGAATAGACAATTAACTCTGTTATATTAGGGAAATTTATCTCTTCCTTATTATATTCGTATCTCACAAATCTGCCCTCACCACCACTATTCTCAATTTCAGATTTTTGAATAGCAATAAACTCTAATGCTGAAGATTTTTTAGCAAATACCCTAATGTCAGTATTAAATGCACCACCACGATAATCAACACCATTTTCATTGAAGAATGAATTGCGCTCTACGATGTAAATGTACTTTGCCATAGTCTTATATTTTAATTGTTGTTAAATCTACCGCAAAGATATACTAAAAGAATGATATATGCAAGTTTTTATTAAACTTTTTTCACATAATACCCCTTATAAATTATCATTGCCGTGTAGTACTTTTCACTTTCAGTTAATTTAATATCAATCAATCTCTCGGGACTAATATCATTTTCCCTACAAAAATTATTGATATTAACCTCTAATGCACCAATATCTTGTGTAGATATAGTATGCACCTTTACAACCTTTATATCTGCCATAATCCTTATGCTTTTTTGTAATAATGGTCGGCTGAATAACAATCCGAGCCATCCTCGTTAGTTATCTTCTTATCAACCAAAATGTAGTCTAACTCCCCCATAAGATACTCCAAATATCTATGGTCGTGTTTCCAATCTCCCCATTCCACCGAAATTAGAAAACCATTTTCAATCTCACTAATATCGTAGTATAGGTCTTTTGATTGTAGGTACTGATAAAGTTCTTTTGCTGTCATAACTCCTATTTGTTTTTAATTGTACTGCAAAGATAGTAATTTATTTTTAATCTGCAAAGAAATAGGGGAAAAATTTTCATTCTTCCCCTAATTTTTTTTTAATTTAGTTATGCTCATAGAAGTCAATCTTATCATCAAGATACTCAAGCATACTATTTTTAATGTACTCCTCTTTGAACGCATCTCTTGAATAGTATGCTTTAACCTCTTCCAAAATCTCAACAATACTTTCACAATCAAGGAAAATCTCCATTGTTTCTAATACAAGGTCAAGATTTTCTTTCTTGTCAAACCACATATCTGTGCGTTTCTCTGCCGAGATAAGCATACCCTTACAATCTCCAAACTGACTCATAATCCTCTGTTTTTATTAGTTATAATATGGTATTTCCGCAAACTTAAAACCAACCTCTCCCTCAAAGTCGGTATATGTTCGGTGATTTTCAAATGCCTTAAATACATCATTAAGGTACTCCTCTCCCTCGTAATCATCAAGACACCACTCGTCAAAATAATCGGTCAATATTGCCAAAAGCACCTCTTTTGTGTCTTTAATGTCATCAAAGACTGCCTTTACCTCATAATCCGTTGGATAATTACTACTACCCCAATCATTAACGAGAATTGCGAATTTTACTCCTACCTTTTTCATATTATCTAATTTTTAGCAAATCGTGGAACAAAACAATTTTCTAACTTTTTCGTATTCCTATTTAGGTTGTTATGAATACCCACAATATCGTGGCGGAAATTCATTTCATCTGCATTTACTAACCCCTTAAGGTCTAAATTGCAACCACCATTTATGCAATAGGTAATATCCATAATTATGGTAAGTCTATCAACCCCAAAAATGTCATTTGCTCTATTAGCAACTGCAATAACTAAATCTGTATTTATCTTTCCCATAACCCCCTATTTGATACCAAAACCTACTAATTTATAACCATTTGAAAGGTCATAACACCCCTCTTTTTCGTTCCATTTGCCGTTGTCGTCAAAGTCATCCTTGAATGTACAACAATCCAAATCCCCATAATACTTAAGGTTTCCCTCTGTGTCATAAACACCTACGATGTCATCCTCAAACTCTACTTTGACACCCTTTGGAATTACATTGTTCTTTTTCATAAACCCCTAATTGTTTTTTAATTGTTATTTGTTTAAGTTCTACGATGCAAAATTACAACAAAAAAATGATATATGCAATAGGTAAGTAAAAATAAATTGAAAAAAAAGTTCTCAAAAAATTTGGATGTATCAAAAATTATTTTATATTACCCAATTATAGGGAATTAACCTAAAAAAATTATGGGTGTGTTTCACAACAGACCCATAACCACTAACATTAAAATAATCCTATGACACAAACATTGTTTAAGCAATATTCTTTCTTTCAAAGTATATGAAATGACTACCACCCTCAATATCCCTCACGGCAGAATTGGTATATAATGCCCTAATAATTGCCGTAGCAAGGTTGTACTCTCCAATCAACTCCTTTGCCTTAATATGAGTAATCTTCTCCTCAAAATCATCATCGTTGTCATCGCACAAAAAACACTTTACATTCTTCGCACAATTGTCAATCAACTCCAAATCCTTATTGTTATATCCCTTTGATACCAACAACTCTATAGTTTTCTTTGAAATAACCATAATTTCTACCTTATTTTTAATCATTAGACAATACACTCATTTCATACTCATTAGTTACCTCTTGACTAATTTGTATGGTGCAAGTACCACCACAATACTCTGCACACTCTGTAAACACCTTTTTTAATATTTCAATATCTAAACCGAAATAACTACCATTGCTCTTTACACCCTTATCCGTAAGCATAAACTCTGTATATAAAGGATGTAGGTAAATGTTATTACTAACTGATATAAGGTGGTCTTCATCATCAATTCTAATGTAACGCCACATAAATGCGTTAACATTCTTCCAATACTCTCGCCACTTTACTAATGCATCCATTTTCCAACCCTCACCCCAAGAGTACAAACCATTAAAGGTCACTCTAACTAACATTGTTGTCTTTCTCATACTTAATTGTTTTAATTGTTTTTCGTACTGCAAAGATAAGGCAAAAAAATGATATATGCAATACCTAACTGAAAATATTTTGAAAAAAAAGTTCTTAAAAAATTTGGATGTATCAAAAATTATTTTATATTACCTAATATTATCCCTCTTAATATTAAAAAAGGAGCAACCATTACTGATTACCCCCTCACTAAAACCAATAGAAATATGTATTATTTTTTCATAAACTCATTGAAATTCTCAATAAGGTCTATTTCATTGAGCATTGTTGAAAGGTCTTGCCAATCACACTCTTGAAGAATTGAGAGAGCAATATACTCTACAAACTCCTCGTCATAAGGCAAACCCTCTCGCTCACACTCCTCTCTTACCCAATCAAGCCAAGATTTCTTTGTAAAACAATTGTTATCATCTACATCAAAATCCTCAAACTCTGCCTCGCTGATATAGATAATATCATCCTCGTTGCCATTATCCCACGCATCAAGGTCTTTATAGCAATAACCATTTTCAGTATTTTCTCCAAAATAACCGAAAGTCTGACCATTATCAGTGCAAAGTTTTCTGCCTATAGTTACATCAATCTTTTTCATAGTCTTGTTCTTTTTTAATTGTTTCTGTATTGCAAAGATAAGTATTTTTTCTCAAACCGCCAAATAATACTTAAATTAACCAAGTATTTTTTTTAAGTATTTCAAGAAAATCTCCTCTCCCTCTGTATGGTCTAACTTCTCTGTTACATAAGCACCACCGCCAAGAAACACACAAAGAGCCAATAAGAATAATGCCACATTCATACAAGGGTCGCAGAATAGCATTAAAAATATTAGAAAAGTGCCCAAGTAAAAAACGGCACTAACCCTATTAAACCAAATACTTAAAATCTTTTTCATAACTCCTATTTGTTTTAGTTCTACGATGCAAAGATAGTAATTTATTTTTAATCAGCAAACAATTTTAAGAAAAATTTCAGTTAATTTTTATTTCTCAAAAAAGTTCTCAAAAAATTTGGAAATGTCAAATATTTTTATATATTACCCAATATTACCTATTAAAAAGAAAAAAACAAGGGATAACCATTACTGATTACCCCTCCCACTTAAAACAGTATTATACATAGTACAACATTCCCAAATCACTAATGCGTTCATCGTTAAATGCCTTAACAAAGTTCTCAATAGTGTATTTCTCTGCCTTACCCTCCTTACACCATTGCTCAAGGAGTTCCTCGTTCATATCTATTGGAGCATCAAAAAATTCATCAGTTCCAACAAAATCTGCTACAACATAGTAAATGTACTTTTCCATAGTCTTACTTATTTTTTAAGTTGATTAACTGCATTTATAAAGTACGGGCAATTACGATGACACTTGCTACTCCTATAACACAATGTACCCTTATCATCATACAAAGCGGTGCATTTGTTGTTCATAAGTTCTGCTAACACATCTTCAACATTATTGTCAGCAATATATTCCTCACCCTTTAACCAAGCGGTAAATTCTCTCTCAAACTCCAATGTTTCCAACTTATTGGTACTTACAAAGTTACCAATATACCCACTAAAAGTATCATCGTTAGTGCGAGTATAAACCTCATATTCCCCATTATTCTCAGGGCAAAGAAGATATATATTACCCTCTATTGAAATTGTGTAGTTAATTTTAATCTCTGCCATAGTCTTACTTGTTTTAGTTTTGTACTGCAAAAGTACAAAATGTTTTTCAATTATGCAAGTTCTATCGCAACTTTTTTCCACAATAAGGGCAAAAATTCCACTCAATATCTTCAATTGTTGGAGTATAACCTACAACCCACCCCTCTTTATATGGGATATAGTATTCAATACCCGTTTCAAGAGAACGAACTATAACTGCTTTTATAAATGTGCATTTATCGGTAAATCTATCTACAATATCAATAACCATAGGTCTTGAAATAATCTCGCAATCAGTATCCATAAGAGAACCCGATACATTCTTATTATCAACCATTCTACAAGTATCATTATTGTATGTAGGTCGATAAATTTTACCTATAAGTCCTGATGATTTGGTCTGCTCTCTTTTACCTTTATCCAACAAACCCCACTCATAAAACAATACACGATAGTGCTTTGTATAAAACTCATTATTAGGTACTACAACATCTACGAAAAGATAAGTTTTACCATCAACACATTCAGTATATGGCTCGTGAATGATGATGCAATGTCGGTTATATAAAAGAGGAGATTTGGTTTCCCCACTCAAATCTTTTGAATAAGAGTTATCTTTAACTATATATCTGCGACCAATAAGTGACTTTTTCATAGTTTTAATGTTTTTAATTAAAATCAGACAAATAAACAAAATTATAGTATAGTGTATTATATGTGCTATCCTCATATCCTAAAACAATACAAGGGTATTTAATAGGTACTTGTGTTTCGCCCACACTACACATACCCCAAACGCCATATTTTTTTACTTGTTCGGTATGCCAAGTTTGAAAATCTTCATTTGATAACAATTTAATCTTTCCCATAGTCTTAATTGTTTTAATGTTTCAGTACTGCAAATATAGGCATTATTTAGCAAACCACCAAATTTTTAAGCAAGTTTTTTTACGATTTTATACAATTCTTTTAATGTTGATTTTGGTAAATCATCGTGCATTGCCCAAAATCCGCCAATTGAATTACCCTTTTTATGAATAGACAGATATACTCTACAATATCTTCTTATGTGAGAAATAACTATCTTTGCCTCTCTGCATTGAAATACAACGGGATAATCTTCATCTTTTACCCCCAAACTATATAATGAAGGTGCATCAGCAAATTTATTATTTGCCCACATCATTTTCTCAATCTCTGCTGAATAATCAATTGTTGCCATAGTCTTATCCAATGTTTTTTACAATAAACTCATAAATTTCAACAAGTTCATCAGTTGAAAGTTCATCCCAATTAACCTCATTCTCAACCTCTCCGCAAATGAAATACAAGTTATCATCAAGTGTAACAATACACCTCTGTACCTCTTGTGGCTCATTGTAAGAATACTCGTCATAAGTATTCCAAATCGTAACATTTACGAAAAGTTTATCTTCGGCGAAATTATATCTCTCCAAAACATATTCCTCGCCCTCCTCAAAATTTGGGTGCTCAATGTTCAGTTCAAGATAAAAATCTTTCAACAAACGGCAAATCTCCTCTTTTACCTTACAACGAAAATCGTTAAGTTTTGTCTTAATGCTACTCATAATCTTTTTGTTTTTAATTGTTAATCTATTTTATCTATAAGATTTTTATATTATCAACCTCTCTTTCTTTAATAACAACAAAGTGCCTTTCCTCATTTTTAAGATGTTCATAAATCAATAAACATTGGTCATCATCTATAAATCTATCCTTTATTACACAATCTTCCCAAACCTCTACTTGGTCAGCCCAATTATTATGGCATTGTTTCATTGTTTCTTGTGCCTTATTTAATGTCGTAAAAACTCCAATAACATCATAAGATAAATCACACTTTGCCATTTGAAGAAACCCAACAACTACAAATACTTTCATATTATTTAATTTTTAATTGTTTAACTTATCTGTGTACAAAGGTAGGTATAATTTTTTTAATCTGCAAATAAAAAGGGTGGAAAATTACTCTCCACCCTTATTTTTTTACTTATTTAAGTATCTAACATCAGCAAACCCCTCACACAAAAGAATTGTGCATAACGAAAAATCAGGTAAATCACACTGACTATCAACCCATTCATCTACCTTTCCAATCTCAGTATGTACTTTTAGTGTTCGTAGGAAATCCTCGTTCTTTTTCAGTTCATCAAGTCTTGGAAAACGAAGAATATAACTATCCACTCCGTTATAGATATAGAAAGTAAGACCATTATTCCTAAAATGCTCAAACTCAAATTTGATATAGCAACCATTATCCCAATACCTTAATAATAGTGCTTTTTCACTCGCCTTATCAAGTATTTCCTTACCTTTCTCATTTCTTAATTGTCTAATACTCTCCTCGCTGAAATCTACATCAACCTCATACAAGTCCTTATAAAAGGTATCTAATTTAGTACCAATACCAATTCCAATATGGAACAACCAATCTTTTTTAAGAACATCGTATGTCATCTTGTGAATGTCATTATTAGACAACCACTCCCCAAACAATCGTGTTATCTCAATAATATCTTCCTTTGGAACATAAATGTGTGGGTCTTTATAAGTACCCAAAGTATGAACACGATAATCTATCGTATCTTTTCTATCTCTTACAAAAAGATTATAAATCTCTCCATAATTTGATTTTTGGATATTGAAATAATAATCACACAAAACCTCCTCGCTATATACAAAGTCAGTTCCGAATGTCTTATTTACAACCTTTGCAAGAGTATGATAAAGAGTAAGCACCTCTTTCTCATTATCTCCACTCCAAAATATCTCATCTCCATTTACAACAAAGTTAATAGTCCAAAGTCCGTTGCTCTTGTTAATTGTTAAATAAAAATTAGTTACCATAGTTCTATTAGTTTTTAATTGTTTTTTGTTAGTGCAAAGATAGCAATTTATTTTTAATCTGCAAACAATTTTAAGAAAAAAATTATCATCATCATTTTTTTACCCCAAAAATTTGGATATATCAAATATTTTGCTATATTACCCAATATTACCCGTTGAGGATAATAAAAATAGGGTCATTTTTCAATAACCCTATTAGAAAATCAAATCGTACATCTTTGTACTATCCTCGTTGTTGATTTCCCACAACTCCTCAATCGTGTATAAACCACTATCAAGTAAGTCCTCTATTCGTTGAACAACATTATTGTAGTTAATTTCATCTTCAAAACCACTACATAAGTCCAATGCCAATGTTTCTACACTCAAATACTCCATTACTCTTTACCACTAAAATAGTTTTTTATTTCTTGTATGCTCTCTTTGTTTTCGTGTGATGTTGAGAGAAGAAAACTCCTATCAAAAACCTCATTCTCTCTACCCTTTTCTCTTGCAAGTTCGTATGCTCGTTCCGTGTTTTCCGCACATACAAGAAACCTATTCTCTGCCTTATTGTTTATTACTAAATATACATTCATATTACTCTTTACCCCTTAATTTTTTATAGTTTTCAAACTCCGCCATAAAAATTTCGCATTTATGATATAGTTTTTTCAACTCCTCAAACCTACCCTCACTGAAATCAGTGTGAGTATCGTTAGCATCTTCAATATCCCAAACCACCTCTTGCAGTTCCTCTACAATCTCTAAATAATCTTGTGCTTTCATAGTCTTTTATTTTTTATACAATTTCTTGCTGTAACACCCACTCCTCTGCATCAGTCCAAACAATATAGTTATCGTATAAAGAAGGCATATCTGCATCACACCTTTCCTTAACCTCTAATGCAATTTCTAATGTATGACCACCAATCAAAATTAACAATTCGTGTCCGTCATCATAAAGCACCCACGCATCTTCCCCGTGCCAAGCACCGCTATCCAAGTCAATAATCTTGAAGGATGATACACAATATCCATACTTATCCGACAAATAGTCAGCAATAACATCTACATTCAAGGTAGGCATATCAACAATACTTGTCAAACCCAACTCCTCAACTGAATGTCCGTCAGTGTCCCAATCTACAAATACTCTCATAGTCTTTTATTTTTTAATTGTTCTTAACTGATGACAAAGATATAAAAACTTTTTGATATATGCAAGAAAAAGAGAGATTATTTTTCAATAACCCCTCAATTTTCTTATAAATTATGTATGTATTCAATAATTTTATTTCTATCCTTTAACGATATGAGATTAACAATCTCGTTTATATTGTTAATAAAGTCTATAATTACATTACCATATTCTCTGCTTGAAATATCTATACCCTCTTCTCTAAACTTCGCACATATAATTAAATCAACCACATTTACATCAGTTAAATCTTCCTCAATTATCATTTGATTAAGCAACTTCTTCCTACTATCAAATGCATCGTTTTCCTTTATCTGTAAACGGCTTGTATTGTTTATATGAGCCAATAACTCACTCTTCCAATGATTAACCAAATTTTCATTAACACCATTATTTGTTGAGTATTTAATTAAGCACCAATTCTCAATTATCTGTGGAAATATATTGCTTATCCTACTCTTAACACTCTTTCGTGGTAATGCCATTTCAGTAAGGATATTATTACCCCTATCCTCTAATAACCTCTCTACATCAGCAGATATCATTCCCATTCGTATCATTAAATCTAAACTCTTGTTCATATAGCAATATTCGTTTCGGCAAATATACAAAATAAAACAATATTAAATAAGAAAAAGAGAGATTATTTTTCAATAACCCCTCATTTTTCCCTATGCTACTTTTGTTGCTCAATCATCGGTACTACAAACTCCCTATACAACGCTGCATAAGCACCCTTATATGGATATTTCAATGTATTGTAGGCAATCTGCTCAATTTGCTTTTGAATAGCATTTATTACATCTTGTTTATCAAGAATATGCCAACTTACCCCACTATAGGTAAAGAATTGTGTCTTGTCCTCGCATTCTTGATAACGATTAACAAGATATGCAATATCCTCTGCATCCATACCGATATCAATACACTCTTTCAAATCTTCCTTATCGTATAAATCGTATACGCGCTCGTTCTCACAATCTATACCATTTTGAATAACAAAGCGAATATCCTCTTTCCAAACCTGAATAATATTGGGATGAAACTCGCCATTTTGAGTAATGTTATTACCCAAATCCTCAATAAGGAAATCTGCTCTAATTACAATGTCTTGTACCATAAGTCTTAATGTTTAATTGTTTAACGATATGCAAAGGTAAGAAATTATTTTTAATTTACCAAATAAAAGTGATAGAAAATTACTCTCTACCCTTATACCCATTCCAAAAGGCATCAACAACTTGCTCCTCAATGAATAGACCACCACAATAACCAAAACTCTCACTCTTTAACTCTGCGTTCTCGTAGAGTTCTACAAACTCTGCGCCACACAAACTAAATTCCTTATCAAGAGTTCTAACCATAGTGTCATAGTCAGTTGAAATATAGACCAACTCTCTAATAATGTCATCCGTGTTAATATCACGATAATTACGCCAACCCAAATAAATGCTCTGCTTTCCCATAATCTTATTTATTAAAATTACTATATGAATGTACCCCTTTTACTATAAAATGCACATTTTTATTATCTTTCCTAAATGTTGAACTACAAGCACCACAAACAGAGTTTTTATTATTGTAAAAACAATGAATAGTATCTCTATGTAGGCAACAATCTCTGCAACTGCCACCCTCAACAACCTCTAAAATTTTAATAGTCCAACCCCCACCATTCCAAAATTGATGATTGTATGTAGTGCCTATATCTCTGCTAATCATATTTGTAATGCGTGTTAAAAGTAACACATACTTTTGTTGTTAAATCTACTGCAAAGATAGTAATTTATTTTTAATTTACAAAACTTTTGATAAAAAAAAATGCACCTATAAAGAAAAATAGGTACTCAAAAGAGTACCTATATCCCTAAAACTTGCTTACAACCTTATTACAAATGCTCTTCACATTCATAGTTACTTTCCCATTATCGTAGTCAAACAGAAAGTCCATTACTACGAAAAGACCAACTACCATTAAGCCAATCTTAACCCACTTGAAAATCTTCTCTACCATAACTCTTAATTTATTTTAATTATTAAACAATATGTTCGTTATCCTATGATACCCAAGAATTGATACTCTGCATCCCCAACCATTTTGAATATGGCAAATTTCCCTACACCAAATTGAATACTAACATTATCCAATAGCGCAGTATCCTTAACCCCACTCAAACTTTTAACAATGCTCCGCCTTACCTCCTTTATAGGTATCATTTCTAAAAAGTACTCCTCGTTTATTATCATACCCCTATTTTAATTGGGGTACTCAATTGAGTACCCCATAATACACTCACTAATCTATGTAGCGATAATACTCTACCAAATCAGCACCCTTGAAGTGCTCTCGGCAGTAGTTATCTGCCTTGCGCCATAACCCGTCATAAATACGGGCTAATGGCTCGTTCTGCTCGTAGTGTTGCCAAATCTTCTGATTTAGCGCAACAACCCACTCGCACATATACTCAAGGTCATCGCCCCACTCTACCATAACTCTGCGATAGGTATCTACCACAGCCTTCGCCCCGTAATGCTCAGCAATACTAAGGTCGGCGTAGAATGTAGTCTTACACTCCTTACCTACTGATTCAAGAAAACCCTCAAACATAGCCTGACAACGGCTAACATACACGAAAAATCCCATAGTACTTAATTTTTAATTGTTAATAATCGGTTATTGTGGTTATTCCCTCAACCACATTGCAAAGATAGTAATTTATTTTTAATCTGCAAAAAAATCTTAAGAAAAAAATCAAAATATTTTCTGTTAATAAATTGTTAATAAAAATCCCCTAAAAAAATTGCACATTCCAAATATTATACTATATTACCTAATTATACACCCCAATTACACCAATAGAACAAACACTAACAATACCCCAATAAACACCCTAAAACACCCCTATTTACCCCATACAAAAAAAATAGGAGTACTCAATTGAGTACCCCTATTACAGGTCAATACCTATTTTGCTTCATCCACATCGGCGATATACTGAATCATCGCACCAATATTTTGTGGAGTGCAAAGGTCTGCGAGATTTACCTTAACCTCAAAGTCGCCATAGTCGGCAACATCAAGCAGTAGAACAATATCCTCGCCACTTGTAGCGAAGTTATAGTCATACACCTCTACAAGAGTGATAGGTTGTCTTAGCACCACATCATCCTCACTATAGTAGGATAGCGCATCCTCAATTCTTGCCCTGACAAATTCCATAGGGATGAACTGATAAACGCAAAAACCATTTGGTTTTACACCCAACATCTTAGACTCGTTGAGTCTTACTGCGTTGATGAATTGCGGAAGTACCGCAGAAGCAAACATCTGTGTCATAGAACGATTGCAAGTCCACTACCAAAGGTTGCAACCTCGCAACCTTATTGTTGTCTTGCGAGTACAAAGATAGGGCAAAATTCTCTAACTACCAAATTTTTAGACCGAAAAATACAAAAAAATTACACTTTTTTCTTAACTAACTGAAAACCAACACCTTAATAACAATTAAAAACAATGTTGATAAATTGTTAATAAAAATCTCCACAAATATTTGCATATATCACAATTTTTACTATATTACCCAATCATAACCAAATATCCCACAATGAGTTATCTATAAAAACACACGAAGAAGAAAAGTCAATAACACCCTATTTTTGCCCCATTTTAAGCGATTTTAGACCATTTGCCTATACGGGTGGATAACTAACCTACATAATATCATTTAGTGCCTAAAATAGACCCTAAAATCAATTTGTGAAAAACTGACAAAATATCATACCAAACACACACTAAACGCAATCAATATTGGGTAATATAAAATAATTTTTGAAACTTCCAAATTTTTAGACTGAAAAATAACAAAAAAAAAAGAGGAGCAATTTTTTCTGCTCCTCTTTTATTAAAACGGACAATTTTTGTAGTGTATTTCCAATGCCGAGATAAATGAGTCCATATGGTACTCTATTTCGCTAACCACAAGACCAATGTAGTTTTCTTCCCCACAAATCACTCTCTTTTTGAAGAATACCAAGTAGGCAATTTCATCTAAATCTTCAATATAGACTTGTACACCTTTGTACCCACATACACTACTTTTGTTCCATATATACGGAAGATTTCGCTCTGCTTGCTGAAAATACTCTTTTCTTCCTCTATCCGAGAGGAAAACCATATCGAAACCATTTTTTATCTCTAACTCCCCATCAAGGTAAGTATAGCAAAAAGGTGTTCTACTACCTTTGGTCGCATTCAAAACACCACCCTCTGCGATTATGTTTTGAATAAGTCGTTTCCTCATTTCCTCTTTTTGTTGGAGCATTTTCAATTCCTCGCGCATCCTCTTGCGCTCAAGAGTAAGATTAAACTTATTTAATTCTTGGGTGTACTCTTTTGAGTACTCCTCTTCTCCATACTTTTCTGCCATACTTACTAAGAACGACAGTAAGCGCGGTAACCACACTTCTTTTTTCGTTCTGATTCGGTAATAGTAATTACAATTACCGTCACTATACGGAGAGATGTTCTCACACATCTTCTCTGCATCCTCAAAGGTAAGATTTACCTTTGTTACCCAAGTAACCTTATAATACTTGTTGGTTGCGATAAAAGTAATCTGATTCTGTGTTGCCATTCGTGTCATAGTTTTTCAGTTTTTTATAGTTATACAATATTTGCCCTATTTTTTGAATAGGATAAGGCATACAACCTATTATCCTCAAATACGCCAAAGAACGGTGCAGTCAGTTATCATCCGATTGCGAGAGCAAAATTACAACAAAATTTTCTGACTACCAAATATTTTGGCACTTTTTTTTCAAAAAAATTACATTTTCTTTGTAACTAACTGAAAATTAAGTACTTAAATATTAAACTTATTATTGTTGATAAATTGTTGAAAAATTTATATCAATTTATTTGCATATTACAAAAATAATTCTATATTACCCAATTTAGCGCATACATTATACACACAATACCACAATATCCGCGTATATAATACTATGAACAAATAAACGCAAATAAACACTATTTTTAGCGCGTTTTAAGCACCTTCTCTATGTAGGTGGATAATTTACCCACACAAACTAAAATATGCCCTAAAATAGCAATTAAAATCAATTTTCATTCTACGGCACACTAAACCTAACTAACTGAATAACACAAAGAATTGGGTAATATAAAAAACTTTTTCACAAATGCAAATTTTTAAGACAAAAAAATAACAAAAAAAAATAGGTGGTAGAAAATCTACCACCTATTGCTCTCAATCTCTATTGCTTTGCTACATCGCAATAGACTCAATCACATATCCGCGCTCATAGACAATCTCGCCTTGTCTTATGCTCACTATATTTTGAAATTTTGGTCTATTGACTATAACAACATCCTCACTCGCTATACCATATTCGCGCTGTTTAGCGCACTCCTTTGGTACATTGATATGTGCCTTAATATCCTCTAAAATCTCTTTGTCGGTGACCTTTATGCCATCCAAATAGTATGTAACATCCTTTGACTCGTTACCGCGATATACTACATTTAAGTAGTATTGGTTAGGGTTACTATCGCTAATCAAATAGCGATATGTGGTTATATTACCCTCGCTATCCGTAGGGTAGTGCATACCCTTTGGTGCGTTAGGAATATATGGTGTAGCGCGTGTATCTACGCCACTGCGCTCTGCGTGACTTTCTACAACATTTGTGTAACAAAGTCCTAATCCTACGCGACCTATTCGCGTATGCTTAACTACGCGGTTAAGGTACTTATTCTTTTTCGCTGATTTGCTTTTCCAATCGGGTGTTGTACTCATTTCTACGCTTGAGTAGTTACCGTTAGAAATCAAAGAAAGAGTCGCCAAAATAATGTTGTTCTGTGCCATAGTAGTAAATTGTTTTAATGGGTTAAAAAATAAAGTTAATTGCAAACTAAAATTAAGCACTACATTTGTATATAGTGTTGTGTGCGAGTATGTCAAAGAACGATAGCGGTGTTTAACCTTGTTTGCGAGAGCAAAGATAGGGCAAATTTTTCAATCTACAAAATATTTTATCACTTTTTTTCAAAAAAAATCACACTTTTTTAGTAAGTAACTGAAAACCAATCATTTATAGTTAGTATTATTTTTATTGGTAAATTGTTTGCTAAACTATTGCAAAATTAAAAAAGTTTTCTATATTACCTAATTATTGGTGCGTGTGTATATAGAATGTATGTTGCTTTTATACATCTTTGCACTATGGTTGTTTTTAAGGTACATATAGTACCCCCTATGCACACCCTATACCACCCCTCCCTATGCTACCCGTAGGTGTCCCCCCACTATGTAGGGTCTGCCCCAATGGGTGTTTTGGCACCCCACAGTCTGGTACAAGTTATCTAACCTATTTTTTAGCACTTTTCATAGGGGGTACCCCCTTTTTTAAAAAAGTAGCGTTTTCAAAAAAAATTTCCCAGAAAATTTTAGAGTTTTTTCTGGGAATCAATAATACGTTTTATTTTTTCATAAAGTTCATCTACATTTGTATAAACATGATAAGGGAAATCCATTTTGTATGGTGCATAATATAATAATGTTATATTATTTTTTTCGCATAGCATTTTTTTCTTTTCATCATATTTAATTTGTTCATTTAATGTTTTATTAAAAAAACCAGTTTCGATAAAATGCTGTTCACCTTGTACCTCTACTGCCAACTTATATTCAGGAAAATAAAAATCTAATTGTAAATTATCCAACCATTTATAATATTTGTTATAATGTGGGAATAAATTTTTATTTTCAAAAAATGATAATAGAATTTTTTCACCACTACTGCCCACACACTTAGGACACCCACTTCCTCGTAAGTGGTGCATTGCTCTTATACGAAAATCGCCATGCTCAGGACAAACCAATGTAATATGCTCAGATTGTTTTCCAAGCACAACTTTAGAATAGTCATATTTATTACCATGAATTTTTTTAACAGTATTTATATAATCTTCTAATTCCCACTTTATATTATTAGCACATTGAGCACAACCACACCCTTTTAAGTGTTCACTTGGTGTCTGCCAAAACTCACCATGCTCAGGACAAATAATACAGACTTTTTGTTTGTTATTAATATATATTGTTTTAGAATAATCATATTTATCTCCATGAATACTCTTTGCCTTTTCTATAAAAGTAATTGTTGGAAGTTTTGTTTTTTTATAACAGTTTAATCTCTCTAAAAGTTTAGATTTAAGTATTAATGAAGGTTTAACTGTAATATATTCATTAATCACTTTATCATAAAGAATAATCTCTTCGTCTTTACTTTTATATTCACATTTTTCAAATGAATATCTATTAGGATGGACTTCTTCTAATTGTTTTTTGAAATTATTAAAGTATACCTCATTCCAATTTATTTTTTCTTTTTGAGGTTTTTTTAATTCTTCCCTACAATAGGGGCACGGTGTTTTATATGTTTTTAATCTATTTGGTAATACTTCAAACTCCCCATGCTTTTTACATATAACTTTAATAGGGGTGATTTGATTAACATAAGTTTCAATCTTTATGTCATATAATGGTGCTATTTCCTCTTTTATTTTTTTTAAAGTATTAATACCAATTTCATAACCTAACTTTTTACTTTTATTCTCACCACATTTTGGGCATCCTCTTTTTTTTGATGTGTGAGCACTTGCTTTTTGCCAAAACCCACCATGTTCAGGACATATAATATATACCTTTTTATCATTACCCTTATATACTGTTTCAGAATAGTCATATTTATCTCCGTGCACAGATTTAGCAATTTCAATCCACTTTTCTGTAGTTAATATATTTTTTTCACTTTTACTAATCTCGCCACATTTGGGACAACCATGTTTATTAATATGTATTGATGGTTTTTGCTGAAATTCCCCATGTTCTGGACATATTATTGTTATAGGTGTGGTACTTCCCTTGTATTCTACTTTAGAGTAATCATATTTATCGCCATGTATTTGTATTGCTTTTTGAATGAACTTGTTTCTTTTTATATTTATATTTTTTTCTTTTTTACACAAAGGGCATCCCTCTTTAAGGAACGTTGATGGTATTACATTTACTACCCCATGTTCAGGACAGATTATGTCTATTTCTTCATTATTTGTTTTATATGAAATATTAGAAACCCCAAACTTATCACCAAATTTTTTAATTACTCTTTTTATGAAAATATCTTGTGTCATGCCATTTCTTTTACTATAAATATATAGTAAGTTAGGAAAAAGTCAAGGGGCGGACAGTTTATTATGAAAAATAAATTAAAAAAATTCTAAGGGGGTGGGGGTATTTTTAAAAAAGGGTACCATTTTCAAAAAAAATTAACAAAATTTCCAAGACATACCCCCTATTTTTATAATTTCGTTTTTTTTTAAAAATTTTTTCATATTTTTTTACTAAAGTTTATAAGGAGGTATTAAAAAAAGAGTAAATCAGATTAATGACTTACTCTCTTTTATTTTTTTATTAATGTTTAGTAATATTACTTATTTTTTTCATAATTTTTTTTGGTATTGCGCATTGTGGTACTTAAATTACGTGCAATTCTTTGGTTCTCCTTGTCTTCATCATCTTGGGCATATATGGCAGCTTCACCACTATAACCATTATCATAGATATTTAAGTTTCTATCAATGTCCATAATATTGGGTTCAAGTCCTAAGGCGTAAGATTCATTATCTTCAATATCATATTTTGATAGATACCCTCTAAAGGTGGGAGTTTTCTCAGGTGTTAGTGATTTGTAATACTCTTTAAAATTAATATTGTATATAGATTTTAAACGTTTTTCATTGTCCTTTCTCCACAAATAATAGATATCTTCAGGTGTAATATCCATATCTTGGAAAACCTTTTCATGTTTATCCATTTGAAGTAAAATCATCCCCGCATAATATGAAGATTTATCACCATCCCAATTACTTGAGTTAGGGTTCATGCTTACAGCATATTTTAAACGTCTTACCACATCACTCATACCACCATAAAAATCATCTTCTTTATTTGGTATATGATTAACAATTTTCCCATAATCCTCCTCGTCAAAATCCATATCATCCCAATGATGTTCATTGATCACCTTCTTTACTGATTCGGTAACTATTTGTCTCAACTTAGATTCAGTTAGTTTTATTTTCATATATTTATTGTATTTTTATATTCATTATTTTTTTAGATTTTTTTTTGTTCCCATCGTTGAAGAAAACTTAATGCTCGTGACGCATCTGCCCCAACCTTAGTATGCAATAGTGTAACTAAACTTTTTTGTAAACGGACAATTTCTTCTTCAGTAGGGATATTTCTTTGCTTTTCTGATGGAGCAAAGTCATGTAAAAATTTAGATATATTATACACGGATGTGTTTATTTGTGGTTCACTATTCATAAGTTCGTTATAGTGTTGAATAATTGTATGTAAATTCATACACAAATGATATAAATCTTCATCTTCAATCTTTGTACCTACTTTATTCAACCATGCAGGAAAATTGGCAGGTTTACCATCTTTGTCAAAATTAAAATATTCATTGTAACTTTCTGAAATAACCTTCTTAACAGATTCAACAATTATTTGTTTCAATTTATTTTCAGTTAACTTAATTTTCATATTATTAGTATTATATAATATTCTTTATTTTCTAATAAATAGTTTGTTATTTTAAATAATATTTTGAGACGAATTAATTAAATAAAAATGAGTGAATCAGAGAGATTCGCCCATATATTTGAGGCATCCATCGGTATGGTTTGTAAGTGGACTGATAATAAGGTTGGGTTGTATGCTTAGTCTTCATTATCATAATTGCATATTCAGCAACTATCTGTTTCAACTTATATTTTAAGCAATAAATCTAAAATTTTCTTTTTCTTATAGGTTTAAATTCACCTGGGTTAGCCCAATAGTTATGTTCTGCATCTATAATGCTCGATATACCTCTAGGTAAACTTAAAATTGGGGTTCCATCTTTATCTTTATATATTGATGCAAAACCTTTATTTATAATGCTATTTACAATTTTTTGCCCATCATTTCTTTGAGGAATGCTATTTTCGTTCCATGCTTTAATTGCCCAATCAATGTAAAAATCATCTTCTCCATGACCATTTCCCTCATCAAATGCGTAGCAGATAAAATCATATTCTAAATCAGTCAAGTTTGAAATAATTGAACTTAAATATTCCATTTGCTTTTTTTGCTGACGTTTTTTTAAGTCATTTTGGCTACCTTTAATTTGATTAATTAATTTATCTTCAAAATCACCTTCTGATGCAAAATCAAATTCTCCCCTCAAGTAGTCGCCTTGCCCTTTAATAGAGTCAAATTGTGACAAATCGTCATTATCTGCGTCAAAATCATAGAATTCTTCCTTCAACACCTTCTTCACAGACTCAGCAACAATCTGTTTTAACTCATTTTCTGTAATTCTAATTCTATTCTTATTCATAGTATTATTTGTTTTATATTATTTATTCTCATTTGTTGGATTTATGGAAATACGTTCTTGGACATAACTTAATTTACCTGTTGTATCTTCGTATTCCGCTTGATGTTTTATGCAAAGATTAATTGAGTCTATTATCTTTTTTACATCATCGCTTGTAAATGATTGAGGGTCTGATATTCTGTATACAAATTCCATTACTCGTAAAGGTGTTTTACGGTTATGACGAAGTATCAAATTCTTCTTTTCGAAAGTGTTAGATTCTTCAAACACAATACTGATTCTTGTTATGTCGTTATCATCTCCATTTTTCCTTTCGTGCCAAGTCCATAGATTTGTACAATGATTTGACACCCTAATCTCATACTTTTTTCCTCGTGGATCTATATAAGATGAATCCTTACCATCATTAATATCATCTGAAGATATAAACTTGTGTCTAATCTGTCTAATAACATCATAGGGTAAAGCGTTTACAATATTATCTTTAAACATACCCATTTATATTTTTATATGTATAAATATCTTGTAAAGAGAAAAAAAAGTTTATATATTTGCAAGAAAAATTTTAAATTTATTAAATTATATAGTATTTTTTTTGGTGGTAGTCACGTATTTATAATATATAAAAAGGGGAAAATGGAATTAGGTAAAAAAAAGAAAAATACTAAATTAATTAGAATAATTGACATACGAGATTATGGTAGAAATCATGAATTGTTTTGTAATAATAATCTCTTATTAAGAACTGCAAGAAAACCTGGGGATATTGAACGAGTAAATCATACAGTACTTGGTTGTTTAAATAGGGCAGGTGTGAAGTATGAAATAATTGATGAAAATAAAAAAAATGATATTATGAAAATAAACATTAATGAGTCACAGTTAAAGAGAATTATTAGTGAATCTGTGAAGAAGGTATTAAAAGAATCATACAATGATGATATGCATATGTATAATTACAAAGATGCAATGAGTGATAAGTATGAAGATTTGTCTGTTGAAAGTATTGTTGATGGCTTGAAATATGAGGATGGTGTTGATTTAGGTGAATGCCCATACATATGGGAACCTGCAAATTGGGAAAATGTTCTGCAATATGCAACAGAATCTGGTTATAATACAGAAGAGGTGAGAGAATGCATACTCGAAAAATTAAATTTGGATATTAAAATGACACAACAGTCAATTGAGGCTGTTAAAAATTGGAGATTTCAGCAATAAATAATGGTTAAGCAACCATCAATCCAACCTTAATATCAGCCCATTTGTATACTATACTGATGGACATATTGAACATATGGGCGAATCTTTCTGATTCGCTCATTTTTCTTGTATTCCAACGGAAACAGGCCACAGAGGAAATATTATGTGATGGGGAAATAGCATATAATAAAACTAATAAATATTTCTACGTAGGAGATGGAAAAACTCCCATGAATGAAATCCATGAATTTACATCTTTAGTAGCAAATCCGCATGGAAAAATATATGCTGTTTCAGTAGATGAAAATGGAATACCATCAGCAAAACCTACAACACTTTATTCAAACGGTTGTGAAAAAATAGTAGGAAATTTATATATAGAATAAAAAGAAAAGAGTAGAAATTTAAATCTACTCTTTTTGTTTTTTATATAAGAATTAATTTTTAAAAAAGTTCAAGTGGGTTATATTCTTTTAATGTTACATCATTTTCCCATTCAAATTTAAATACGTAATAATATGTACTAGTTTCCTTTTTAAAATTGTAGATACGAAGGTTTAATGATTCCTCGTTGTTTTTACTCATATAATTAGTGAGGTATTTTTTTAACATAGACATACTACCGCAATATCCCTTAGGAATTTCATGAATAGTCCTACAGAGGTGGTCAACTAATTCTGCTGTAAATTTTTTATCATTTTGTTTTTGGAATGAGTCGAAGAATTCATAATTACCATTATTTCTATATGTATATCTATAGTGGGCATTTTTTCCTTTTGGATAAAAGGTAATTTCATATACAATTTCATCTATATATCCATCCTCATCCATCGTTGCAATTACATAACGTAGTTCTTCGTTATTAGATATTACCACGTTTTTATTGCTTTTAAAATAGCTTGCTATAAATTTCTTTATTACATCCTTGTCGTTTTTTGCATCTATGAATTCATAGAAATGTCCATCAAATGGGCTACTTCCCTGTGGAACATAGAATAATGCATATTTACCATGAGGAGTTACTTCAGTTACCTCATCTTCGGGTGAGAAAACATTGTCAAGAGTTTCTCTTATTATTTGTCTTATTTTATTTTCAGTCAGTTTCATTTTATATTATTTTTATATTGTAATATAAATACCATTATATTGTGAAAATATGTTAAAAAATGACAAATAATGTATTTGTTTTCAGGAAAATACCAATATATTGGGAATTATATGTTTTTTTTTAATTATTTCCATATAACTCACTGCAAGGGAACTCCACCCTTTAGGATGGAGAGGAATTGCAGTTATTCCTTTTACTAATTATTAAACTTAATTTTCAGTGCAAATATACAAAATAATTTTATTATAAACAAAAAAATGAAAAAAAAATGCTAATTCTTGTTACTTTTTTAATTTATTAAGATATTTATAATAAAAGGTAACTGAAAAAAATATGGAACTGAAAAGGAATTCAAATGCGGTGTATTTATTAAATTATCATCTTATACTAATCACTAAGTATAGGAAAAAGGTTTTTATGAATGATGATATCATTGAACACACTAAAGAAATTATGAGGAATATTGCAACTGTTTTTGATGTGGATATTATAAATCAGGAATGTGGAGAAGACCATATTCATCTCATGATTTCAACTAAGCCTACCACCGAATTGACTAAAATGGTAAATCTTCTCAAGGGTACATCCTCAAGATATCTAAGAAAAGAATATGAATCTGAACTTTCAGATATATTGTATGGTGATTCATTTTGGAGTGATTCATATTACATTGCAACTGCAGGTAATGTGTCTGTAGATACAATTTATAAATATATAGAAAATCAAAGAAAAAAAATATAAATGTATAAGGCTTATAAATATAGAATATATCCCAACAAGGAACAAGAACTAAAAATGAATCAATTTTTTGGTTGTTGTAGATTCGTGTATAATAAATGCATTGAGTGGTATTCTAATGCTTATAAGTCATGGAAAGAAAATGGTACTGATATAGGAAAAACACCTCTTTTAACTGAGTTTAAAAAAGAATATGACTTCTTAAAAGAATGTGATAATGCAGCAATTGCATATGCAAGAAGTAACTTTGAAAAAGCAATTAAGGATTTTATTAAATCTAAAAACGGCAAAAGACAAGGAAAAAGATTAGGGTTTCCTAAGTTCAAATCAAAACATAAATCTAAATTTATATATAAAACATGTGATTCACATGGTGGAATAAGATTTATAGATGATAAATATATTAAATTACCTAAGATAGGTTTAGTAAAATGCGTTAAACATCGTGATTTTGAGGGCGTTATTAAGGCAGTTAATGTTGAATGCAAAGCAAGTGGTAAGTTTTACATTTCTGTTATGGTTGAATGCCCTGATTATCAACTACCACTAATAAGTAAAAAGAAAAGTTTAACTAACCCCAATGTTGTGGGAATAGATATGTCATTAAGTGATTTTATTGTTTCTTCGAACGAAGAAGATAATGCGATAATCAAGTATGTCAGAAATTATCGTAAGGAGGAGCGCCACTTAAAGAGACAACAAAGAAAATTAAGCAGAAAAATAAACGGTTCTAATAATAGACTTAAAGCAAAACGTAAACTTGCAATATTACATGAAAAAATAAGTAATAGACGTAAAGATTTATGTTATAAAGCAGCATCCTATTTTGCAAATAAGTATGATATTATTATGTTAGAAGATATAAATCTTCAAAATATGTCACGTACATTACATTTAGGTAAATCTGTATGTGATTTGGGTTTCGGACTATTTAGAAATATGTTATCATACAAGTGTATTGAAAATGATAGTGTGCTTATGTATATAGATAAATGGTATCCTAGTAGTAAGTTATGCTCTGCATGTGGAAATAAAAATTCCCTTCTGAAACTATCAGATAGGGAATGGGTCTGTGAAGAATGTGGCACTATACATAATAGGGACTATAATGCTGCTTGCAATATTAGAGATTATTATTATAAAATAGTAAACAATACCGCAGGAACTGCGGGAATTAACGCCTGTGGAGATACTGCCTCTACATTAAGGGAAACTTTAATGCAAGTGGTGTCAATGAATCAGGAAGCACCCTCCTTTAGGTGGGTGTAGTTCACTCTGAGTGTTGCCATTTCTGTTAATAAGCATTTAGACTCTGCTATTGCATATCGCTGCATTATTATGTTATTAACAAAACTATTATGATTAATCTCTCTATCTGCGAGTTTTTGTAAATTACTTAAATTATATACAATGAAGTCTTGTACATCAAAAATATCATTATAACTAATATTGTATTCTATTTCACTATTTAATATTTTAGGTTGTTTTTCAACTGACATAATAATAAATTCATTAATTGTTTTATCATAGCCATTTCTAATATACAATAAAAGTTGGTGTCCATATCTTTTATAAGCCTCGCCATCATCAACAAAGATATCTACATTTAATTTAGTTTTATTTGGTTTAAGCCAAAAATACTCCATTAAAATATCTGTATCATTTAAAGAATAATTTTCATTTAAAATTTTATTAATAGTTTCTTTTATTATTGTACGGAGTTTATTTTCGGTTAACTTCATATTGTTTTATTTTTTTTTTTCATTATTAAATTATTGTTACTCTATATTTACAATAAATTGGCAAGAAAGTCTACGAACTTTAATCGTGGAGTGAGTTGTCTTATTTTCTTTGCAAATATACAAATAAATTTTGAAATAACAAATATTATTCTTGAAATAATTTGTCATAAATACATTTACAAGCCTCTTTATGGTCGTTAGATGGTTCAATAATTAAGTATCTATCTCCAAATACAGTTTTAAAATTATTATTTCTATAATTATATTTAAAATTTTTATAATTAGGGTTATCCACAGGTTTTGATGCGAGAATAAACAATTTTTCAATATCTATATATTTTTTTAGTTTTCCTATTTCTTTTTCTATGTTATCGATGCTTTTTTTCACATCATATTCATTTAGTGTATAGAAAAATAATGTATTTCCCCTTATTTCCTCATTATTGTATTTTTCGAAGAAATTATCCCACACATTTTTTAATTTTTGTATGAATTTTTCATCGTGGATATTTCCATGTACTACTCGCATATTTGGAATAACGTATGATATACCACCATCGTCAATTCTATGTATTTCGTCATAAATAGTTATTTTGCCCGAGAAAAGAGTGTTATAAAATGTACCATCAAATAATTGGTGAAGGTTAGAAAAACCGTTAGTGTATACCATATTACCTGTTGGACAGAATATATATTCCATATTCTCATTATTTTCTTTTATATGTTTAGAGAGGGAATAGTGCCCCATGCATCTCCCGCCAATATTAGATAAATATATAGTTTTTTCCATATCATTTTTAATATAAATATATTTTTGAATGTTCTTTTTTATGTTTGGCAGAATATTTATATGAATAAAAAGCAATAGATTACATGAAAATTAAGGAGTCGGTTTTAAGAAATCTAATACAAGAGAGTATTAAAAAGGTTATAATAAAGGAGGATAAGAGGGGTAATAAATTAACAAAACTGTTAATTAAGAAACTTTATGAGGTTGCTCAAGAATACAACGGCAGATATCAGGATGATGATTGGAGGAATGTTCACTCTATGTTCAATCAAATGAAAGAAATTGGTGGTATTGCTGATTTTTATGTAAATGACGGAAGGTACCGTAAATATGGAAAAGAGTTTGGTGAGATGGCTAAAGTATATAAAATTAATATTCTCACTGAATTTGATACTGTGATAAACGGAACTGTAAATTGTCATTTGTGTGGTACCGTAGAAAACCCATATGCTGCATATGATATTTCTGTTTCATTTTATCAATATGAGGACGAAAAACCAATACTCGAAACTAAAATCCTAAAAGAAAATAGCACATACACGATGAGCGATTGGAGTAGGGATGGTTCATTAAGGTTAAAGGTTGGACAATATATTGATGATGAGGTATATGAGGAACTATTAAATTCAGTACCTCCGACAACACATAAGGCTACATTATTTCAACCTGGTGAGGCATATGATATGTCAGATGAATATATTGATTTATATTTAACATTTGTTAATGACGGTGGATGGAAATACGTCGGTTTGTGTCCTAAGGGAAGTACAAAACAAATGTCCCCTATGACATATGGGAGTAGAAAGAATGAAGATGTTATTAAAGAGGGAAAAAGGGGATTGAATAGCACAAAGTTATATCAAATAGCAAATGAGCATGGTGGATTAAGCCCAAGACACGGCTATAACTTCAAGAGATTCAACGAGTTAACCGATAATGATGTTATAGGTGTTGTGGATAATTCTGAATTAAATCGTTATAAGGATGCATCGTATAAGGCGAGACAGGAATGGGCTATAAGTAAGGGATTTAATGTCAATAAAGGTGATGATGTTACATTTATCCCAATGAATGATTGGACATGGGTTGCTGTAATTGTGAGAGGAGACATGTTGCCTGATAGAGAGTGGTCTGAAACCCCTTATGGTAAGAAAATGATTGAAAGAAATAGAAACAAATCTCAAGATGGCGCAAGAAATTATATTTGGACTGATGCAAATACTAACAAAGAGAAGGGATTAGTTGGATGGAGCAAGAGAGCAAATGAATTTGCTAGGATGAAATACAATAATGAGATTAGTCACTCGGATAGAAAATAGATTGCGTAAATTATGTAACGCAAATTATGTAATTTGAATAAATATATTAAAAAATAATTAAATATGAAAATAAAAATAAGTGAGTCGAAGTTAAAGCAGATTGTTGCTGAGTCAGTAAAGAATGTAATAAATGAGGCATCATATGATAGGATGGGTAATTTTAACTCGGATGAGCACAATAGTGATATTGTAAATAATGTATCTGAGAGTGTTAGCAAATTGCTACGTGCAATGGATAAGAGTATTTTCAGTGTAGGTAATAATAGGCTTGCTGCTACGGATGAGGATTTAAAGGGGCGTTTATTTGCACTTTATAAAATCTTGAATGGTGCTCATGAGGCAATAAGTAATGCTCTTAATGAGTTTAAAGCGTGAAATATATGTTCAAAAGGGTAATAGTTATATTTTTAATGTTTTTTCTATGCTCATGTAGTAGTATTAGATTTTCAATAAGTTTAACTGCTACTGGCGAGTATAAGGAGAAGGCTGAGAATTATATGGAGAATTTAGAATACCATAAAAAATATGGTATAAACTATTATCCGTTTGATAATATTGTGTATTTTGGGGACTGTGTTAAAATAGGAAAAACCACCGATTAATTATCGGTGGTTTCTTTTTTTCAGGAAAACATGTTGTTAGACACTTTGGTTTTCTTTTTATTTAATGAGGGTTGTTTTTTAGAGCCTAATATATTTTCCTCATTATTTTTTTTCTCTAATAAATCTTTTTCTGTTATATTGTTTTCTATATTGAGGGAAATTTTTTTTCTCATCTCTCTAATATCCTTAATAATATTTTTCATATTAAAGATTGATTTGCTTTTATAGGGGTCTGTTATATTTGGTTCCTCTATGAAATTCAAACTTTTTTTAGCCCTGGTATATGCAACATATACAAGATGTTCCTCTGAAATAATTTCCCATTCTTTTTTAACATATGGATTTGGGAGCAGGGATGGGCATAAAATAAAAACATTATCAGCCTCGAGTCCCTTCGCCTTATGTATGGTTGAGAGTATAATACCCTCATTATTTCTGTCGCTAAAAATAACCTTTATTTTTGATAGTAATTCATTCGTAGTAGTTAAATTATCGGATAGATATTTAACAGAAAGAATATTATCATACATATCCAATATAGATGGATGCCTATATGCCTCATCATCAGTATAACCCTGCTTGATGAGATTGTCAACTGAGCATATGAGAGATTGGTACAATTTAGGCATAAGGCCATCATGTGTCTCACAATTAATATCAATTATACTAGCATTACTATTTACTATAATATTGGATAGGGTATCGTAAATACCCTCACTTCCTTTAATATATGCTTTTTTATTTGCACGTAATAGAAATAAAAAGTATTCAATAATTGGTGATGTATTTCGACAAAGTACCATATCATTAGATAGTGGCATATGCTTAGGCACATTATATCTAATAATACCATCCTCAGCATTATCTGCTGCCTTAATATTGGGGCTATATTGTTTTGCTAACTCAACAATTTTTTTAGGACATCTATATGTAATTGGTAGTTCAAATTCTGTAACATTTTCACCTTTGAATTTTTGAACAGCATCAGAATCAGCACCGCACCATACATTAATAGCCTGATGGCTGTCGCCAACAGCAAATAGTCTACAGCCTCTTTTTTTGCAGCGTTCAATTAATTCTTGTTGCATAATAGAGGTATCTTGTGCCTCATCAATTAGTATAATATCGTAGAGGTGGCGTTTAGTATTGATGTTTAATTCATTTACCAACCATACCATATCAGTAAAGTCTATTGTTTCTATATTTTCTCGACCCCATGCTAAAATATTTTTGCATACGATACATTCATTTCTAAGAATATTCAAACCATATTTTTCAGCGATATTCCTAATTTGTCGTATACTTGATACATGATAATATCTAGCATAATCAATGAGATGAATAATATTCCTAATATATGTATTATATTCATTATTTTTGAATATTAAGTTTTCGTAATTAGAGAGTTGTACGATGTTATTACGAAGAAAATTGGAATATTTATTCTCATCGATTTCAAATTTAATATTAGGGTAATTTTCCATAAGAATATTAAATCCTAATGAGTGGTGTGTTGTAATGTTGAGATTTGACACCTCACTAGAGTCGATTCTGCTATTCATTTCCTCGACTATACTTTTATTGAAGGCGATAAATAGTTTTTTCTTCTCCTGTGGGACATAGTAAATAATATTCTCTAGGATAGTAGTTTTACTAGCCCCTGCACATGCATTAATGAAACCATTACCAATACCTGTATGACAGAAATGAAGGATGTCTTTTTGGTACTGTGATGGTTCAAATGTGGTTTTTCCCTTTCTGATACAATAATTTTCCATGTTGCAAATATACAAAAAAAATATTAAAAATGTTAAATTTCATAATTAAAATAATAGCCGAGTTTTTTTCTCGGCTATTTTTTCTTTGTAAATAAAGATTTAATTTTAGTGAAAAACATTTTAATTTTAGTAATGTATAGTAATTTTTTAAGACGTTTATATTGAATTATTTGTGATTTTTCCATAATAGTTTCATCAACAAAGTTTTTGATACTCGTGTTTAGTATTTTTTCGAGTTCGGGAATATCTCTGATTACCCCATAATGCATCATTAATTCAACGGCATATGAGTTGCGCTCGTTTATCCAAAATTTTCTGTCTTTAATCCTATCTAGCATCTCTACGTATGTGTCAAATGATTCATCATAGAATAGAATAGAGTATTTTTTAAATAGGTATCGCAGGATTCTTATATCCTGTTTCATTTGTGCTTTTACCTCGGTAATATATAAATTACTAATAGTTTTTTCATTACCTTCGTTCAATATAAGTATAGAACTCCCGCTTTTCTTATGTATTAATAAAAACTGATTTTCGTTATTAATTAAACATAGTTCTCCGTTACTGTCCTCAACAATATTGCGGATGGTTTTATTTTCTGAATTAAAGAATGATATGTTGCAGCTATTTTTCATTTTAGTTGTGTTTGTCTATATATAATATATACAAAAATATATCTAATTATCAATATTTTTCTTAATTTCAAATGTATTTATAATAAATAACATGTTAATAAAATAAGATAATATTATGCTTACAGACAAACAAAAGAGGCTTCTCGAGAATAGAATATATGAAATAGCAAAACGCTATTTAACTGAGTGGGGTGATAGATCTAACGATGGTGGTAGAGGTAAAAATAAGGAAAAGGACCTTGGTCTTAAATCAGGTACTAAACGTAATACTGTACGCAGGGAGTTGGATAAGCCTACAGTAAATCAGGCAGCTATTGCTTATAAGTTATACAATTCGGGTGAAAATGATAAAGCCTCTGATAGAAGTCTTTTATATAAGAAGTTACATCAGAGGGATGAACATGATTTTACTGATAATGAAATCAATAAAATTGCATCTATTATGGGTATTGATTAATTAATTATTTACAATTTGGGGGAATTTTGTATATTTCCAATACATAAAAAGTAATAAATTAATTAAAAAAAATATAATATGGTAAATAAAATAGTAACGCTTGAAAAATTGGAGGCAATGGCGGTACAAAATGGTTTTGAATCGGGAGAGATTTTAACTGATTTTAATGTTAAACATCCCCAAATTACCAAGAAACAGTGCTTATCTAAAGGTGTAATCCAATCAGCATTAGGCGATAAGGTTGTAATAAGTAATGTGGTTGATAATAATAGTATTAATCGTCTTGTAACGGAGGATATTATCTCCTTTAATACTTATGAGACACACCCTCTATTAATTACACTAAATAAATTTGATGGTAATAAGTCGTTCCCTGCTAACTCATTTAAGTTAAATATTTACTCCAATGATGGTTTTTGGACTGGTAAACTTATAGATTCACTAGAATTCCCTGATAGTGCTTGTAATGAATGGAGTGGTGAACGTGAAATTAAATTAGCAAATAGTATCCTTAGTACTATTGATCACCCAATTTATTTTTCATTAAAGTATAATGGCGACGATTATACACAGTTAAGAACCACGGCTGAGGGTGATGGTCATGTTACTTATACATTTGGTAAAGATAAAAGTGAAGATTTTGCTAGTTTTGTTGATTCAGATAAGGATGACTATATTACAGGTAATGATAGTGCAATAACTGTAGATAAGAATGAAATTACTTGGCCATTAAGGAGTATAAATATAAACATGGCAACAGCTAGTAAGTCTGTTACACCGCCAACAGCTGTGACATATTATGATATGAATATGTATGTTAAAACTAATAACTCCTATAATTCAGACTTGATAGATAACGCAGAGATTGAGGTTACTGTAAAATATAAGGATGGGGCTAATGTTACTGGTGGCCAATTCTATATGCCTAGCGCTTATGGTAGTAGTGTGGCAGAGGATAGAAAAGTACTCAATGTAAACAGTAGTAAATTGAAAGATTGTATAATTGAAATTTCTTCAAATGAATCATACTCAATGGAGTGTAAGTGTGGAAATATAGTAAAAACAGATGAGGGAACAGTAACCCTCGAGGGTATTTATTTGGAGGATGGATTGTCGCTTGAGGTTGTTATTAAATAATTAATAACTAAAACTTGAGTCTGAAAATCAAGAATATATTAATAAAAATAGGAGCTAGTTGAATTAGCTCCTATTTTCTTTTTTAATAACTTTGTTTTTTTAGTCGAGGGTTCTTAAATAGTTCCATGAATAGACCTTCTCCAAAAATTCATCTAAAATATTATGCATACCTGCATATTTTGAATCATCGCCGATTTCATCTTTAAGCTTAACAATGTCTGCCTCAAGCTCTGAGAGCATGCCCTCTAAATTTGATGCCTCGGGCATCATAGTCTTTAGCTCCTTAATATTAAAACGCATATTTAGACGGCCCATAGATGCCTCTGCAATTCTGTCCTCGAACTCCAATACATCCTCATCAATACTGTCTGAAAGTGTATGCTCTGACTTATTGGTGGTTGACCAATGAATAGTCTTAAGTAGGCTATGGTAGCCCTCCAATGCGCTTAAAAAATCTAATACATTTTTCTTCTCCATGTTTTTATTTATTCTATATTTATATAAATTATTTCAGTTTTTTTAGACAATATTTTTTTATTAAAAATATTAACTTTTCATATAAAAAATAACTTTTTTCTTATTAAAATCAATATTTATAAGGAAAACGATGTACGTATGTCTCTCGAAATTATAGATAGTTTGAATTTTAAAAAGTGGTTTGGTGATTGGGAGAATAACCCCGAAGCAGCTAGTAAGGTGGTAGACCAAAATGGTAGACCACTAGTAGTTCATCATGGCTCTGATTCTGAGTTTAATGAATTTAGTAGTAAGTTTATTGGGCAAACAGGAACACAGCACGGGCAGGGATTTTATTTTACATCGGATAAAGGTTTTGCAGGAAATTTTGGTAAAAAAATAAAATCATTTTTCCTTAATATTAGAAAACCTCTTTCTACAGATGAATTAACATTATCATATAATGATTGTGTTAAATTAATAGATGCAATTGATAAAAAACAGTGTGAAGATGACCCCGAATTCGGATATGGTATATTATCCGATTATGGAGATGTTGACAGTTATGGGAGGGAGAAGGTTTTAAAGAATGCTGCTGAATTAGAGTATTCCTCTGCTGATAATGATGTTGAAATTGTGGGCTCGTTAATAAATGCAAGTGGCAATTATGATATTGTAGTAAATACATTATATAGTCTATTTGGATATGATGGAATAATATGCCCTGAGAGAGATATATTTATTATTCACCATCCAAATCAAGCGAAGGAAGTGTCTAATACTCTATTTAATAATAATTCAAACAATATGTATGAGGGTAAAAAATCAAAAAAAATTTTTATAACTGAATCACAATTAAAAACTTTGGAACAACTAATTGTTGAGGGTGATAATTACTATGTTGATACTACAAAGGTTAAAATCGTAAAAAAATTCTTAGATGCTCAGTTTAAGAGGGGTAGTATGGATACTATGGGTTCTGATGGTTACCCTAAGAGAATAAATATTTTCGCCATGAAGGGGAATAATGGGGATGTAGTAAAGAATTTATCATTAGAGCAGATGGTTGATTTATTAGAGGATAAATTTCATCATATTTTCACGGAGAGGGAGAAAAGAAATAGATTTTTTAAACAAATTTTAAAAGATTGGTATAATAAGAAAATAACTAAAGAGGGGTTACTCTCAACTTATAAGTTTTAAATTTTCAATATGTGTACATTAAAGAAAATAGACGAAAATATTGAATCAATAATAAATGAAACAAGGGATAGTATTACTGTTACCAAGGGTGATATAGTTAATAAAAAGAAGAAACTTATTGACATGTCATCATTTGAGCCTCAGGATGAATTAAACCCTAAAGTTTGGTTGAGTAATAACTTAATAAATTCTAGGGTTAGATTGAGGTTGTTGGATATAGCAGATAATTTCTTTGATAGTTTAGATATTGATTGGGTTGATGTGGATGATATAATTTTAACAGGCTCATTAGCCAATTACAATTGGTCTAAATATTCTGATTTTGACGTTCATATTATATTAGATTTTAGCAAGGTTGATGAAAAAACTGAATTTGTTTCAGATTATTTTAATACTAAGAAAAAATTATGGAATATCGAGCATGAAGATTTGAAAATTTATGGATTCCCCGTGGAATTATATGTACAGGATGTAAATGAACCTCATTCATCTACAGGCATCTATTCGTTGGAGAAAAATGAGTGGATAGTAGAACCAAAGAGGGAAAATTTCAAAGATATAAAATTGAATAAAAAATACATAAAAATTAAATCCTTAGAAATTATGGATAAAATTGACCACATTTATGACATAGTTTCAAGGGAGACGGATGAATATAAAATTGAGTTCATATCCAAAAAGATAAAAAAATTATTTGATAAGATTAAGGGTCTTAGAAAAGAGGGACTAAAAAAACACGGCGAATATAGCACATTCAATATAATATTTAAACTATTAAGACGCATGGGTTATATTGATAAGCTATATGAAATGAAAATAAATATTTACGATAAGTTGAAATCATTAAAATAATGAGTAAAAAAATACTAACAGAAACCCAAATTAGGGAGATTGTCAGAAAATCTATAGAGGAAATATTGTCTGAAAATATAAATATTGATTTAAATAAAGACGGACAATTTTGGCATAGAAAAGCTAATATTTGGCGTAATGCAGCTAATGAAATTAAAGAAAAGGGCTCAGCAGAAATTAACATACCAACAAATAGAGGAGATATAGTTAAAGCTATATTATATAAAAGTACTAGAGGAGGTATAAGACTCAAAGTTGGTGACATTGAAAGAGAGTTCGGAAATATGGCAGATGCATTTATAGTTTTGCGAAATTATATTCATAATATTAAATAAATATGGGTACAGCAAGAGCTACATTAAGCGCAGAGCAAATTGCATATATTGTTAGAGATACAATAGAAACGTTTGCTGAGAGTGAAATTAATATCAGCCTAACAAGGGATGCAAAATATTGGTATCGTAGCACTTTAATATGGAAGACAGTTATGAGTAAAATAACTAAGAAAGGTGCTATTATTATAACAACCCCAATGTGGGGTGAGAAAATTAAGGCTAAAATTACTAAGATAGGATTTAGTAGATATCATTTAAATGTGAAAGGTATCGATGAGTTCTATGGAAGTATGACTAAGGCATTAGCAGTCCTCCAAAATTATATAGGTAGATTGTATATTAAGAAATACATTGAAAATAAGTATTCATCATCCACCAAATGAAATTGGTGGATTTTTTATTTATTTTTTATTCTATTGTTTTATTTTTTAAGCATGGATAAGGTATTTATATGATGAAACAGGTGGGTAAACAACGCACCGCATATATTATATAAAAATAAGTTAAAAAAAAATATAAAATAACATGAGTGAAGAAATAAGAAAAGTTCAACATTATCACACGAAAACTGCTAATGCTGAGCCATCAGCAACAAATATGCTTGATGGTGAGATTGCAGTTAATATGACCGCTGATAATGAGAAGTTATTTATTAAAAACACCGATAACGAAATAGTTGAATTCCTGCCTGCTGATAAATTGGCAACCAAGACCGAACTTAGTGGTAAAATGGATAAGGTTACCTTAGCAACAGTTGCTACTAGTGGTAGTTATAACGATTTGTCTAATAAACCTACTATTCCAACAAAAACATCAGATTTAACAAATGATAGTAATTTTGGTAAGGTGGCAACCTTTGAGTGGGATGGTGAAACAATGAGCGGAACGCTTTCTCAAGATAAGTATAATGAGATTGCTGCAGCTGATATTGTATATATTGAATTAGGGGATTCTAAAGTTTATTTCACAAAAAGGGCTGATGGTGATGTTATTACGCTTTTTGTTACAGCTCTTGAAAGTTCAACCTCTATAAGTAATATTTCAATTGTTATAAACACCGACAGAACCTATACATTATCCCTTAACGGAGTTCAAATCCCATCTAATATATCTGATTTAGCGGGTAGTGAAAATTTGTTAGAAACAACTGAGATAAAAACGGTTAACGGGGAGGATATAGTAAAAGGTACCGACGGTGTTACTGATATTAAAACCCAACTCGCATATGCTGAATATACTGGCACAGCAACAGCAGCAGTGGTAACTACAAAATACGGTTATTTCCCAACAACATTGGTTGAGGGTGCATCTGTTGCTGTAAAATTTGAGGGTAGTCTTACATCTATAACAACCCTTAATGTAAATGGTACTGGCGCTAAGAATGTATATTATAAGGGTAATTCTTTAACAAGTGGTAGTATCAGTAGATATAACACATATATCTTCGTTTATGATGGTAGTTATTATCGTATTGTAGGCATAGATACTGATACGCACTACACTGCTAAGAATGTAGTTACTTCGTCATCGACTTCTAAATCAAATGCGACAGCTACAAATGGTAATGTATATTTGAATGCTGTTGAAAATTCGGCTGTTCGTTCAACCCATAAGATTGTTGGTACTGGCGCAACTACTGTTACATCTGATTCGTCTGGCAATATAACTATTGATACCCCACTTAAAACTATAAACGGTGAAAGTATTGTGGGTAGTGGAGACATTACTATTGAAGGTAGTGGCGGAAATGTTTATACATGGAGTGTACCAGCTAATACAACAACAGGTACTGTAACTCCTGAAGAATATACAGCAATAAAAGAGGCATCCCAAGTCTATGTTGAAATAGGAGGTGTATATTATCAAGCATCAAAGTTGGATGCTGAAGTACACGGTTCTTTGGTTTTGTCTGCGCCAGTAATAATGAGTGATGGTGAAGGTAACAACGCAGCAATGGGGTTGTATTTTGAAATACTTTCTGATCGAACTTTTGGTGGTGGTATTTTCATGATGAATATTCCTACTAAGACATCACAACTAACAAACGATTCTAATTTTGTTACATATGCAGAATTTGAATGGGATGGTAGTTCAGAGGGTACTGTTACACAAGATAAATTTGAGGAAATCAGAAATGCTGATATAGTAATTGTTAAACAAGAGGATGGGGATATGATAGCCCATACTAGCAAAACTAGCGGTGGTGCAGTTATATTCTATTATAGTATGACAATGAACAATATAACATCGTCTGCAATGTTTATTATCATGGATTATGATTATTCTTGGACATGCAGCACTAGCCAAACTACAATACCTGCAGCGGTTACAGAGGCAACAGTTAGTGGATGGGGATTTACCAAGAATACAGGTACCTATAGCAAGCCATCAGGCGGTATTCCTAAGAGTGATCTTGCAAGTGATGTTCAGAACCTTCTTAGCGCCGCAACTACAGCAAATACAGGTGTAACTAAATTAGTTACAGGTGATTTAAAAGATAAAACATATACTAATGGTGAGGCTGCGGCTGCTGCACATACACACTCTCAGTACATTAAAACCAATGGTAACACTAGTTTAGGAGAAAACGAGGGTGGTATAAATATCGATGGTTACATAATTGATATATATCAGGGTGCTGATGTTGGTGTAATTATTAGTGATGAAACAGGTGACAATAAAGCACAGCTATATTCATATGGTAATTATGTGGAGGCTACAGCTGATGGCGTTAATATTAGTGGAAGTGATAGTTCCGCTGTTTTCGGTAATGATACAATTACTATTAGTACTAATGAAACTGCTATTTCGTTGGGTAACAGTGGTTTTGATATTGAGGTCCAAGAGGATGGTACAGATGTAATCCACACTCTAACTTTCAATGATTTAGGCAGTTTGAAGGTTAACGGTAAGAGTGTTCTTACTGAGGAAACTTATAAAGGTACAGTTACGGGAGTAAAGATTAATGGTTCTACTAAAAACCCTTCAAATGGTATTGTGGATTTAGGAACAGTTATTACTGCACATCAAACACTAAAGACTATTAATAACCAATCTATTATTGGTTCAGGTAATATTACAATCGAGGGGGGTTCATCTAACGCAAATGTACAGGCAGTTGCTACAGGTGATGTGGTAGATGATGTTAGTATCCAATATGCAACTAAAGTGTATGTAGATACATTGGTGGGTGATATCAACAGCGCTCTTGAGAGTATAATTAATGGGGGTTATTATGCAGGCCTAATGTCGCTTTTATAAAAAAAACTATAATTTAATTACATAAATATTTAGTTGTAAATGACATATTATATATAAAGTTAATTATGGCGACAATAAGCGAAAATTTAGTAAAAATAAAAAATAGCATTAATGCTATTAGACAAGCAATAGTAAATAAAGGAGGCACTATTAGCGGAGATATAACCACATGGGCAGATTCTATAAATGGAATTAGTGGTGG
>JAEIGA010000431.1_pt1 | contig 61278 bp, 48 predicted proteins | sample 9270691 | NCBI WGS metagenome assembly JAEIGA01 (sample SAMN17057246, study PRJNA624740) | gut metagenome | biome: biome; isolation source: fecal sample | host: Bos grunniens | place: China: Xizang | collected 2019 | reverse complement strand
AGAGGAGAACAGATTCTGATGAAGGTAGCATTGTCGCCTGTCAGTATGGAAAATGCATACGAGAATATGCAGACGGAGCTTCCGGGATGGGATTTCGACGAAACGGTAAGGCAGGCAGAAACTGCCTGGAATGACGAGCTTGGAAGGATCCGTATAGAGACAAAGGACGAGGATGCCCTAAAGATTTTCTATACTGCATTGTACCATTCGATGATTGCCCCTTCCACATTCAGTGACATCGACGGAAGCTACCGTGGGGCGGACGGCCAATCTTACGAAGACCCTGGTCATCAAATATATACGACATTCTCGCTGTGGGATACCTACCGCGCAGCAATGCCTCTTTACAGCATATTCCAGAGCGAAAGATATGCAGATTTCATCAATACGATGCTCGATATATACAAGAAGCAGGGCAAGCTCCCGGTATGGCACCTTCACGGATGCGAGACCAATTGTATGGTGGGCAATCCCGGCATTCCACCGGTAGCCGATGCCATTGTCAAAGGTTTCGAAGGCATAGACTATGGACTGGCTTTCGAAGCGATGAAGGCATCGGCACTCAGGCCTGACAGAGGCCAGAACTACCGTATGGAATACGGATATATCCCTTGTGACCTGTTCAATGAGTCTGTGGCTTATGATCTTGAATATGCCCTCGCTGACGGAGCATTGGCCAATGCAGCCAAGGTCCTCGGTCGCGAAGAGGAATATCAATATTTCCTCGACCGCAGCAAGTCATACCGGCAGTTGTACGACCCTCAGCTGAGGTTCATCAGGGGCAAGGACAGCAAGGGTGATTTCCGCAAGGATTATAGTCCATTCTACTCGTCTCATCGCGCAGATGATTATTGCGAAGGCAATGGCTGGCAATATACCTGGCTCGTACCTCACGATTTAGAAGGTCTGATGGATTGCTTCGGCAGCAAGGATGCCTTCCTTGAGAAACTGGACTCGCTTTTCATCGTTCCGTCAGTCATTGAAGGAGAGGAAGTTTCACCGGACATTTCCGGTCTGATAGGGCAATATGCACACGGAAACGAGCCAAGCCACCATATCCTGTATTTCTATACAATGGCCGGACAGCCTTGGAAGACTGCTGAAAAGGTGCGTGAAGTGCTTTCTACCCTCTACAGCAGCCGTTCTGACGGACTCTCAGGCAATGAAGATGTCGGCCAGATGTCGGCCTGGTACATCCTTTCGTCGCTGGGATTCTATCAGGTGGAGCCTGGTACCGACCGCTATTGGCTGGGAAGTCCTTTGTTCGACAAGGCATCGATAAAGGTCGGTACGGACAGCAAAGGCCACGACATCATATTCAATGTCATTGCAAATAACAACAGCGAGCAGAACAGGTACATCCAGAGAGTTACCCTCAACGGCGAAGAATATAAAAAAGGATATATTGTACATAAGGATATTGTCCGCGGCGGAGATCTCGTCCTGAATATGGGACCCGAACCGGCAATCTGGTATTGATCATTGTCATTCTGAGCGCCAGCGAAGAATCTGTTGTCGATATGAAAAAACTGATAATATTGGGCTTTATCGGCCTTCTGACGGCTTGCAGCCACGAAAAGCCCGAAATGGTATCCGACCCGGTGGAATATGTTTCCACACTCACCGGAACCCTTTCACACCACGCTTTCTCCACCGGAAACACTTATCCGGCAATAGCCCTGCCCTGGGGTATGAATTTCTGGACCCCGGTCACAGGAAAAATGGGTGACGGCTGGGCTTATCGTTATGACCAGAACATCATACGAGGCCTCAAGCAGACTCATCAGCCGTCTCCGTGGATAAACGATTACGGTCAGTTTGCGATTATGCCGGTAAGAGATGCTGCATATGTCGATGAGAACTCCCGCGCCAGCTGGTTTTCCCATAAGAGCGAAACTGCAAAGCCATATTATTATCAGGTCTATCTGGCTGACCACGATATAAATGCAGAAGTAAGTCCTACAGAAAGAGCTGCTGCATTTATATTTACATATCCGGAAAGCGAAACCTCCGGAGTAGTCATAGATGCATTCGACAAAGGCTCATACATCAAGGTCATTCCGGAAATGAACGCAGTCGTAGGCTACACAACCAAAAATAGCGGAGGCGTTCCGGACAATTTCAGGAACTGGTTCGTGCTGAAGTTCGATAAAGATATAGAGAACTGGACATTATACGACGGAGCCGACAATCCAAGTCCGCTTGCAGACGAACTTGAAGGCAACCGCATCATCGCCTCTGTCTGTTTCAAGACCGTCCGCGGAGAAAAGGTCGGAATGAAAGCCGCATCTTCGTTCATTTCATTGGAACAGGCCTGGAGGAATTTCGAGGAAGTGGAGAAATTGACATTCGAGCAAGTGAAGGAGGCGGCCAAAGAGCGCTGGAACGAGGTTCTGGGACGCATAGAGGTCGGAGGCGGCACGACAGACCAGCATCGTACTTTCTACTCCTGCCTGTATCGTAGCCTGCTTTTCCCACGCAAATTCTATGAGATCGATGCCGAAGGAAAACCTTTGCACTACAGCCCTTACAACGGACAGATCTGCGACGGTTACCTTTATACCGACACTGGATTCTGGGATACCTTCCGAGCGTTGTTCCCTTTGTTGAATCTTGTATATCCTTCTGTGAATCAGGAAATTCAGCAGGGATTGGCCAATATTGCCAGAGAAAACGAATTTCTGCCGGAATGGGCAAGTCCGGGACATCGTGGCTGTATGGTAGGCAATAATTCAGCGTCTGTCGTCGCGGATGCCATTCTGAAAGGAATCACGCCTGAAGAAGACTGGCAGACCCTTTATGACTGCATCGTTTATGGCACGGAGCACGTTCATCCGGAAATAAGTTCTACCGGACGTCTGGGACACGAATATTACAATACCATCGGCTACATTCCATACAATGTCGGGATCCACGAAAGCGTAGCCCGTACCCTCGAATATGCTTACAATGACTGGTGCATCCTCCAATTGGCCCGCAAGCTGGGGCGTCCGGACGATGAAATCGCCAGATGGGAAGCCCGGTCGAACAATTGGAAGAATGTATTCGACCCTTCGCATAATCTGATGCGAGGCCGCAATGCTGACGGCAGTTTCCAGGAACCTTTCAGTCCTTACAAATGGGGCGGGGCTTTCACTGAAGGAAATGCCTGGCATTACACCTGGTCGGTATTCCACGATGTCGAAGGGCTGATGGAAGCAATGGGCGGATGCAAGGAATTCACCGCAATGCTTGATTCGGTATTTGTGGTTCCTCCGGTTTATGACGACAGCTACTACGGCTACCGCATCCACGAAATCACCGAAATGCAGGTGGCGGATATGGGCAATTACGCCCACGGAAACCAGCCTGCACAGCATATGATATATCTGTATGATTGGGCAGGAGAGCCTCGCAAGGCACAGAAACGCATCCGCGAAGTAATGGACAGGCTCTACAGCAGCGCTCCTGACGGATACTGTGGAGACGAGGACAACGGACAGACCTCAGCCTGGTATGTATTCTCTGCGATGGGATTCTATCCTGTCTGCCCGGCTTCAGACAGATACGCCATCGGAAGGCCGTATTTCCCACGAATGAAAGTGCATCTGGAAAATGGCAATGTGCTGAATATCAATGCGTCTGCTACAGGTGGTACTGATGGTTCAATGGGAACATACATCAAGGATATCGTCCTCGGAGGCCGCAAATGGAAGGAAAATTTCCTACGCCACGAAGATATTGTCAAGGGCAATACACTGGAATTCACGATGGAAGATTGACAGAACTGATCATATTCCGGCTATGTTATCTTATCTTTTATGAAATATTGTGCCGATACGCAAATATTGATTATGTTTGCAGAAAAGACATCGTAATGGAAAGACAGATATTGCAGTGCACAGAAGATATGCTTGACATTGTGGCTGAGGGCAGATATAATCTGGATGCTCAGGCGAGGGCATACGACCTTATGGAAGTTCTGATGGAACTTTATGACGGTATTCCGATTCCAGAGGACCTGAGTGAAGCTGCTGCACGGTTCTGTTGCGTGTATGAAGAAAATGCAGCAATATTGTCTTTGTCATTTGATCCTTCTGCCTTGAAGGAGGAAGCTGCTGAAAGGCTCAAACCTTTTGAGGAAGCCTGTAATGAGGCACGCTTCGAGGCCGCTGCAGCTGCATCCCTCCACGAGTTTGCAAAAGAAGTCTTTGAAATCTGGCAGAACTCCGGGGTCTTCGCCCGTCGCCGGGCTCTTAAGGAACTTCGCGAAAGGGCCGGTTTCAAGCTGGAATCCCACAGGATAGGAAATTATGTAGCCAAGACCTTTGACCTCCAGAATGCTGCAGCAGCCCGCTTCGCCGAAGCTCAGCAGGCTGTGTACAGGGCAAATGTAGCTTATAAGGTCAAGCCAGAGGTCTATGGCTTGATTGCAGAAATTTTAATCAGGTCTTAGAAGCAGAAAGCTATTATCTTCCACATCATAATGGCTGCGACAATGGTCTTGAGACCTGTACCCATAATGAAGCCGAGGAATGAGCCTACAGCTGCCTTGAAAGCCTGTCCGAAGCCTTGGCGGGTGTAGTACCATTCGCACAGAAGTGCTCCGAGGAAGGAGCCGAGGATCATTCCAATCGGAGTGAAGATGATGCCGAGAATAAGTCCCGCGATTGCACCTCGCTCAGCATATTTGCTGCCTCCTGTCACCTTGGTGAACCACATCGGTACGATGTAGTCGATCACGGAAACTATCGCTACGACTATTCCCCAGATGATAAGTGTCTTGAGTGCCATCTCTTCAGGTCCCCAGATGTAAAGAAGGAGCAGGCCGACCCAGCTTACCGGTGTGCCAGGAAGTCCTGGCAGAATGCTGCCGGCGATGCCGATGACACCGGCCAATATCGCCAATATGATAATTATAGTTTCCATATCTTTATTCCGCTTTTTCGTTTCATTCTTTCGACATAATGTCTTCTATATCAGATGATTTGATAGGCAGACGGTAAGGGCCGAGACGACGGGAACCTTCCTCTGTCACAAGTACATCATCCTCCAGACGGATACCTCCGAAGTCGTAGTATCCGGAAAGTTTCTCATAATTTACAAAACCTTTGTCTGTACCTTCGCGTTTCCACTGTTCGATCAGTGCCGGGATGAAATAGATGCCTGGCTCGTCTGTGATTACGTGTCCTGGCTTAAGGTTACGTGCCATACGGAGATTGCCCATACCCAGAAGAGGTGAACGCTGGCGCTCGTCGCCATATCCTACATAATTCTCGCCGAGGTCTTCCATATCGTGGACGTCCATACCCATATTGTGACCCAGACCGTGAGGCATAAAGAGACCGGAGATTCCGCAGGCCACCATTTCATCGACATCTCCACGTACGAAATCGAGGGCCTTCAGCTGCTCGAGCATATAACGTACAGTGGCGCAATGCACATCCCAATATGATGTTCCTGGCTTGGTCAGGCTGAAAGCCAGTTCGTTAGCCTGTTCCACGATGTCATATATCTCACGCTGCTTTGTGGTGAATCTTCCGCTGCAAGGATATGTACGTGTGAAGTCGGAGGCATAATGGGTGTTGCTCTCGGCTCCTGCATCCACTACGAGCAGACGGCCAGGAGTTATGATCTGATGATGGCTGTGATTGTGAAGGGTCTCACCGTTCTGAGAGAGGATTGTGGTGAAGGACGGACCCCATCCCTTTGAGTAGGTCACTCCTTCCATTCTTCCTACAATCTCCTGCTCCAGCACTCCCGGCTTGCATCCTCGGCGAGCTTCGGTATGCATCCAATATCCTATCTCGGCAGCCTTGTCCATCTCTTCGATTTCGCATTGTTCCTTTATAAGACGCAAAGCAACCACTGCCTTTACAAGTTCTTCAGAGGCTCCTCCTTCAGCAATTGGTCCTACCTTGCGGACAATGGCATTCGGAATGCCGGTGAGCTGAGCCAGCTTCATCTGATTGTAATATCTTGCCGGTGGGAGGAAGTGTACCGGACGGCCTGCCGATACGGCTGCAGTCACAGCCTTGTCGAATTCTGCGAGCGGAAGGGTCTTCGCACATCCGATGGCATTGCCCTTCGAAGCCACAGTAGGCTGAGGTCCCATCCAGATTATATCGTCAATATCGACGTCATTGCCATAAAGACACTCGTCCCCATTGTCAAGATCCAGAACTCCGGCGAACCAAGGCTCATCCACGCCCCAGAAATAAAGGAAATTGCTGTCCTGTCGGAATTTATAGTCATTACCGCGATAATTGGTCGGAGCATCGGCATTGCCCAGAAAAATGACAATACCCTTTGCACTCTGCGCCGCCATCTTCTCAAGAAGAGCGCGACGACGGTTTACATATACATTTGCTTCAAACATATCTTTTCTTATTTATCATTCCTACAAACTTACATATTTTTTACTATATTTGAAAATCGCGCATAATTATAATTCTGCATATATGAAAAGATTTCTTTTGACTATCGCAACTCTGGCTGCAGCATTGCTTTGCTATGCACAGACTCAGCAGTCGAATATGCCTGAAAATATTGCCTATTTCGAATTCAACTACAACGTAGTCCACCCGGAAGGAAGGTCATACAACCACAATCCGACCTTCTTCATTTATCCGGACGCCAAGGTTGACGAGGCCGGTGCTAAGGCACTTATTGAAAAATTTGATATGAGGGATGTCATAAAGGATAATCATATAAGTATTTATGTCATCAACCCTGTGGGCGAAAAATACGACAAGGCTGCAGACTTCGAAGGCTTCAAGGAAGTTTTCAACAGAGCGCGTTCAGGCAATCTCAAGGTCATCGGTATCGGCAACGGTGCGACTTTCATCAATACAGTCCTCGCACCGACTGACGCTGCCGGACATATTGCAGGCATCCTTACAGTCGAGGGAAAGCCTGGTAAGGCACCGGCACAGTCCTGGGGAGTTCCAGCCTACGTGGCAGGTAAGAATGCGGCCAAGTCTGCAAAGTCATATATAGCAATGAACAAGGCGGTAAAGGATGGCGACAGATATGTAAACCCAGACGAGGAACTGCTTGCGGTAGTTGTAGATGAAAACACAAATGCTACATTGGCCGAAATCTTCGACAAGGCGTGGAATGAAATACTTGTAAAGAATCTGAGATTCAACAACTACAAGCACACTCATTACGAAGGAGCTAAGTACGGACAATACGGTCCTTACGAGCTCGAGCCATACACGGTACACGAAGCCCTCGGCATAAAGAGGGAGATCGTGACCCTCGAACAGAGGAGCGGACTGCCTTGGCTGTGGTATGAATACTGGCCGGAGGAACTCATAGAAGGTGCATCCGAAAGGAGCGTTCCTGTAATGGTCCTTCTTCACGGCAATACGAATGATCCGCGCACTCAGGCAGAGACATCCGGTTTCATCCAGGTTGCAGGCAAGGAAAGATTCTTTGTAGTGGAGATGGAGTGGCAGGGAAGCAAGAACTACGGAGTTATGGGCTTCGATGGCGTCGAACAGGTGATCGCTATCCTTCTGGCCAAATATCCTCAGCTGGATCCTTCACGAGTGTATGCCCAGGGCCTTTCTGCGGGTTCTATAACAGCCACAGCCCTCGGAATCCGCAAGTCATATGTCTTTGCTGCGGTCGGAGGTAATTGCGGTGGTATCTACTCAGGTTCAAGAACTGGAAGATTTTCCAATTACGATTTCCTCTGGGCTGATGCGACACAGAAGAGAGGAGCAGTCGAGATGCCTTATTGTTCTATGCTCGGAACAGCCGATATGGTGGTTCCGTTCTACACACCAGATAACTACAAGGGCAACAGTTACCTTAACGCCTGGAACACTTACCAGCAGATGAACGGTATGGAGGTGACTTCAGAACTTGACTTCTCCATAGATCCTCTCTTCGGTCTGGAACTTGCCGACCGCGAAACCATACAGACAAACAAGGGAGAAGGCATAAAGATAGAGACCGGCTTTTTCTACAAAGACGAAAAACCTCTTATAAAGGTCATCGCAGTAGTCGATTACGGACATTGGAACTTTATGCCTGCAGCACAGATGATGTGGGACTATTTCAAGATGTTCTCAAGAGACACGCAGACAAGGAAACTTATTTATCACGGTAAGTAAAGCTTCTATAGTAGTCCACCAGTTGCGCTTTTCCACACCTGACTGGTAATTACAGCAGATCTTTGGAAGCCAGCACCAGGAACATATAGTGCGAAGAGCCTCCGCCGAGGACGTATTCAACTTGCTGCCACAGGTATGGAAATACGAGCAGTTCCGGGAAATCTGGTCTGATAAGGGCTGTTCCTGAAACCACACCTCCGGGTATATAAGACCAGTCAGCTCTGTTAAGTCCATATCCGACAGTAGCGGATTCTGCACCCACTCCGCTGGCGAATGACTGCTGGTTAAGGCCGGGATGACATCCGAGAATGAAGTTGAGAGCATTGAATACCTGATCCGGAGAGAATATGTCAGGATAAGTCTTGGCAAGGAAATAATGTCTGTATCCGAAGGACTGGATGTCCCAGCCTGCACCCCAGATGCTAGGGCGGTATGGAACTCCGTATGGAGTCTCGGCGCTTTCTGCATCAAGTCTTTCGCGATAAGTCAGAAGGGCCTCCCTGAATGCAGCACACTGCTTGCGGTATTTCTTCTGAACTGCCATCTGTCTCTCGACCGGAGCAAGATACCAGGCGCATTGACCTGCATTATTTACGCAATGATCCCAATTGTCAATGATGAAATCGAGATAAAGGGCTTCTCCGGTGGTCTGATAGAGTTCGGATGCTGCGTGTATCTGCCCCATAAGGCTTGCACTGGTGGTATTGGCGAAGATTTCCTTAGCTATTCTTTCACAGTGGGTCGCGAGGGTGTCATTGAATCCTCTCAGGACGCGGGATGAGGCTGCAAGATTCGCAGCAGTGCTCATTTCCCTGTTCGGATTGTCTTCTGTAAATACCCATCTGTCATCCTCATTGCCGATGATTCCGTCAGTCATAGCTGCAGCATCACCAAGCAGAACATATTGACGCAGATTGTTACAGATAATACCTCGGTAAAGTCGTCCGAGAGAAAGGTATCCGTTCACGACAGACAAAGCTCCGTGCTCTATCTGCTGCAGGATGTCGTTCTTTCCGTCAGGCTCGTGGATTTCTACCTTATGATCCCTCTGGTCTATAGATGTTACGTCAATCTCAGGGCGGAAAGCTTCATATGCCTTTGAAAGTATGTAGCATTCTCCTGACTGTGACTCGATTCTCAAGTCGAAGTCTCCGGCGTCGTGCCATCCGCCGACATTGAGGTTTCCGATAATGTCAAGAGCCTGATGGCTTGTCAGGTCGTTCTGCGGCTGTACATATCCGTCAATGTGGTTTCCTGCAGGTGCCAGTCTTGCATCGTCCATATGGCAGGTGTCGTGCCATACACGATATTTCTCACTTACCCTCATATGGCACATCTGGACAGGAAGGAAATATTCAATTACCGGCTGCCATACTCCGCGGTCGAACACATCCTCCGAGATGGTGAATATCGATGATGCACTCTCGCCATACCTTACGCAATACAATCCTTCTTCTGTGACATCCGAGAAGTCTGCCTGGAGATATCTGTAGCGGAGAAAATCTCCTTCCCAAGGATCGATGGTGATTTCCTTTACGGCCATTTCCCCTTCAGGTCCGTATTTTACGAGAGTTGCGCTCGTCAGTGGCTCTGACCTTCTGTCAGTTTCGATTATTGCCCTTTTAGGCTGTAGCGGATGATATCCCACCTGCGAAGTCTGCACTACAGGCTTGTAGAGCCATCCTTCTATGACATTAGGCTCGATGTACCATCGTACGGCTCCCTTGGTCGCTCCGGATGGGATTTCAGAGCGTAGCACGAACCATCCGTTGTTATGGTTCATCCTGCCATCATATAACTTCAGGTCTTCTGTGAGTGATGTTATAGTGATCCTGCTGTAAGGGTCATCAGGTCTTGATGTGAAAGAACGTCCTGTCGCATAGGGCTCTGCCACTATACGGTCCGCCAGGAACGGACTGTATCCTTCGGCATTCAGATGGTCAATATCGGCGTGTGGCGTATTGCCATTGTGGTACTTGCCGTGCGAACGGTCGAGGTAGCTGTCCTGAATCACCACCGGAGAGTTCGGCTGCTGGGGATAGATACCGGCCTTTGAGTCCATAATCCAAGGCTTTCCGAAAAGTTCTCCAGGGAAGAATTCCAGATTGAATCCAGCTTTCCCGATAAGTTCTTCCGGAACAGGCTGATCCAGGTCAACTGTCACAAGAAAGCCTTTTCCTGAAGGCTCCAGGCTTACAGTATATGAAAGATTCACATCCGGATAGACCATAGGATTGAATCCTGTTTCGTGGCGGCTTGAATCCGGGTAGCAGAGGGTGGTGATTATCTTATTTCCCTCGATGATACGTCCGGTCTTCTTTGGTACGGGCTGCCATTGTCCCGGAGTTTCGTCGAAGCGGATGTCTCCATTGGTGGCAACTCTTTTTCCGTTCATTATGAATGAGATGCCTCCCTGATGACCTTCCGGGTAGAAGTCATCGAATGCCATTGCATCTACACCTTCATAATTGAAGTATCCCTTTTCGTTGAGCCTGTATTCCTGTGCATCAAGAATGCTTGTCACAGAAAGTATGGTGAGAATGGTTATCAGTTTTTTCATAGTTATCATATGGTTTAGTCTATCACTTCCAGCATCACATCGTTTTCGTTTGTAAACGCCAGCTTTACGTATCGGGATATACTTGATGGCCTGAATACCACGTGATCGATAAACGCATCGTGGAGAGTGTTGGGGAATGCAGGGGTATCCTGAATCTCCAGCAGATTCCATTTTTCTCCATCTTCACTTCCGAATAAGAAGATCTTCTGTGGAGGTACGATCTTATCCTTGGCACAGTTGAGCATTCTCACCATAATCCATTCCGGTTCGGTCCCGTCTTTATATTCAAGCACGATTTCGGAAGATCCCGGAGAATACTTCTTCCATTTCGGATCTGAGATGTCTTCTGTTGCCGCAGGACCGTATTTGCCGGACATAACATCTGAAACCAATGGCCATATGCCTTTTCTGTCAAGCCAATCCATATAATCGGAACCGGCTTCTGCCGACCATACAGGCTGTCCCAGATCATATTGACTGTCAGTAGTTTCGTACATACCGCACATCACGAATGAAATGATCTTTTCCACTCCTCCGGCAGTTGCCGCAACCTGCTGGGCCAGAAGACGGCTGTAAGCTGCAGGGATAAGGGCTGAAGATCTGTCATTTGTGCCCTTTTCCCAGGTAAATGATTCGCAATTGGCCCACATCTCTATTCCGGTCTTGTCGTGTATGGCGCGGAGCTTCTTCCAATTTTCACGGAGTCGGGTCAATGGGTAGCGCTCGCGTACGCATCCCACTTCATCCTGATATGCAATGATGTCCACCGTCAGACGGGCAATCTGCTGTTCATAACGGGGATCCTCGAAATCAGAATTGAAGATTCCGTATGGGGATATCATTATCTTGGCTGAGGGAGTCAGTTCTCGGGCACGGGCTGTCAATGCATTCACAGCCTCGACGGCATAGTCAGTAAGAACGGGCCCGAAGCAGTCCTCTACAGGCAGATACCAGCCATAGAATGCCGGATGTTCTCCATAAAGTCCTGCGAGTTCGGTCATCATTTCGATCTGACGGCCCTTGATCTTCGGATCACGCAGATTGTCATCCTGGTCCTTGGCCCAGCCGGTGCTCATAAAGACCTTCATTCCGTGCTCTGCCGCAGCATCCATAATAGCATCTACAGGACTTTTACGCCAATCCGGATAATGCCACTGCATCAGCTTGGAAGGATAATATGCCTTCTGCTCATTAGCCACCGACATAAAGACAAGGTATTCCATACCCATTTCCTTCATTTCCTCTATCTTGGCTACCCAAAGAGAAGGATCGGTGCAGTCCAGGTGCTGAGGGTTTGTGTATTTGTTGCGGACATCCTGATAGGGGAGATTGATGAATGTTCCTGTTATAGGAAGCACTTCAGTAAGCTCAGCTGATGGAAGTGTCCTGCCTGTTATGTTTTTCGACTCCTGTCTGTCCCTGCCATTGCATCCGCATATGAGCAGTGCTGCAGCAATCATTGAAGAAATAATGGTATTTTTCATATCGGCTCTTTAGAATTCTGTTGCAGGTGATGCTCCGCTTCTGGTCAATGCAGGAATGTCCATACTAACGAGTTCTCCTGCATTTTCCTTCTCATCGAAGGCTATCATATATAGTCTGTAGTCGCAGTCCCATTCCAGCTGGACGTCTACCTTGCTCTCTATGTAGAAATTGTATTCTCCGAGAAGGGAATTGTCCAGAAGAAGGGCGCGGATATCTTCATCTGTTGCTCCTTCCTCGTTGATTATTGACACCGGATAGATGGTATATATGGCATCTGAGGCTGATCCTTCAAGGTTAAATCTGATAGGGAGCACTGCCCAGCCTGCGTAATCTCCATATGATTCCTTGTCAAGCTCGGCCAATGCATCTCCGTCGAACCATTTGTCGAAAGCCGCACTTACAGAAGCATCAGTAGTTGCCTCTTCCGGTGCAGTGAATTCGGCAATTCCCACTTCCGAAGCATATTCACCTTCTGTATCCACGCATACCGCGCAGGCATAATGCTTCATTCCAGGCTCTACTGAGAAACTTCCGGTCTGCTTGCCACGCTGAGCATAATATTCTGCAAACTCCGCTCTGTTTTCGCAGTCTCCTAATAAGATTGCTTTCTGTATTTCTTTGTCAATGAGTTTCTTGACTCCTGCCTCTGTCGGTCCTCCGGATCTTTCAAGAGTAGCCTCATCCACTACGATAGCCAGATATGACACACTGTTGTCTGAAGGAGTGAAAGTCATATTGACGCTGTGAGGTGTAAGATCGCTGTAGGAGAATTCGAATGTCACGTTTGTGGCATCATTCGGCTTGAGTGTGCGGAACTTCTTGGTGGTCAGAGGAGTAGTGAAACCTCCGTCATATCCGAAAACGATGATCATATATTCGGTGTCCGGTTCCAGCTTACCGTCGAATGAGTGGACCATTTCTCCGGAATTGGTGTGCAGAGGGAAGAACGGCTTGTAATTCTGAAGAAGGAACGCCTCCAGCTCTTCCATTGTCATATCTGCATAGACAAATTCAGGGAATTCCAGCCAGACATAGTCATCATCATTGCTCGGAGTAATGAAAAGCATTGCGCTCGTTGCCGTAATCTGGTCAATCTCTATCTCGAAACTGTTCACGGATGCTGTGATTTCTGGAGTAGTTTCGATAACATATTCAATATCAGAGGTAATTGTTCCGGTATTGTCTGTATGGCAGGCGAAGACAATGAAGCGCTGCTTGGGTTGAAGACCTGTGACCTCTCGCTCATACACTCCTTTTTTCAGCATATCGCTCAGGGGTATATCCTGATTCATAAGGATTTCCGTTTCAATATAATTTGAAACGGCTGTCTCGATGTCCTCGATTGATCCGAATGTGGAGAAATATTCCTCTGTGGCAACTCCGAGGAAGTAGCTGTCGGCAGGATTGTCAGGAGTCACCTTTACCTTGCAGTGGCTGGAATGCAGGTCGATGATCTCTATATTGAATCCGGACTTCTTCTCAGGAATGATTTCTTCTGTGGTGTCGTCCTGGCAGGCCAATGTGGTGAGGGCGGCGGAAATGATCAGCAGTATATTCAGTATCTTTTTCATTGTCAATTATTTATAGTCGTATGTGATAGATGATCCGATAGGGCAGACGGCACAGTTTACCAGATCATATTTTCCGTCTTTGTCCGCTGCATTTACAATGATCAAAGCCTTGCATTTCTCCGGTTTCCAATCATCTTCCATCTTGATGTTGAATCCGTGGCTGTGCTTGCTTCCGGCCTGAAGTGTTCCTGTCTTTATTCCGTATATGCGCAGGTTAAGGCTTTCACCAGCCATTGCTCTGACGGCATTGTTATGCGTGTGCTGCCAGGCCTCTGATGCACCCTCCTGTTCGGATTCGATTCCGTCTTCCAGAACCCAGACAGCGATACGGTAAAGATTTTCCTTTGCTGCCTTTATCTCTACATTGACATTCATTGAACCGTTTCCGAAAGCTGCAGCGGCAGCTATGCCCACATCAGCAGACTCCTTATGAAGCTCGTCTATCTTTGATTTGATGACGGCTGGCTCGATTGAAGTGCCGGTACTTTCCTTGGTGAGGTTGAATGTGAGCTCCGGATAATATCCGCTGCAGAATGCCTGGGATATATTGGCGGCCGCAGATGAATAGGCTGCATCACCTTCTTCATTATAGGAATGTGATGCTACGTGATGATATCTGTCACTATAGTTCTTGTCTTCAGCCACCTGTTTCAGGGATGACATCAGTCTGGGACAATTAGGACAATATGTTCCCGTATGTTGCAGGAGCATTATCCTGTGGTCGAATGACAGATTATCCGGCTGAGGGTCAGCTGGAAGTTCCGGAAGACCGCTTTCTTCCGGAATTACAGAGTCTTGTCTCTGGCTGTCTTTTTCCGTGCATCCTAACAGGAGCATAGCTGCTGCAGTCAATGCTGAGAAGATTTGGATTTTCATATTCTCTTACTTTTTCAGGAAGCCTTTTTCGATCAGTTTCTCTGCTATCTGAACTGCATTTGTAGCGGCACCTTTACGGAGGTTATCTGCTACACACCAGAAGTTGAGGCCGAATTTTACGGAAGGATCGCGGCGGATACGGCCGACGAAGACGTCGTTCTTGCCCCAGGCATAGAGAGGCATCGGATAGACATTGTTTGCCGGGTCGTCCTGAAGAGTCACACCAGGGGTTTCCTCCATAATCCTGCGTACATCCTCGAGGGTGAAGTCCTTCTCAAATTCGAGGTTTATTGACTCTGAGTGGCCTCCCTGAACCGGAACGCGGACAGTAGTAGGGGATACTCCGATGCTGTCATCGCCGAAGATCTTATGTGTTTCGTTGACCATCTTCATCTCCTCCTTGGTATAGCCTGTCTCTAGGAATGAGTCGATATGAGGCAGGATGTTCTGGTCGATCGGATGCGGATATACAGCGTCATATTCTCCCCATTTGCCGCCTGCACGCTCTGCTGTCATCTGATCCATCGCCTTGTAGCCGGTTCCTGTAACTGACTGATATGTGGATACTACGATACGCTTGATCTTGTATGCCTTGTGGAGAGGCCAGAGCGGAAGGAGCATCTGGATGGTCGAGCAGTTAGGGTTTGCGATGATGTAGTCCTCGGCTTCAATTACATCCCCGTTGACTTCCGGAACCACGAGTTTCTTGGTCGGGTCCATACGCCAATGAGATGAGTTGTCCACTACGCGGCAGCCTACCTCAGCGAATTTTGGCGCAAGCTCTGCAGATGTGCTTCCTCCTGCAGAGAAGAGTGCCAGGTCTGGGCGTGCGGCAATCGCATCCTCAGCGCTTACCACTGTCCATTCCTTTCCCTGGAATGTAATCTTGCGTCCTACTGACTTTGCCGAAGCTACCGGAAGGAGCTCCGTTACAGGGAAGTTTCTTTCTGCGAGAACTTCCAGCATTCTGGTGCCTACGAGTCCTGTGGCACCCACTACAGCTACTTTCATATTTTCTACCTTATAACTTTATTTGACAATTCTAAACTTATCACTGCTTTGAGGGGGCGTACATAATATGAAAATATATCTACGTTACCCTCCTCCTAAATCCTCCTCCTCGGGAGAAGGACTTACTATCGCTACGCTCAAAGTTTTCTACCTTATAACTTTATTTGACAATTCTAAACTTATCACTGCTTTGAAGGGGCGGAGTATTATATGAGCGTGATGTGTAAGTGATTGGTGTGTAGGCTTTTAGCTGTTTGTTGGTCGGTTAAAATACCGACCGTGAAAGAGCTAATTGCCTGACTGATAACACTATGCATCAAACGCTATGCTATGATGCCCGGATCCGATCTGTTTACAGTGCTGCGTTCAGATCGGCGATGAGGTCATCGACATTTTCGATACCGACGCTGAGACGGAGCATATTAGGGTAAACACCAGCCGCAACCTGTTCTTCCGGACTGAGCTGGGAGTGGGTTGTGGATGCCGGGTGAACGATGAGCGACTTGGCATCTCCTACGCTGCCTACGTGGAGGATGAGCTCCAGACGGGTGACGAGTGATGCGGCTGCCTCAAATCCACCTTTTACACGGAAGGTCAGTACACCGCCGAATCCGTGGCGCAGGTACTTGCATCCGAGTTCGTGGTACGGATTGCTCTTCAGACCTGGGTAATTCACGCTCTCGACAGCCGGGTGCTTCTCGAGGAATTCAGCCACTGCAAGTGCATTGTCGCAGCAGCGTTCAGCTCTCAAGGACAATGTCTCCAGACCCTGGAGCATCAGGAATGAATTGAACGGAGATGCTGCTGGTCCGATATTGCGGAGTCCGTCTACACGAACGCGTCCTGCAAATGCGGCATCACCGAAAACTTCCTTGTAAACGAGTCCGTGATAACTTTCTGAAGGAGCTGCCAGCAAAGGATACTTCTCAGGTGTCCAGTCGAAGTTTCCTCCGTCGACAACTATGCCGCCGAGGGCGGTTCCGTGGCCGCAGATCCATTTTGTGGCCGAATGGATGGAAACATTGGCACCCCATTCGAAAGGACGGAAAAGATAACCTCCCATACCGAAGGTGTTGTCCACCATCACACAGATGCCCTTGCGACGTGCCATCTCTACAATCGGTTCGTAGTCAGGAATGTTGAATGCCGGATTACCGATGTTTTCGAGGAAGATAGCCTTGGTACGGCTGTCCACGAGAGCTTCCAGATCGGAAACTTTATCACTTGCAGCGAAACGTACTTCGATACCCATATCGCGGAGTGTGATCGCAAACATAGTGAATGTACCTCCGTAAAGGAAGGGCTGAGCTACGATATTGTCCCCGGGACCACAGATATTGGTGATCGAAAGGAATACAGCCGATTGGCCTGATGCTGTGGAAACAGCCGCCACACCGCCCTCAAGGGCAGCCATACGCTTTTCGAAGACCTCGTTGGTCGTATTGGTGATGCGGGTGTATATGTTACCCGGACGCTTCAGTTCGAAAAGCTCTGCTCCATATTCCATACTGTCGAATGTGTATGCGGTGCTTTGATAGATAGGCACTGCAGTACCCTTCGATACCGGGTCGATTTCCTGTCCTGCCCTTACCTGAAGGGTCTCGAATTTATATTGTTTCTTTTCCATTATCAATTACATAATTATATCGTTCAATACTCCCGAAGCAGTCTGATATGCACCTGCACCGGCTCCCTGAACCACGAGCGGTGACGGGTAGAAGTCAGTCTGGATGATTGCGCAGTTATCGGTGCCGCTGAGTGTGAAGAGCGGATGCGATTCGTCGACATTCTCCAGTCCTATCTTTGCCTTATATCCAAGCTCAGAAGTTTCGTCCTTCACCAGGGAAGCTACGAAACGCTGTCTCAGCCCTTTGGATGCCGCCTCATTGTATCGGGCTGCAAAAACTTCCTCATTCTCAGACAGTTTTGAGTAGAATGCCTCTACATCTCCTTCGAAGAATTCCTCTCCAAGAATCGGAGAAATCTGTACGTCCTTCTCGTCGAGCGGTACTCCTGCTTCACGTGAAAGAATCAGAAGCTTGCGCAATACATCGCGTCCGCTGAGGTCAAGCCTTGGATCCGGTTCAGTGTATCCGGCATCCTGCGCCCTTTTAACTACTTCTGCAAAAGTACTTCCCTCGCCTCCGGCATAATTGCTGAAGATATAGTTCAATGTGCCGCTTAGGACAGCTTCGATACGCACGATCTCGTCTCCGCTGTGTACGCTGCGTGAAATCGATTCGAGGATAGGAAGTGCTGCTCCTACGGTAGTCTCATAACGGAGGGTTGCTCCGATCTCGATTGCGGCTTCCTTCAATGCAGCATACTGGCGGTATGGCAATGAGAATGTGATCTTGTTGCAGTCCACGACTGAATAGCCCCTCTTGAAGAGGTTCATATATTTGAATGCGATATCTGCTGAGGCGGTGCAGTCCACGAACACGGAATTTTCAAGCGAAAGTGTTGCCAGATGAGTGAAGTATGCCTCATCTGCAGCACTGATTCCATTGTCAAGCTGTGCCTTTATGTCTTTGAGTTCCAGACCGTTCTTGTCAATAATGAAGCGGCGGCTGTTCGAAAGTCCGCAGATGCGTAGGCGGCGTCCGGTGCGTGCTGCAATCTTGTCTCTGTTCTTTGCAATGATGTCCACCAATGCCCTGCCGACAGTGCCGAAGCCGGCTATGAAAAGGTTGATGTCCTTTCCGCTTCTCCTGTCAAAGAACTCGTTGTGAATAGTCTTTATGGCTCCCTCTGCATCTTCCGATGATATGATCACAGAGATGTTTCTTTCGGATGATCCCTGTGCTGTGGCACGTACCGGGATGCTGTTGCGTCCCAGGGCAGCAAGCATTCGGCCAGTCGCTCCTGTCTGGTTAAGTACGTCGTCTCCTACAAGGCATACGATGGAGAATCCTTTCTCGACCTTGAGCGGATTGAGCTTTCCAAGGGAAATCTCGTATGCGAAACATTTGTCAGCTGCCTCGCGCGCCTTCTCGGCATCCTTCTCAGACACGGCGATACACATTGTATGTACAGATGATGCCTGTGTGATGAGTATGATATTGATGTCATTCTGACTGAGGGTCTCGAAGAGACGGCTTGAGAAACCTGGGATACCGACCATTCCGCTTCCTTCCAGAGAAAGGAGGGCTATATTGTCCGAATTGGAAATTCCGATTACGGAATCCTTGCTGCGAGGCGGATGCTTCTCGATGAGAGTTCCGTGAGCCTCAGGCTCGAAGGTATTCTTTACGTAGATAGGGATTCCCTCTGCCACAACCGGCTGGATGGTAGGAGGATAGATAACTTTTGCTCCGAAGTGCGAAAGCTCGAGGGCTGCCTTGTAGGAGATATTGCTGATGGTTCGGGCAGTAGGAACGACTTTGGGATTCGAAGTCATCATACCCGGAACGTCAGTCCATATCTCGAGAATACGGGCTTTGCAGCCGACTGCATAAAGGGCAGCGGTGTAGTCCGATCCTCCGCGTCCCAGAGTGGTGGTCCTGCCCTGCTTGTCCGAAGCGATGAAGCCCGGAAGAACGAAAAGCTGGGTGATAGGATTTGTCTCCACCATTTCGTTCACGCGGAAATATGTCTTCTGAATATCCACAACGTTCTTGTCACCCTTGGCTACTGTGCGGATGATCTGCCGTGAGTCGATCCATTTGGTGGCAATACCGATGGAAGCAAGTTTCGTGGCGAGGATCTTTGTGGACCAGAGTTCTCCGAACGACTGGATAGCGTCGAGGCTGGCAGGGGAGAGCTCTCCAAGGAGATATACGCCCTGGGCAATGCTTCTTAACGAGTCGAACAAGCCGTCGCATACTTCTTTTGACTCCTCCTGTTTCTCTACCGGAAGGAAGGAATCAATGATATCGTGGTGTCTTGTCTGGAGATCGTCGATGAGACCCTTGTAGGTCTCGTCGCGTTCCGAGGCAAGCGTTCCGATCTTTATGAGGGTATCGGTGCATCCGCTGATGGCTGATGATACCAGTATGGTTCTGTCACGATCGACCGCATTGGTTACAATGTCGATGACTTTCGCCATATTCTGTGCATTTGCTACGGATGATCCGCCGAATTTCAATACCTGCATATATTGTGTGATGTTTATAGTTTCATTTTGTGGACATTGTCCACGTTCTTATGCCACTTTTGTGGACGGTGTTTCTACCGACGCCAGCACTGATGTTTATGGTAACAGTGGCTTGATTATCTCTGTAAGCTGGTCGTTTTCCAGAAGAAAACCGTCGTGTCCGAACTTTGAAGTGATCTCGTGATATACTGCTCCAGGAACATTCTCTGCAATCATCTTCTGTTCCTCCACCGGGAAGAGTCTGTCGCTGTCGATGCCTATTACCGTACATTCTGTCCGTATGCTTCCCAGTGCCTTTTCCACACCACCGCGTCCGCGACCTACATTGTTGCTGTCCACGGATCCGCACAGGTAGTAGTACGAATAAGCATCGAAACGATCTGAAAGTTTCTTTCCCTGATATCTCTGATACGAACCCGCCCTGTCGGCAAACAGGCAGTCCTCGTCTTTCTCCCACTGTGTGGCATTGTATCCCTCGTAGCTTCTGTATGAGATGAGGGCAATGCTTCGAGCGCATCTGAGTCCTGTTTCTCCACCCTTGAGTGAAGCACATTCGCGGAAAGTAGGGTCTGTCTCCAGAGCCATTCTCATTGACTCGTTGAATGCTGTGAGCCAAGGTGTTACGCGTACTCCACAGGCAATGTAAACAGCCCTCTTTATGACTTCTGGCTTCATAATCGACCATTCCACAGACTGGAATCCTCCGATCGATCCTCCGACCATAAAGTCAATATATCCGATGCCGAGATGCTGACGTACAAGGTCATTGGCACGGACAATATCGCGTACGGTAACTGCCGGAAAGTCGAAATAATATGGCCTTCCAGTCTTCGGATCAATGCTTGACGGACCTGAAGATCCATATGCTGAGCCGAGCATATTTGCACAGATCACAAAGTATTTCTCTGTGTCGAAAAGCTTTCCGGGGCCTACAAGTTCAGGCCACCAATCCTCGGCATCGGAATTGGCTGTAAGGGCGTGGCATATCCATATCACCTTTCTCTGGTCATCCTTCTGCCACTCCTTTTCCGAGCAGTGATATACGACCTTCAGACCCTCTATGCTTCCGCCGGCCTCGAACTCAAAGATATCATTATGTATGTATTCTCTTCTTATCATAATTTAAAGTCTAGTCGAAAATATCCCGCTTGTCTTTCAGAATTCCTCCTTGTCATTCCGATCCCCTCCTTGTCATTCTGATCACTCCTTGTCATCCCGACCACTCCTTGTCATTCTGAACTCCTCCTTGTCATTCTGAGCGAAGCGTGAGAATCTTCCACCGAAAAACGTGCAAAGATACTGATTATCTGCCTAATTCGGCCTGCAAAGATGATATATTGGAATAATATATGCAACCTTTCTGAAATATTCCGAAAAATATTCTATTTTTGCTAATATTCAAGCTTTATACAGAATATTATTCTATAAATTACCTTTGTTTAAGATTTGGATTATGGAGATACTTGACAGGACGGACATTCTGATTCTGCGGGAACTGCAGAAGGATGCGAAACTTACTACAAAAGAACTGGCAGCAAAGGTCAATCTTTCTGCCTCTCCGGTGTTCGAGAGGCAGAAACGTCTTGAAAGAGAGGGCTATATAAAGAAATATGTTGCCGTCGTCGATCGCATAAAGACCGGCAACGGCATAATGGTCCTGTGCAATGTCCGTCTGAAGCATCACAGCAAGGAATTCAGCCAGCGTTTCACATCGGTGATATCTCAGATCGACGAAGTCGTGGAATGTTTCAACACTTCTGGAGATTATGACTACCAGCTGAAGATCTATGCAAGGAATATGCAGGATTATCAGGAGTTCGTACTCGGAACCCTTGGAGATCTGGACTGCATCGGTTCACTGCACAGTATCTTCGTTATCGGCGAGGTGAAAAATACGTTATGCGTACCGCTCAAGTTGTGAATGAGCAGTAATGTCAGATGGTCAGACTGGAAGGTCTGTCATTTTCAAACCTGAGCACGGAAGGTGTCAATGTCAATGTACCGTCGTCCTCGATTGCGAATACCTGAACGAGATGGTCGTTCATACAAGCGACCAACAGAAGTTTTCCGTCAGGAGTGATCATAAAATTGCGGGGATGCCTGCCGGTACGGGCATATCCGATCTTCTCCAATGTACCGTCTGCCAAGGTCTTGAATATCGAAATTCCGTCATTGTCCAGACGATGGGAGGTGTATAGATATTGTCCTGACGGATGAAGATGAACGTCTGCGCTGCCTCCGGCATTGACCTCGTCAGCCTGGATTTCCTGGATGAGGGTGAATTCTGGGATGTCGTTTATATTGATCGAATAAGCCAGAACGTTTCCTGAAAGTTCGCAAATGCAGTAGAGGATCTTATTGTCCTTGCTGAACTCCATATGTCTAGGTCCGCTTCCGGCCGGGCATTCGATGTCAGCTTTGTGGATGAGGGAGTTATTTTCGAATCTGAGAAGACGGATCTTGTCTGCACCCAGGTCCGATGCCAGTATCCAGTCTGTCTGTGGAATGGTCTTAAGCTGATGAATATGAGATGATTCCTGTCTACCTTCTATTGGTCCTTCGCCCTGGAATTCAAGCCTCTGGACAGAGTCTCCCAATATGCCCTCTGCGAGCGGGAACACTGTTACGGAACCTCCGCTATAGTCTGCTGTGAGGATCTTGTCCTCATATTTCATTATGAAGCACGGATCGGCTCCTGTCTGTCTTTTGTCGGCGGTCATTACAGTCGGCGAGCCGATGCTGAATGAGTATGCCCCTGAAGCATCCCCTGTCTCACTGACAGTCAGGATTTTGTTTCCGTCCTTAATTGCATAAGATGCATTTTCTGCTTTTATCTTTTCTATCAGGCTGAATTCCAGACTTTCGGTGTCGAAACTGTACCTGTAGATCTGTTCACCGTATGTACCGGTCAGTATTTCCATAGGTGTCTCTTTTTTAAGTAGGTTCAGCATTATGATACAGCTGAGAATCACTGCAGCTGCTCCGCAAAGGAGGGTAATATTGGCTGGTCTTTTCATTATTTGGAATTTTTATCTGGTTCGATATGTATGCTTATCTGAGTCTCGTTTCCTAATTTACGTCTCAGTGCCTCTTCTACTTCAGTGGCGATGTCGTGAGCCTCGGTTATGCTGATGTGCGGATCAACGACGATATGTGCGTCAATTATGGCAGAGATTCCGTTGCGCCTGGTCTTCAGATTGTGGATGTCATTCACGCCATTTACGGATGAAGCTGTGGTAATGATTTCATTCTCAATGGATTCAGGTAGAGATGCTTCCAAGAGCTCGTTTAGGGGTGGTATTGACATCTTCACAGCTACCACGATGATGGCTATGCTTATCCCGCAGGATGCTATCGGGTCCAATATCGTCCATTTCTGCCCGAGGATGATCGCTCCACCGATACCGATGAGGGAGCCTACCGATGACAGGGCGTCACTTCTGTGATGCCAGGCGTTGGCGGTTACCGCCGGGCTGTTGGTACTTTCTCCTATCTTTGCTGTCCATCGATATAGAACTTCCTTTAGAATTATCGAGACTATGGCTGCGCCCAGTGCTATATATCCAGGTCTTGGAAGAATCGCCCCGTTTGCCACGTTGATTATGCTTCTGATGCCGTTTCCCATCAGTTCTGCTCCTACTACTATCAGTATGATACTGATTATAAGCGTCGCCATCGTCTCGAATTTTCCGTGTCCGAATGAGTGGTTTCTGTCATTCCCTTTTGAGGATATGTTAGTGAATATCAGTACTATGGCGTCAGTTAGAAGATCCGATAGAGAATGTACGCCGTCAGCTACCATAGCCGCACTTCGTCCGAACACTCCGGCCGCAAGTTTGGCGGTGGTCAGTACGATGTTCACTGCGGCTCCCCACAAGGTGATCTTCCTTATTTCTCTTTCTCTGTTTTCCATAATCATCCCACTTGCAAATGTAATGAAATTGCTTGTGTTTATGTGACTTTTTGCTGATTTCCCGCTATCTGGTCAGGGTGATTACAGTGATTTCAGGACGTACACCTATGCGGGCTGGGAAAATTGTCTCGCCAAGGCCCGGATTGACATAGATTGACTGTCCGTTTCGGGTGTAGAGACCGCGGTGTTGGTCGAAGATAAGTCGGCTCGGGCTCCATCCCAGAAGGGAAAGCTGCATCGCGTGGGTATGGCCGGAAAGGGTGAGGGGATAGTCTTGGCCGAGAATCTCGTTTTCCCAGTGCATCGGATCGTGGCTCAGGACAATACGAAACATCCCGTTCGTACCCTTGGAGGCTTTCTTCAGATCGCCTTTTGATGGAAAATGCCTGGATGGGGAAGTGTTCTGCACGCCGATCACTGCGATAGAATCGGCATCTTTGCTGATTATCCTGTACTCGTCAAGCAACAGGTCCCATCCTAAAGCTTTCTCTCTGGATATCAGGTCTTCCAGATGTGCCTGACGTGTTTGAGCAGAAGAATTGGAGTATATGCTGTAATCGTGATTTCCCAGAACGGAGAATGTTTTCGCCTGGATGCGCCCGAGTATCGGAGCGAGGCTGTCCAGCTCTTCGGGAGACAATGTAATAAGGTCGCCGGTGAAGACTGCAATATCCGGGTTCAATCCGTTGATTTTATCAATGGCTCTGGCAAGGTGCCTTTCCCTGCCTGCGAACGAGCGGGCGTGAATATCCGAAATGTGTACAATTCTGTAACCGTCAAATCCTTCAGGCAGATTCTCGAAAGATATACTTACCTCTTTGATCCTGAAGCAGTTTCTTTCTATCAGAGCTCCGTATCCGATCGCAAGAGGAGGAATCGCAAGTGACAGCAATCCCCACGCAAATGCCTTTCGGAACGTGATTCCGAACACCAGTTTCAGCAGTCCTCCTACAGCTACATCCGCTATTGTCAGCAAGATCCAGCAAAGGACAATGATCATCAATGTCGCACTAAGTTCAGTCGCCATACCTTTCATACCTAATTATGTGTTCCTGTGCAAATATAAGAAATCCCTCCCGAAATTATTGGGAGGGATCGTTTTCAGCCCGGTACTTATTTCTAAAGCTCTGTTTTCCAGAGACCGTGGAGGTTGCAGTATTCATACACAGCCACCGGAGTTTCAGTGCAGGTGCAGATGACTGCTTCCGGCTTGTCCTTGAGATTTACCTTGATTCCTCCGTTTTCAGTTTCCACGTAAATGAATGATATATGGTGCTCAGGGAGCATCGGATGAGGAACACTTCCTACTTCCACCTTGATGGTGTTCTCGTCCAGACGTGTTACTACAGGAACGTGCTTTTCGTTGCTGGCATCCACGGTGTTAGGTATCAGTTCCTCCATCTTCTCGCCGCAACATACTACTGGAACTCTTGAATCAACAACTTTTTCCACTACATTGCCGCAATGACGGCATTTATAAAATTTCACAGCCATATTATAATCTTATTTTTATTGTTAATGTTTCTTTTCTGCAAAAATAATGCAAGAAGATATATTTATCATACAGATCAAATCGATGGGATTATGGATAAAAGCTATTGTGTGTTAAGCGAGAGCTGCTGCAATTTGGGGAATCAGTCCTTCGTCCGCAGGTAACCACTTCACAGAATTCAATCTCTCAGCAGTCAGCCATTCTGCATTTTCGTGTTCGTTCAGATGAAGCGTTTTCGATATTAAAGTGCAAAGAAAGCAATGCATTGTAAGATGGAAGGCAGGGTAGTCCCACTCCACCGTATCAAGCAGCTCACCTATTCCAATTTCAGCATCCAGTTCCTCCAGAATTTCACGTCTCAGAGCTTCTTGAGGAGTCTCTCCCGGCTCCATCTTACCTCCAGGGAATTCCCACCATCCCTTCCACTCTCCGTATCCTCGCTGGGTGGCGAACACCTTACCTTCCTTTATTATGATTGCCGCTGTAACTTCGATTGTCTTCATTGAATTATCCTTTACAATGTCGACAAAGATAATTCTTTTTCGATTACAAAAATCCCTCTCGGAATATCTTCCAAGAGGGATTGATGTGCTCCGGACGGGAATCGAACCCGTACGGACATTGCTGTCCACGGGATTTTAAGTCCCGCGTGTCTACCTATTCCACCACCAGAGCGATCCGGGTGCAAATATAGTCAAATTTCGTGAAATTCTAGGATTAAATGAAAATTCGCAGTACAGTTATGAAGAAAAGGGCTACCAGAACCACGCCGAACTCCAGCCGACTACTACCGTATTGGTCCAAGGATGGTTGTGTCCAAAGTCGAGGGATTCGAAATCGGCGAAAGCCTTGATCTTGAAATTGCTGTCGGTGATGAGGCTGAGGCCTACTCCCGCTGCAAGGTCAATGCCGCTGCTGCCGTTCATCCACGAACATCCTGCCATCAGATGGGTCTGGAATTCAAGGATACGGGCAAAATGAAAATTCCAATATCCGCCGGCCAGGGTGCTGTACATAGGTGATGTCGAGCCTGAGGCATATGTCATTGAACTTGCTGATACCCTTCCGGTAAGGCCTATGCCGGGGATTAAAGGAATGTCGGTGGATAGTCCTGCGAGTCCGCCTCGGACAGGAATTGCGTCCATCTGTTTCTGTCCTTCTGCTCCTATCACGAACCGTTGTCCGAAAATAAGCTCTGCCACGTAGTGCTTCTTGGCCGGATCGTAATGGAACGAAGGTTCAATAAATGATTCGGCAAGTCCTCTTTCTCTAAAAATTTTGTCTGTGAGGAAGTAACCCAGGTGAACTGATCCGATACCGATGGCTGCGCCTGCAGCAATATCTGTCATCCAATGTTTGTTGTTCAGGAGGCGGGATACGCCGGTTATTGCAGCTGCGGTGTAGCCTCCGATACTGAACCAAGGATTTCGCCAGCCATATTCCTTGTGGAGCATTGTGGCAGTCATAAAGGCGGTCGCGGTGTGGCCGGAAGGGAAGGAGTTGCGTCTGCTGCCATCGGGACGAAGACGCTGGACTGTATATTTCAATCCATTGACTGTCAGCGCCATTGCTCCGATGGAGAAGGCATCTGAGACGAGCATTCTTCCCCAGGAACTACGGCTTTCATAGCCGGCTGTCTTGAGCCCGACCATCAATGCGGCAGGACCGTATTGGAGCCAGTCGTCGTAGGTATAGCGGAAGTCCGGGACAATCGATTCGCGGATGTCGGAGATATCTGAGTCAAAGCTGAAACGCTCAGTAGCGTATTGTGCGTCCGCTTCCAACGAAAAGGCCGAAAGCAGAAATACCGTTGTCAATGTATATAATAGTAATCTTTTCATAATTGTCAGTCGGCAAAAATACACTAAATTTGCAATAAACAGTAAGGTAGGATGAAAAAGTACAGGGATAAGTCGGGAATTAAGATCGTGGAAGTCAGAGATCTGAGCTTTCTACGTGAGCGTGACCATAAATATGGTTGGTTTCGCAGACATTACAAACATCTGAGAGTCCGTCGTGCTCTGAAGAAGGCTGGGAAGGTCGTTGCTGCTGATCCTGTGGTGGCGGCTGATATCTATAAATACTATCGCATTCCTAAAGACAATATCAGCATTAAATAACCGCTGATTATGTTTTATATAAAATATGAGGACCGATATTTTCGGTCCTCATATTTTTATTGTTTCTGATTGATTTATGCCTGCAGCCACTTGTGCTTCTCGACACTGTAGATAGGCACGAACGGGAGAAGGATAGGAGTTTTCTTTATATATGCCTGATACTCAGGGTCTTTTCCATATGCTCCGTTCTGGCGGATTTCAAGCCTGCGTGCTCCGCTGAACATTACATATACGATTCCGATGTATCCGATTGCGGCAATGATCCACTGCCATATAGTACAGCAGGCTCCGAAACATACGATGAACGATCCTGTCCAGATGACGAGCTCTCCCAGATAATTCGGGCAGCGTACCAGTCTGTATACACCAGTATCTACAAATCTATGCTTGTTGATCTTTTTTGCAGCCTTCTTCTGTGCATCCGCAACGCTTTCAAGAATGACACCTGCAGCCATCATAACGGCGCCTATCCAAGCCCATACTTCATTTACAGGAGCACCTGCTGTTTTGTTTGCAAGGAAAAATGCCACAGGACTTACCTGGCCGACATAAAGCAATGCGCAGAAGATCCATACTGTAATGACTACAAAAAGAGGCTTCTTCTTTGCAGCGTCTGGTCCGTAGAGGATCTTCTTATATTCAGGAGATCTCTTTTCACGCGTAAGGAGATATAGTCCAAGTCTGCATCCGAAGATGAACATCACAGCACAAAGAAGTGCGGTAGGTAATGTTATTACGTCCTTGAAAAGAATGGCCATAGTCACAGCTAAGGCAGAAACGCCAAATCCATAGCCGATGCTGAAGAAATAGATGAAATAGATCCAGCCAAGTCCTGAAACCAGCATTGAAACAGAAAGAAGAATCAATAAGTAACCCATAATGTAGTTTATTTAGTAAATGAAATTTCAATATCTGTCAAATTTAGAGATTTCTGCTGAATGTTACTAAATTTTTTGAACAATATAATTCAAATCATCCGACCCGTTCACAGGAATGCCCGGTTCTGTGGATAGTCAAGGAAAAAGCTCTTCCAGAACAGACAGATCCATCCGCAGCATTCTTCTGAGCTGCTGGTTGGAGGCGTTGTAGCCGAAGTGCATCTGGCGGGCGGTGTCGATCTTTTGTTGTGCGCTGAGTTGTGCGGGTGCCTTGACTGAGTACTCTTTGCTGATGTGTGAACATATCACTGAGTAGAGTTCCTCGTCGGTGAGGAAGATTGAGTCTTTGAGTCGAGATGCTATCAGGCTGAATGCTTCTGCATTGCGGGTGAGTGAATTGAAATAACTTCGGGCGTCCCTGAAGATGCTTTCTCCGAGTTTGATGTCGCAGAAAAAGGGGATGAAGGGCATTGAATCGATTACTTTTAAATCCTGGAATGGTGCTATTTTCTTTGTATGTAGCATAGCCCGTTGGGTCAGGATCGGTAAGTCCCCTAATGCTGTGGTTGTCAGGTGTTTCAGCCAAGGGCAGAAATATGCGCAGCCACCTCCCCAAGGGTAGGAGTCCGGTGTGTATGCCGGGTTAGATACAAAAGCGTTGCGATTGACGTAAATGATTTCATTACGCAGCGCCTGTAGGCTTTCGATAGGCAGAATCTCCATTTTAAACTTGCTCCAGTCAATGGCACGTTGCCTTTTTGGGAATGCCTTTTTAAGTCTTGTTGCAAATAGATCAAATACTTTAATGCAATCTTCTTTCGTTCCGGCCAGAATAAGGTGGACGTGATTGCCCATCAGCTCAAAAGTGATGACTCGCACAGATTTGCATAGGTGCCGTGCCGCAGCGAGACACCACATCCCAATTATGAAATCTTCCTTGCTGATGAAAATATTCTGCATCATTGTTCCGTCAGTATATATATGCCAATATAGTCCGTTCGCGATGAAGATGCTTTCGCAAACTCTCTCCTTCTCCGAAAAACTCAGAGCACTAAAACCCTTCTTCATAAATACTTATATTAAAATGTTGTTCTGCGGCCAGATAAAGTGCCGTTATTTTGGCCGCGAATCAAAATCTATCTCCATCGGCCAGAAAACCCCGCCATTTTCTGGCCATTGTCAGTCTCATCCTTCATCGGCCAGAAAAAAGGCCGATTTTCTGGCCAGTTCACGATTGTAAGACCGGAAGCTTAGTCTGCAAGGCGACGCGGCTGGCAAATACGCCGGCCAGCCGCTCAAAGCCAAATCACCAATCTCTATTTACCTTGCCTGGATATGTCCATCAGGGCCACCATTCCCGTGGACAGAAGCCAGGTCAGTCTCGTATCCACCAGAACGGCCCTTTTCGTGGATAGGACTCATGGGTAGCCAGAGTTGGAGCTAAGGGCCTCCCACAAACCCCAGCGTAACAACGCTGATGCGAACCGATGGAGGAAAAACCTCTCGCAAGGCGACAAAGCACGCCATCAAAGTGGAACCCGTGGTGAACACATCATCCACGATGATTATATGCCTGTACTCTCCAGGCTCACATTTCCTTGCTTTGAATGCTCCAGCGACATTGCGACCCTTTTCTTCCATATTCAGTTTTGTCTGAGTTCTGGTACGCTTGCGACGGAAAAGTATATCGTTTCTGACAGGGATTTCCATCGCTGAGGCAATGCCGGATGCGATGGCTTCGGCCTGATTGTATCCGCGTCTGAATCTTCTGGTCCAATGCAGAGGCACCGGAATGATGATGTCGGCATCCTTCCAATGTTCCTCGAGCATAAGTCTGGCCCCAAGCATCCTTCCGAAATATATTCCGGCACGGATATTCCCCTTATATTTGATATTATATGGTATGAGTCTGAACGGAGCTTCAGCGTGATATGTAAACAATGCTGAGGCATATGCGTAGGCCTCCCTGCAAGAAGCAGGGCAGACATCTGCTGCTTCAGGCATTTCTTGAGAGCTCATAGGAAGATCTGCTTTTCCATTGATGAGCTCTTTCTGTATTATATCATTGAAACGGTCGCTCATAGGGTTGCGGCTCTGTTTCCAGAAATGTGTCAATGGCATTTCGGCCGCACAAAGCAAGCAGATATGCTGCTCTGAAGACAGCAGTCTCTGCCCGCAAACGATGCAGGTTCGGGGGAGTAGAAGATCAATAGCTGAAGCAATCCTTTTCATACCTGCAAGAAAACCAGACACGATGAGAAAGGGCATAAAAAAGAGAAAAACTTTACATAAGAAAAGTTGAAAAGGCATAAGAAAAAGAAAAATGTGGCGAAATCACCACATTTTCTCTTAACAATTCATTCCGCCGCAGCAGTTGATCACCTGTCCCGTGACATATGAAGAAAGGTCGCTGGCAAGGAAGAGAGCGACTTTTGCGACATCTTCCGGCTGTCCTCCGCGACGCAGAGGTATCTGTTTCTCCCATTCCTGACGGAGGTTTTCAGGGAGTGCTTCTGTCATATCTGTGGCTATGAAGCCCGGAGCGATGCAGTTCGAGCGGATTCCTCTTGGTCCCATTTCCTTGGCTATCGACTTGGAAAGTCCGATGAGACCTGCCTTGGATGCAGAGTAATTGCATTGTCCTGCATTTCCGGAAACTCCTACTACGGATGACATATTGATGATGCTTCCGCTTCGCTGGCGAGCCATTATCGGTGTGCAGGCGTGGATGAAATTGAATGCTGACTTCAGGTTTGTGCCGATTACGGCATCCCACGCAGCCTCGTCCATCCTCATCATCAGACCATCCTTGGTTATGCCGGCGTTATTGACCAGGATGTCTATCTTGCCGAAGGTCTCCTTTACATCTGCCACGACGTTGTGGGCATCTTCGAATGATGCAGCATCTGATTTATATGCCTTGGCACGGACACCCATAGCCTCCATTTCAGCCTGCAGGGCCACTGCGGCCTCGTCCTGTGATCTGTATGTGAATGCCACGTCAGCACCCTCTGCTGCGAATCTCAATGCTATTGCCCTTCCGATGCCCCTTGTGGCACCTGTGACCAGGGCGGTCTTTCCGTCTAACAGTCCCATAATATATAGTTTTGCTTCCGCAAAATTATGAAACTCATTTGAAAAGCAAAATTAAAAATACCTATCTTTGCGCCCGTTAATGACAAATGAAAGAATTATTATGGCAAGCGAAATAAGAAATCCTCAGCTCTGGCAGGACGGCAGACTGAAAATCGACTGGGTAAGACATCATATGCCTCTTTTGAACGGACTCGAGGAAGAGTTCCGTCAGACCCTCCCTTTCAAAGGAATGAAAGTGGCTCTCTCTGTGCATCTTGAAGCCAAGACTGCATATCTCTGTGAAGTTCTTGCTGCTGGTGGCGCTGAGATGTACGTCACCGGAAGTAATCCTCTTTCTACTCAGGATGACGTGGCGGCAGCTCTTGTCGAGGCGGGATTGAATGTGTTCGCGTGGTACGATGCCACTCCGGAGGAATACGAAGCTCATATCAGAAGGGTTCTTGAAGTGGGACCTAACATCATCATCGATGATGGTGGCGACTTGGTGAACCTGATGCATACTGAGTATCAGGATCTTATCCCTGGCGTTATCGGAGGTTGTGAGGAAACCACCACAGGTATCCTCAGACTTGTTCAGCTCAATAATGCAAAGGCTCTGAAGTTCCCTATGATGCTTGTGAACAATGCTGACTGCAAGCATCTTTTCGATAACCGTTATGGTACAGGCCAGTCGGTATGGGATGGTATCAACCGTACTACAAACCTCATCGTTGCAGGTAAGAATGTCGTGGTGGCCGGATATGGCTGGTGTGGAAAGGGAGTAGCTATGCGTGCCAAGGGACTCGGTGCGGAAGTGATTGTCACTGAAGTGGATCCTATCAAGGCAATGGAGGCTGTGATGGATGGATTCAAGGTGATGAAGATGGAACAGGCTGCTGCACTCGGTGATATTTTCGTGACTGTTACCGGATGCGACGGTGTGATTACCAAAGACCATTTCACCAAGATGAAGGATGGAGCCATCTGCTGCAATGCCGGTCATTTCGACTGCGAGGTGGATGTAGCTGGTCTTAAGGAAATCGCCAAGGATGTCAAGCCTGCCCGCAAGAATATCATTGGATATACCCTCGAGAACGGCAATAAGATCTATATCATAGCGGAGGGACGCCTTGTGAACCTCGCTGCCGGTGACGGACATCCTGCCGAGATTATGGATATGTCATTCGCTATCCAGGCCCTCAGTGCAAGATATCTGGCTGAAAACGCACAGAAAATAAGCCGTGAGCCAGGCCAGATGGTCAATGACGTTCCTCTGGAAATCGACCAGGAAGTTGCCCGCCGCAAGCTCGCTTACTGGGGCTGCGAAATCGATACCCTGACCCCGGAGCAGCATCGCTACCTCTTCGGGGAATAACCGCCTGTAAAATAACGGCAGCCGCCATATTTGAAAACCGTGCTACCCCCTGGCCGCAGGGGGAGGGACCCAAGCTTGCTTGGGAGGGGTTGTTTTCAGTATGGCGGCTGCCGTTATTTTACTAGAAATACTTCTTCTCGTTTCTGTCCAATGCAATGAATATGAACAGCAGAGCTGTGAATCCCCACAGTGAAGATCCTCCGTAACTGACAAGAGGCAGAGGGATTCCGATTACAGGCATCAGACCGATGGTCATACCTATATTAATGAAGAGGTGCATAAATATACAGCAGGCTACACAATAACCGTAGATTCTGGTAAAAGCTTCTCGACTACGTTCTGCATTACGTATGATCCTGCATATCAGGAATACATACAGGAGTATTACGGATGTAGTTCCCACGAATCCCCATTCCTCCCCGATAGTACAGAAAATGAAGTCGGTACTCTGCTCAGGTACGAATCCGTATGTGGTCTGGGTACCGTTCAGATATCCTTTGCCGAAGAGCCCTCCAGAGCCGATGGCAATTTTCGACTGATTCACATTGTAACCCACTCCGCTCGGGTCCTCCTTCATTCCCAGAAGCACCTCGATACGCTTTCTCTGATGGTCCTGCAATACATCGTTGAATATGAAGTTCGCTGAGAAAACAAGCACGATTCCGGCTATCATCGATATAACGGCAAGGTGTGAGAATAAATTCCTTTCCCTATATGCCGTAAATATCACAAATGGCAGAGACAATCCAGTCATTCCCAGCAGCACATAAAGAGGTTTGATCCTGTTTACAAGTGGCTCCACGAGTCCTGCCGCCTGATAGTCTCCCTCTGCTGCAGCAAGTGCAGCAACTCCCTCTTCGCCGAGCAGATTCGCGCTCCAAAGTTCCAGAAGTGACGGGAGTAAGGCGAAAAGGACAATAAGCGGAACACCGATGATAAGCCACCATTTGAATCTTCCAGAGTAGAGGCAGATACATAGAGATGCCACGGAAATTATGACCAGAATCGCCACATATGGAGATGCCGTCAAAGTCAGGATGAAGGTCAATATCGCCATACCGATCAGGAAAATCAGCCATCCTGAAAGTCCTTCCCTGTAAAGCATAAATATAAATCCTACATATACCAGAGCCGATCCTGTCTCGCTCTGAAGGACGATGATCATCATCGGAAGCAGGATGATCATCGCAGTAGTTATAAAATCCTTGGCTCTTCCGATCCTATATCCTTGCTGGCTCATTACCGTGGCCAATAGCAGGGATGTGGATATCTTGGATATCTCTGCCGGCTGGAACCTGACAGGGCCGAAAGCGAACCACGACCGGGAACCCTTTACCTCGATTCCCAGAAATATCACTGCTATAAGAAGCGCAAGTACAAATAGATAGATCGGTACCGATAGCCCTTCGTAAATACGTGGGCTAAGTGCAAAAAGTATTATCGATGCAATGATCAGAGCTGTGATTATCCACACAAACTGCTTTCCGCTTCGAGTACCGAAATCAAAGATGGATGCCGGCTCGGATGAATGTACGGATGCATATATGTTAGCCCAGCCGATCACGACAAGAAGCAGATAACATATCACCAGCTTCCAGTCAATGGTCTTGGCAAGGCCTCTTCCTTTATGTCCTCCTGTGTCTCTCATTACTTCTTGACTTTAACTCTGTCCATCAGGTTTCCCTGAAGCATTCTTTCTTCCAGTGGCTTTCGCCCTTCGCTGATCTCTCCTGTCAGGTATTTTTCTGTCAGAAGTGATGCGATCGGCGCTGCCCAGGTCGCACCGAATCCTCCATTCTCCACGTAAGCCGCCACTGCAATCTTCGGATTGTCCTTAGGGGCAAAGCAGATGAATACGGAGTGGTCATTTCCGTGAGGGTTCTGTGCCGTGCCGGTCTTTCCGCATATTTCCAGACCCTCTACAGCTGCGATGCTGGCCGTTCCTCCCGAACCGAATCCGCTGTTCACGGCCCTGTACATACCTCCCACTACCTTCGGGAAGTGCGTGGTGTCCACCATTGTGTAATGTCTTTCCTTATATTTAGGATCAATTTCTACGTGCTCCGAATCCTTGATGATATGAGGGGTGTAATAAAAACCTCTATTGGCAATTGTCGCACACAGATTGGCCAGATGCAGAGGCGTACATCCGATTTCTCCCTGTCCGATGGATAGCGAGATGACGGTAGTGGCCTTCCATCCGCCTTTGCGGTAGTATCTGTTGTAATACTTGGAGTCAGGTATGAATCCTCCGAGTTCGGAAGGGAAGTCACTGCCGAGCTTCTGTCCGAAGCCGAAACTCATCACGTATTCCCTCCATTTGTCGAATGCTTCGTCGATTTCCTTGTATTTCGGGTTTTCCAGAAGATTTCGAAGAATGTAGCAATAATATGCATTGCAGGACATCATTATGGATTCTTCGAAATTGATTGGAGATTTGTGGGCGTGGCATCCGAGCTTGCTCTTTCCGAAATGGTATCCCATATTGCAAGGGTACATTGTGTTAGGAGTCAGCACTTCTTCCTCGAGTCCGATCAGACCGTTTACCAGTTTGAATACCGAGCCCGGAGGATATGAGGCCTGAACTGCTCTGTTGAACATCGGCTTGTAAGGGTTGGTGGCGATATCCTTGTAATAGGCTCCGATATCTGCAAGCATTTCCACATCGATTCCCGGACTTGAAACCATTGTAAGGATTTCACCGGTAGAAGGTTCAATGGCAACGAGGCTGCCGACTTTATTGGCCATCAGCATCTGGCCGTAGTGCTGGAGCTCTGCATCGATGGTCGTCGTGATGTCCTTGCCTGGAACAGCCTCTTTGTCCAGTTCTCCATCCTTATACCTGGATTCCACCTGGTTACGTGAGTTACGGAGCCAGATATTGTATCCCTTTTCTCCTTTGAGTTCCTTTTCGCGGGCAGCTTCTATACCGGTCTTTCCTGCATAGTCTCCGGATTTGTATTCTTCAGGATGTTTGGCCAGAAATGCTGCATCCACCTCTGAAACATAGCCCAGAAGATTACCTCCGGCATTGAACGGATATTCCCTGATGCTTCGGGCCTGTCCTCGGAATCCTGGGAATTTGTATTCCACTTCTGCGAAACGCATATAGGTCTCCGGAGGAAGCTGCTTGAGCATCACCACTGACTGATAACCGATACGCCTTCTGTTGTTGTAGTATTCCTTCATCTTTTCTCTGACGAAGTCAATGTCGACATCCAGTACTTTGCAGAAGGCTGCCGTGTCGAATTCCGTCACTTCTTTCGGGGTCACCAGAAGGTCGTAGGCCACTTTGTTACCTACGAGTATATTGCCGTTTCTATCGTGGATGATGCCTCGGGTCGGGTATATGGTGGAGTATACCATAGAGTTATTCTCAGCATCCATCTTGTACTTGTCTTCAAGAATCTGAATGCTGAAAAGTTTTGCAATGAGTATTGCTGCGGCTGTGCATAAGCCGATGATCAGTCTGTTCTCTCTGTTCAGCTTCATTCCTGCCTCCTATTTTCTGTCATCCGGTGTAAGGATGTTGGTAACGATCAGGCAGAGAATCCAGTTGCATAGGAGTGAAGCTCCGAAATATGCCAGATTAAAAAGGAAAGGACGTGTTCCCGCACCGTCAAGCATAATGTAAATGGTGAGGAATATTGTCAACCCTGTCAGAATGGCCGCTGAAATCTTGGCAGCTCCATATTTGTTGAACGAGAAACTGTCCTTTCTTGCCAGAAGGTCTTCTCCGAAGAATACTCTTGCAATGGACTTTCTTGCCAGGGCCACTGGAACAAGCGATGCGGCGTTGATGCCTATAAGCCCTTCTGAGAGCCAGTCTACAGCAAGTCCGCTGGCAAAAGCAATCAACATACAGGCAGGAGTGCCGATTTTCAGCGGTACGCATAATATCATTGCCGGCAGGACCGACAGCATAATGTATGGGCCGAGCGGAGAGTAATTGCAAAGTATGAGCTGGCATATCAGCAGAAGGACATACAAAATGCCGAAATGTTGGTTCATTCTCATATCTCGTCCTCCAGTTTTTCGATTTCTTCTTTTCCGATGTTCTCCACAATGGTCACGTATCTCAATGCTCCGAAGTCCTCAAAAAGGTTTATTTCAATGTCGTAGGTCGCTCCGTTCACAATCTTTGCTTCTCCGGTTGTTCCAAGCGGAATGTCCGGAGGGAAGATCGAAGAAAAACCGCTGGTGAATACAGTGTCTCCTTTCTCGAATTCGACGTGGTGCGGAATTTCGCTCAGGATTGCGCGTGAACTGCTGAAGCCATCCCAGGCCATCGGGCCTACGGCTCCTTCCTTGCCCAGGCGGGCACTGATGTTCATCTCGTGGTTCTTGAACGATCTGGCATATGAGTAGTTACGGCTGACTGCGTCGATCACTCCGATGGCTCCCTTGCCTGTGATGACACCTGCCCCTTTGCTGACACCGTCCTCGGTACCCTTGCCGATTATCATATAATTGTGGTGGGTGTTGTTGCTGATCTTCACGATGCTTGCAGGGATGTATCTGTAGTTTCCTGCTATGCCGTCTTCCGGAAGTTCCTGCCCGGCAGTCTGCAGCCCGGTCTGTGCTTCTATTTCAGCAAGCTGGAGACGAAGCTGGTAGTTCTCAAGGGCTAAGGCTTCATTGCTCTTCCTTAGTGAGAAGTACTGCTTGATGTCCTGAGTCATTCCCCATACGGTTCCGCTTATAGCCTGCATTCCTTTGGAGAACCAGATGTTCTGCAAGGTTCCGTTGTTACGGAGCATATTCAACGCAGCTACCTCCAACAGGATGAAGATAGCTGCGTTGATCAAATGGTAAATTATGTTGCTTCTGCGCAAGGCTTTATCTCATAAGGAATGTGTAATTGTCTGTATTCTTGAGCGCAAGGCAGGTTCCGCGTGCCACGGCTCTCAGAGGATCTTCAGCTACGTGGAACTGAATGTTGATCTTCTCTGTAAGACGCTCGGCAAGTCCTCTGAGGAGGGATCCGCCTCCGGCAAGGTGGATACCGTTTTCCACGATGTCTGAGTAAAGCTCAGGCGGAGTCTGCTCAAGTACGTGGATGATGCCGCTTTCAATACGTGCCACAGACTTGTCCAGGCAGTGAGCGATCTCCTGATGAGTGATGGTAGCGTGTACCGGATGGGCAGTCATCAGGTTCGGGCCTGTGATGTTGTATGGCTCAGGTTCTTCCACAAGGTTCGGAATGACAGCTCCGATGGCGATCTTGATCTTTTCTGCCGTGATCTGTCCCACCTTGATGTTGTGCTGCTGGCGGAGATACATCTGGATGTCATTGGTGAACACGTCACCAGCCACTTTGATGGAATCCTGCACTACGATACCTCCGAGTGAAATTACCGCGATTTCTGTAGTTCCTCCTCCTATGTCCACTACCATATTTCCCTTAGGCGCCTCTACATCCAGTCCGATACCGAGAGCTGATGCCATTGGTTCGTAAATCAGATAAACGTCGCGTCCTCCGGCGTGTTCTGTAGAGTCACGCACCGCACGGATCTCCACTTCGGTACTTCCCGAAGGGATGCCCACCACGATCTTGAGGTTAGGCGTAAAGAGCGATCTGCGCTTGCTGTTCACCTGCTTGATGAAGCCGCGGATCATCATCTCGGCTGCGTTGAAGTCAGCAATGACTCCGTCCTTGAGCGGACGTACTGTCTTGATGCCCGGATTTTCCCTCTCCTGCATCAATTTAGCCTTCTGACCGAGTGCCAGAGCTTTGCCTGTGCTGTTGTCAATTGCTACGATACTCGGCTCGTCAAGCACGATCTGGTCGTTCTGGAAGATGACCGTATTGGCTGTTCCGAGGTCAATCGCAAGCTCTTGTGTCAAAAAATTGAATCCCATATTTTATGTCTTGTTTTTCAGGTTTGATAATAGGGCGTAAAATTACAAAAAATCTCTGAATTACAGAGAAACTTTCATAGAAAGTCTTAAAAATTAAAACAGTTTCTTAATTTTGTGGAAATCAAACAGAAGTTATGGAAAGACGCAGATATGTAATCGTTATGGCTGCCGGAAGCGGAACCCGTATGGGAGGCTCTCTGCCTAAACAGTTTCTTGAAATCGGAGGGAAAGCTATCCTTCAGAAGACGATTGAAGTTTTTCTCGAAGCTTGTCCTGGAATATCTGTCGTTACTGTGCTCAATTCCGATTACATACAGTATTGGAGGGATTATTGTCTGAAACATAATTTCACTTGTCCTCAGACAATAGTTGCGGGAGGTTTTACAAGGTTTCATTCTGTAAGGAACGCACTGGAAAAGATTCCAGAAGGAGCGGTTGTGGCTGTTCACGACGGGGTCCGTCCTCTGGTTACGCCCTCTCTTGTCAGGGAAATGTTTGAAAATGTAGCGGAAATTCCTGCTTTGATTCCGGTGGTGCCGTGTGTGGACACCCTGAAGGTTCTGCAGAAGGATGGTGACGAACTCAGAACAGTGGAAGGAGCTGTTGCCGACAGATCAGTACTGTATGCTGCCCAGACTCCTCAGATTTTCCATTCGGAGCTGCTCAAGTCCGCATATTCTATGGCATACGACACGATGTTCACGGACGATGCTTCAGTGGTTCAGAAATACGGAAAAAGCCTTTCCTACACGATGGGGGAAAGGCTCAATATCAAAATCACCACTCAGGAAGACCTCTTGCTTGCCAGGGCGGTTATGTCTCTGAGAGTCAAGGACTAGTCCTTGTTCTCCTTCTTGTTCTTCTTTACGCTTGCCGAGAAGCTGGTGTTTGTGTATTCTCTTACCCAGACCTGACGCTCTATGGCCTGATCCAGAGATATCTGGGTTTCTGTCTGCTGGACATACGGTATCTTCTGGATGGTGTTGAGAAGAATCTGCATAAGATGATCGTGGTCGAAGCAGTACAATTTTATAAGCAGTGCGTGCTTGCCGGTTACGAAATGACACTCTACGATTTCGGAAATCTTCTTGAATGATTCGATCACTTCGGGATATTTGTTTGCTTCCGAGAGTGATACGCTCACGAAGGCGCAGACATTCAGTCCCAGCGCCTGAGGCTTCACGAGGAGTCTTGAACCGGTGATTACACCATTGGCTTCCAGTCTCTTGACTCTCTGGTGGATGGCAGCTCCCGAGACATTGCACTCACGTGCGATCTCCAGGAAAGGCATTCTTGCGTTCTTTACAAGGAACGAAAGAATCTTCTGATCAATCTGATCGATCTGATAGTTTGACATAGTGCTTACGATTTATAACAATTTCCGACCGCTAATTTAGTGACAAAAATGAAAATGTCAAAAATCAGGGTCGGAAATTGATGATTTTAAAGATTATTTGCGTCTTTTCTTACGTCCTGTAGGCTCTGTGCTGGATATGATCTCCTTGCACTTTTCTTCTGTAAGTTCCTCAGGAGATGTGCCCTTTGGAATTTTGTAATTGCTGCCGTTATGCTTGATATATGGGCCATACGCTCCGTCGATGACCTGGATGTCGCTTTCCTTATATTCGGCAATGATGGCTCCGCTCTTCTTTTCTGCGCTTTCTGAAATCAGCTTCACACAGGTGTTCAGATCCACTTTGAGAGGGTCTGTTCCCTTCGGAAGGGATATGTTCTTGTCTCCGTATTTTATATATGGTCCGAAACGTCCTTTGGTACATATGATGTCGATTCCTTCGTGCTGACCTACAGTACGAGGCAGTTCGAACAGCTTAAGAGCCTCTTCCAGAGTGATGCTTTCGATAAGCTGGCCGGGAGCGAGACTTGCGTACTGCTTGTTGTCCCCATCACCCTTCTGGACATATGGACCGTATTGTCCGAATCTCGCCACGAGAAGCTGACCGTCTTTCGGGTCTGTTCCGAGTTCGCGGCTTACGTGGCTGTACTCCCTGTTGCTGAGCGTGTCCTGAATCTTTGTGTGGAACGGACCGTAGAACTCGCTGATGACACTGTTCCAGATCTGCTCACCTTCCGCGATCCTGTCGAATTCCTTCTCCACATTGGCAGTGAATCCGTAGTCGAGGATTGTATCGAAATTCTTTACAAGATAGTCAGTTACGATCATTCCTATGTCCTGAGGAAGAAGTTTTCTCTTTTCAGCCCCGATGACCTCGGTCTTGACAGATGCTTTGATGATGCCGTTGTTGAGGGAGAGATTGGTCACATTATGTTTCTCTCCGTTCTTATCTCCCTTGACGATGTATCCGCGTCCCTTGGTAAGGGTGGAGATGGTAGGTGCATATGTAGAAGGACGTCCGATTCCGAGCTCCTCAAGTTTCTTGACAAGTGTTGCCTCCGAGTAGCGTGACGGAGCTGCGGTGAACTTGCATTCAGCAGTGATGCCGTTCTCGAACATCTGTGCTCCGATCTGCATTTCCGGAAGGATGGTCATCTCGTCGTCCTGAGCAGGTTCGTCGCTTCCTTCGATATAGAGTTTCAGAAAACCGTCGAAGAGGACCTGACTGGCCTGTACATTGAACTTTTCCTCTCCCTTGTCGGAAGATACCTTGATGTCTGTCCTGAGAATGCGTGCGTCGGCCATCTGTGATGCGACAGTGCGCTTCCAGATGAGCTCGTAAAGCTTCTTCTCCTGAGGGGTTCCTTCGATTTCTGTATTCTGTATGTAAGTCGGACGGATCGCTTCGTGAGCTTCCTGTGCGCCTTTGGCCTTGGTCCTGTATTGTCTTACCTGTGAGTAATCCTCTCCGAAATTGTCGCAGATATACTGTCTGGCTGTATTGATGGCAAGGCTGGAGAGGTTTGTAGAGTCGGTACGCATATATGTGATGAGTCCGCTTTCGTAAAGCCTCTGTGCAATGCTCATTGTCTGACTTACCGAGAGTCTCAGCTTTCTCGCAGCCTCCTGCTGGAGGGTAGATGTGGTGAAAGGAGCTGCAGGAGTTCTGGTTCCTTCCTTCTTTTCTATGCTGCTGATGGTGAATGTCGCTCCGATGCATCTTTCCAGGAATTTCTTTGCCGATTCCATATCCGGCATTCTCCTGTCAAGAACGGCCTTTACGAGTGTTGCATCTGGTGTCCCTTCCGGATGGAAAAGGGCTTCTACCTTATAATAAGCCTCATTGCTGAAGGCCAATATCTCTCTTTCGCGGTCCACCACGAGCCTGAGTGCCACGGACTGTACGCGTCCGGCAGAAAGCTTTGGCTGAATCTTTCTCCAGAGAACGGGTGAAAGCTCGAATCCTACGAGACGGTCAAGTACGCGGCGTGCCTGCTGGGCGTTCACCAGATTCAGGTCGATCTCGCGTGGATTTTCGATTGCATTCAGGATTGCATTTTTTGTAATCTCGTGGAATACAATGCGTTTTGTGTTTTCTGCCTTAAGTCCGAGTGTGTCGAAAAGATGCCAGGAAATGGCTTCTCCCTCTCGGTCTTCATCGGATGCCAGCCATACCATCTTCGCCTCCTTGGCAGCCTTCTTGAGCTCTGCCACCACCTTCTTCTTGTCCGCAGGTATAACGTATTCAGGCTTGAAGCCGTTTGCAACATCTATACTGAGTTCGCTGTCCTGCAGGTCACGGATATGTCCGAAACTTGACTTTACTATGAAATCGTTTCCAAGAAACTTCTGTATGGTTCCCGCCTTGGCAGGAGACTCAACAATCACAAGGTTTTTTCCGTCCGTCATTCTCACTCTCTTTCTGTTTCCACTAAAAATTGCCTCTTAAGGGGCTGCCTTTTCAAAAAGAACTGCAAAGTAAGGTACAAATCGGGCAATTTTCCAAATTTTGTTGCTAATTTTGTCGTCTTATACCCGAGACAATCGGACTGTCACCTTTAGGTGACCTTTATATATGTATTGATAAAGAAATTTTGTGATATGAAAGATACAACGAGAAAGAAGATCCTCAGATGGTTCTGGGGACTTTTTGCGGCAGGGGTTTCAAGTGTTGTCCTTCTGCTTGCGGCAGTATGGGCCTTTGCTGATATCCCATCATTCGAGGAACTGGAAAATCCTGACAGCAAGCTGGCTACTCAGGTGATTTCTGCCGATGGAGAGGTCATAACCACCTTTCATATAGAGAACAGGTCTTATGTGAATTATGAAGACCTCTCCCCAAATATCGTTCACGCAGCGGTAGCTACCGAGGACGAACGTTTCTACAGACACTCAGGAATCGACTTCGAGAGTCTTGCACGAGTTCTTATCAAGACCCTTCTCAGCAGCGATTCCAGTCAGGGTGGAGGAAGTACCATCACCCAGCAGCTGGCCAAGACCCTATATCCGCGTGAAGATGTAGGTTCTCCTTTCAAGATGGTGTGGATAAAGCTCAAGGAGTGGATCACCGCGGTGAAGCTCGAGCGCAACTATACCAAGGACGAGATTATGACGATGTATATGAACCAGATATTCTTCGGAAGCAATGCCTACGGAATAAAGGCCGCTGCCCAGACATTCTTCGGCAAGAATCCGATAGATCTGACTGTGGAAGAAGCTGCCACTCTCGTCGGAATGGTCAATAAGCCTACCCGCTACAATCCGGCCATCAATCCGGACAAATCCCTTGCACGAAGAAATCTTGTGATTTCGCGAATGGAGAAAAATGGTTTCCTGACCGCTCAGGAGCGTGACTCCATTCAGCAGATCCCTATCACCCTTTCATATCAGATCCAGGATCATAATGCCGGTCTCGGACCATATTTCCGCGATATGCTCCGCCGCACGATGAATGCGAAGCAGCCTAAGAAATCCTCATACAATCAATACGAGGACTACAAGGTGGACTCCCTTCTCTGGGCAGACGACCAGCTCTACGGATGGCTCAATAAGAACAAGAAGGCGGACGGAACTTCCTACAATCTGGACAAGGACGGTCTGAGAATATATACAACCATCGACTCGCGAATGCAGAAATATGCGGAAGAGGCTGTGGCTGAGCATCTTGGAAAGGATCTGCAGAAGAGCTTCTGGCGTGACCTCAGATGGAAGACCAACAAGCCTTTCTCTAATGATGTGGACCAGAAGACCATCGATCAGCTTATGAAGCAGGCCAGACGATGGAGTGACCGTTACCGTATAATGAAGGAAAACGGCGCTTCTGAATCTGAAATCCGCAAGAGTTTCGATGTGCCGGTGAAGATGCGCGTGTTCTCTTGGAACAGGAACGGCTATATTGACACTACAATGACTCCGAATGACTCGATCAGATATTACAAGTCGCATCTTCGTGCCGCCTTTATGGCCATCGAGCCGGAGACAGGACATATCAAGGCATATGTCGGAGGCCCTAATTACCGTTATTTCAAGTATGACAATGTCCGTCAGGGCAAGCGTCAGGTAGGATCTACCATCAAGCCTTTCCTCTATACTCTGGCGATGCAGGAAGGTATGAGCCCTTGCGACAAGGTCGTCAATGTCCCTCAGACCTTTATGGTGGGCGATACTACCTGGACTCCTAAGAGTACGGACAAGGATGAATGGATCGGACAGACCGTCACGCTGAAGTGGGGACTTACCAAGAGTTCGAACAATATATCTGCCTACCTGATGAAGCAATACGGACCGCACGCGATGGTGGATATGATGCGAAAGATGGGTGTGGGCTGTTATCTTGATCCGGTAAACTCTCTCTGCGTAGGTTCCGCAGACATCACAGTCTACGAAATGGTAGCGGCATACAATACCTTCCCATCGAAAGGTGTATTCGTTTCTCCGATGTTCGTAACCCGCATCGAGGATAGTATGGGCAATGTGCTTGGCGAGTTCAGCAACAGGTCCCAGGAGGCTATTAGCGAATATACGGCTTACCTTATGGCCAATCTGATGCAGGGAGTCGTGAACAGCGGTACCGGTGTGAGACTTCGTGCCAAGTATGGCCTTACAGGTGAGATAGCAGGAAAGACCGGAACCACTAATGACCAGTCCGACGGATGGTTCATCGGATATACTCCGTCCCTCACAGCCGGAGTCTGGGTCGGAGCGGAAGACCGTCAGGTGCATTTTGAATCACTTTCTCTGGGAGGAGGCTCGAATATGGCTCTTCCTATATGGGGACTCTTTATGCAGAAATGCCGTAAGGACCAGTCTCTGAAGATGGATCCGGATGAAGTGTTTATGGCTCCTCCGGGAGTTACCCTGAATCTTGACTGTGACGGAAGTGATGCGGATGCAGCTGTCAAGGCTGAAGAAAGTACAGACTATTTCTTTGAATAGTTCTGTCATTGAATAGTTCTGTCATTCCGAGCTTGTCGAGGAATCTAATATTGGAATTATTATGAAAAATATAGCAGTAATATATGGAAGTGACTCCTCCGAGTGGGAGGTGTCGGTGCGAAGCGGAGAGTTCACCGCATCGCAGATTGATGGAACAAAGTATAATGTCTTCGAGATTTTTGCCAGATTCGGCAATTGGTCATTGAGGGCATACCGTAAGGATGGTGAGGCAAGACAGGTTGTGTCCCAGGATACGGTACCTGTCGACAAGACGGACTTTTCTATTGCCATTGGCGGCGAAAAGATAAAATTTGAATATGCTTATATAATGCAGCACGGAACTCCTGGTGAGAATGGCCTTATGCAGGGCTATCTCGAAATGCTGGGAGTGCCGCACAGTGGATGCAATGCATTCGTGTCAGCGATCACATTTGACAAGTTCTCCTGCAAAAGCTATCTGAAGGATGTGGATTTCGTAAAATGTGCTGATGACATATTCCTACGCAAGGGAGAAGCAGGCGAGGGCTTAGCGCAGAAGGCTGTGGAGAAACTTGGCCTGCCTTTGTTCGTGAAGCCTACGGACGGAGGCAGCAGCTTCGGAGTGACCAAGGTCAAGTCTGTGAATGATTTCGATAAGGCTGTGGATTATGCTTTCTCAGAAGGAAATATGCTTATTGCGGAAGCTGCCATCGTCGGACGCGAACTCACCTGTGCCGTATATAATAATGGTAAGGAAAACGTTGCTCTTCCTGTAATCGAGATCATTACTGAAAATGAATTCTTTGACTATGAGGCTAAATACAATGGACATAGCAAGGAGGTCTGCCCGGCTCAGATTCCTGATTCGCTGAGGGATGAGATTCAGGAAACCTCGAAGAAAATCTATGCCCACCTGGGATGTGCGGGTCTTGTACGTGTTGATTATATATATGCTTCGGACGGACTCTACTTCCTGGAAGTCAATACAATACCTGGTATGACTGCAGCCTCTCTCGTACCACAGATGGTACGTGCTGCCGGTCTCTCGATGACAGACTTCCTTACCAGTATCATTGAAAATTCATAATGCGTCTTGTAGACCTCATAAAAGAAGGAACGCAGACCCTCTCCGTCATTTATCCTGAAAGGGAAGCGCGGGAGATGGTTTATGCGGCCCTGGAGAAGCTGCTTGGTACGACCCGCCATACCCACATCCTTGAACCACAACATATGGTATCTGATGAGGATGCGGTTCTGGTTCGTGAAGCATTTTCCAGGATGGCATCAAGCGAGCCGCTCCAATATGTCCTCGGGGAAGCCTGGTTCTATGGAAGAAAGTTCAATGTCTCTCCCGACGTGCTGATTCCTCGTCCTGAAACTGAACTACTTTGCCGGACCGTTATTGATAGCCCGTCCGCTATGGCCATATCTGACGGATGTCCGATACGCCTTCTGGACCTGTGTACCGGCAGCGGCTGCATCGCGTGGACAATGGCCTTGGAATTGCCGGGATCGGATGTAGTGGCTGTAGATATATCGGACGGGGCTTTAAAAGTGGCCGACGGCCAGGATTTCTTTGAAGAAATGTCTTCTACAGGTGCCCGCAAGCCCCAATTCTTCAAGGCCGACGTACTCGCACAGCCATTGACCTCTCTGGGGCAGTTCGATATAATTGTCAGCAATCCTCCGTATGTGATGGAATCCGAGAAGGCTTTTATGAGGAACAATGTCCTGAATTATGAACCTCATCTTGCCCTTTTCGTATCGGATGACGATCCTCTGCTTTTCTACAGAGCAGTAGCTGAATGGGCTGCCGTAATGCTAAAGCCTGGAGGATATGGTATAGTGGAAATAAATGAAGCCCTGTCATCCGACACAGAGGAGATATTCCGCAATCAGGGATTCATCAATGTCAGCACCATAAAGGATCTTCACGACAGAGATCGTTTCGTGATCTTTAAATCGCTGTAAATCAATCGTGTATCTTGAATCATCTGCTCCACCTGACCCGCAGGTTATTTGGGCTAAAGCGTTGTTTTTCAGAGCGTTAGCTTTCACCCGGGCAGCGTAGAACATCGTGGAACAATTTGTTCGATTTTTATAAAAAATCAAACAAATTTCAAGACTGAAAACGGCCTCCAGCATATCTGGAAGGCCGTTTTTTGAAATTAGCCGTATTCTTTTTGAGTATACGGCTATTTGTCTGGAACTTTGCAGAAGTAAAATTATTGAACGTATGAAAGATTATATCAAGATTGTTTTTGCCTCTGTTTTGATCCCGGCTATGATAGGATGTCGGGAGCTTCCGGATGAATCTTTGGCTTCTTCCTCTTATGTAAAGCTCGAAGAGGTCGCGGAAATTCTTGCGATGATTCCGATTGACCGGAACCAGATGGATGAGGTACATCAGGCTGTGGCCAGTTCGTCAGGCAATGGTTATGATGAGGAATATACGATGAGAAATCTTTTTACCTCTCCCGGTTCCGGAGTAGGGGATCCGCTGAGCAAAGCAGGAACTGATTACCCTGAGCCGCTTAGGGATCTTATTGAGGATTATGTATATTCATCGGCATTTACTAAATCTCCGTATGGAATGATGGATCCGGATGAGTTTTTGGCAGCCTTGATGGAATCGGATATACAGATATATTGGCCGTTCTCTGATGATTGGGATGGATTCACGATGCCTGTGGTTACATTTGATCCGGAGGATGGCTCGGAGGTTAATGTCGGTTACAGACTTATGTCAGATGATAATGGTTTCCGCCAGGTGGAGGAGGTGATTGTGGATGAGAAGATGGCTGCTGAGGTGCCGGTGTGGGTCGTCAACAGGAATTCAGATGCAGGTTATGCGACTCTTGAGATGCTGAGAAGGGAAGATCCCCAATGGGGCGAAGGTGGCGGAAACATTGTCGTCCGACCAGGCAAATCGATGCAAACCAGAGGTAGAGAGGCTTATAAGACGCTCATCCTGAGGGATTTTTGTGCAAAGCGTAATTTTGATTCCTGGTTTGCCGGTGCCTCCGAGTTCTTCGTGAAACTCGGCTATCTCGAAGATTTTACAGCAATGACCGAAGCTGAAATGCGTCTGTACGATCCGATGATCACGGATTTTATGATAGTGGTCAAGCGTAGTCAGGTGGGCATACCTCAGAATTTCAATGCTGTACTTATGACCGGATGGCACGAAGGGACGGATAAAGAAGAAAATAAATGCGCCTTGATGATAACTGAGGATGATGGAGGTACGCGTACTGAATGGTCTACTAAAGCAAAGGTTTTTGTAGAAGGAAAGAGCTATGGGTTCGAAATAAGCATTCCTCTCAATAATAGGGATGATGTGGTATGGAGGGGGAGTGTAGACTATCTGTGGTTTGACAAGCTGAATGGAGTCCCGGCCTCTTTCGGTGACGTGGATCTTACCTTTGAGATAATGGTGCTTTAAGCCTGAGTCAGGGTCATTTCGCAGGCCTTGCAGTCGAAGTGTAGTGCGAATTTCTGTCCGTTATTAAGAAGGAAAAGCTGGCCGGGAGCCTTGCCGCCTTGATATTTAGGACACAGACCAAGTTCGAAACGGATGCAGTATTTGGTTCTCATCAGTTCTGCTGTCCTGACTGGTCTGAGCTCATAAGCTCTGTCTATGCGCTCTGCCCCCGCTTCACGATAGAAGTCTTCGGATATCTGATTTGAAATGTTGGTTTTGTATGTGATGTCTTTCTGAGGAAGCGGTTTTGTTACTTTTCCTGGTTTCCTCAGAAGGATGTCCTTCTTTCCGCAAGGTACGACGTCAAGTTCTTCGGCAAGCTTCCTTCTGATGGCATTAAGTGCAGATGTACTCATAAACGGAAGTTCTCCGTCTGTCTCGACGGATTCAATCGAGAATCTGTAGTGGCCTGCGCTCTTACCGAGCTGCCCCAGAATCATATTGTACATCCTGTCATAATTGCCTGCAGTCTGATCTCCTGCTTCAGCTGTGATGCTGATCTTTCTGCCGTCTTCACTGGTGGCGGCAGCGTTTATCAGCCATTGCCCGTTTTCGATAGTGAAGGAAATGGATACGGAAGCGGAAATCACTCGTGTGCAGCTCTGACGCTCGATTTCCTTCTCGAAAGCAGCATTGATATTTCTGTATATCCTGGCTCCGGGATATATTGCGGAAACAGTCTTGCTGCGGATGGTATTTCCGGTGCATACATCTCCGCGGAATCCGGAAACGCTTCCGTCTCGTCCTACAAAAGAAAAACCGTCGCCATTGTTCAAGGTTATATCCCTGCTTGCGAATTTCAGAGTGATTTCAGATTTTGCCTTATTGATTCCGGTCACCTGGCCGATTTCTTCTCCCATTGACTTGGCTGCATCCATAGATGCCCACTTGCCACGTTTTCCGTCAATGAAAAGCTCTGTGTATCCTCTGTTGAATGTCTTTCGGGTATCTGGAGTGAAGCCTCCCGTCACTTGCCCGAAAGATCCGCGCTCGTATTCTGACGGATGCCTTTCTATGATATTGTCAAGAGCGATAGAGTAATCTCTTACGACATTTCTTACGTATGACTCATTTTTAAGACGTCCCTCGATCTTGAATGATGTAATGCCTGCTTCCGCGAGTTCCTCTATGCGGTCACGCAGATTGTAGTCTTTCAGAGAGAGCAGGGCCTTGTCCTTTATGATGACCTTGCCATCAGCATCCGTCAGATCGTATCTGGATCTGCAGGCCTGGATGCAGGAACCTCTGTTTGCGCTTCTTCCTGCTATCATCTCCGAAAGATAGCACTGTCCGCTGTAGCAGACGCACAGAGCTCCGTGTACAAAGAATTCAAGCTCGCAGGTGACGGCGCTGCGTATCGCCTTGATCTGTTCCAGAGACAGCTCACGTTCGAGGATCAATCTGGAAAATCCGGCGCTTTCCAGAAACATAGCCTGTTCCGGAGTGCGTATTGCACATTGTGTGGAGGCGTGGAGAGGGATGTGGAAGTCATTTCTCAAGTCACCGATTCCTTCCTGAGACATTTTCAGAACGGCCATATCCTGAATGATGAGGGCATCGGCTCCGGCTTCCTGTACGGCAAGCATCTGCCTGTATGCCGCCTCCAGTTCATCATCGTATAATATTGTATTTAGAGCCACGAAGATGCGGGCTCCGAAGCGGTGGGCGTAATTGCATAGGGTCCTGATGTCGTCTATGGTGTTGCCCGCGGCCTGTCGTGCTCCGAACTGCGGACCGGCAATATACACAGCATCGGCACCGCAGTCGATTGCTGCGATGCCGATCTGTGCGTCTCTTGCCGGAGCAAGCAGTTCAAGCTGCCTCATCGATTAGAGGGTCTTAAGCTGCTCCTGTGCTGTTGCACCGTACTGAGGATCGTTAACGATCTTCTCATAGTACTCCTTAGCCTTAGCCTTGTCGCCAGCCTGCTGATAGAGAACTGCGATTGTGCAGATAACTCCGCTTGCGTCCTTTGCGTTAGGAGTCACTTCGAGGTACTTCTCATATGCAGTGATGCACTCAGCGTTCTTGCCGAGCTTCTGGAGTGCGCTTGCTGCGATCTTGTAAGCATTGCCGCTCTCCTGAGCCTCGTTTGACTTAGCTGCGAAATCAACAGCTTCCTGATACTGCTTTGCCTTTACAGCAGCCTGTGCCTTCTTGAGATAAATCTGAGCGATAAGCTTCACTGCGTTTGCCTCCTGACCGTTAGCCTTTGCAATCTCGAGAGCTGCGATAGACTCGTCGAGCTGGTTAGCTCTCATATATGCCTGACCAAGCTGGATAGCTGTAGCTCCGTTGGTAGGATCCATCTCGAGAACCTTGCTGAAAGCTGCGATAGCTGTAGGGTAGTCCTTAGCCTTCATTGCAGCCTTTCCCTCGTCATTGTATTTTACCATCTCTGTCTGACCGATAAGCTCGGCAGCCTCTGCTGCGATTTCAGCTTCGCCGTATCCTTCAGCTACTTCCTTAGCCTGCTGGAAAGCAGCAAGAGCACCTTCGAAATCCTTTGCATTGTAGAGATCCTTTGCCATACTGAGGTATGTAGAGCTGATGGCCTTCTTGCAGTTTGCAACAAGATCGGCAGCCTCGTCTCCAAGAGCCTCACCCATTGTAAGGGCAGTCTGGAAGTTCTCGATAGCAGCTGCGTTGTTACCCATCTGGAGCTCCATTGCTCCGTTATTGTAAGCCTCAGTTGCCTGATTGATGTCCTGAGCAGACATTACTCCAGCTGTCATAACGACTGCTGCAAAAAAGAGAAAAATTTTCTTCATAATTTATTAGTTTTGTTTAATGATAAATATTCATAATTAACGCAAGTTGCAAAAATAGAAATTTTTTGTCGTATTTTTGCAAACTGGAAATGGAAATCTTATGAAATTGGGTTTAAGACAGATAATTACATTAATACCAGCGCTATTGTTTGCAATAATTATGCCGGCTCAGGAACTCCCAGTGATGCCAGCGGATCCTGCAATAAAAGCCGGTGTACTTCCTGACGGCCTGTCATATTATATAGTTTCAAATACATCAGAAAAAGGTCTGGCGGATTTCGCTCTGATCCAGAAGACAGGCAGGCTTAACGTGCCTGATTCTTTGGCGTTTGGGAGGGATGCCGGAACTGCTGCCCGCGAGGCATTGGCGTCAATTCCTCGTCTGCGAGGTGTTTCTCCTCAGGATTTTTTCATCAGTCACGGATCCGTTCCCGGAAAGAACGGGTATGTGTCTGTCAGTGAAGATGCAACAGTATTTCGTTTTCCCGGAGTACGTCTGACCGACCACAAGTCAGTACTTGATTCTGCTCTGGTGGTTCTTCTGAATATTGCTGACCGCAGAAATTTTTCGGACAATCCATTTCAGGAAAAGGTGTATTCGCCTGCCGATCAGGCTATTGTGGTGTCAGGAGATGTGGACGCGAAAGCTTTGGTCTCTCGCTTGGAGGCTATGTCGTATATGATACCTGCCTTACCTTCTGCGGGAAGGAAGGAAGTCTATCTTCCGGATTCGTCCCGCTGTGCGGTGCTGCAGATCGGACAATTGCAGGAAATATCTATGACGTGGGTCTCGAAGAGGGTCCCTCGTGAATATATGAATACGGTCCAGCCTGTTATTTTTGACAGGGCCCTGGATATGTTGGGCAAGGTGGCTGTAAGACGTCTCAATGCTGCATTGGAAGTGGAAGGAATACCGGCCGCTAATGTTTCATTTGTCCGCAGGACTGCTGATGAAGGGCCTTGTGATGATGCCTTTACTCTGCATATGGCAGTCCGTTCTGAAGATATGTCAAGGGCGCGGACACTGATGGCCGGAGTGATGTCGTCAATCGATGTTTCGGGGGCCTCTGTAGAAGAGTATCTGCTGGCTGAGGCTGAATATATGAATCAGCTCAGAAGAGAATCGTTTCTTCCTTACAGCAACAATTCTGGATATGTGGACAGATGCGTGTCCTCCTACCTTTATAATTCCGTTCTTTCATCTACAAAGCAGATTTATGCTTTTCATACGGCAAGAGAACTTCCTGACTCTGTTCGATGCAGACTTTTCAATGATGTGGCCGCAGCTTTGATTTATCCATTTGGGCCAGAGCCTGCTGTCGATTCAGTATTGACTGCCGGTGCGCTGGAACTTCCTGCTCCCGGACCGAAGATCAAGATCAAGTCGACCAGAAAAGATCATCTTTCCGGTGGCACGGTCTGGACATTTGCCAATGGATTCAAGGTAGTATATCGAAAAATGCCTTCGTCAGGCGAGGTGTATTATACTCTTGCTCTCAATGGAGGATATGGTGATATTTCAAGGCTCAATAGCGGAGAGGGAGCATTTATGTCTGATATCTTCAGACTCATCAGGATAGCAGGAATGAAAGCTGATGATTTCTTCAATGTTCTCAAAAAGGAAGGCTTGGTTATGACCCCGAGGGTGACAATGTCCAATACGCTTATTGAAGGACATCTGCCAAAAGACAGAATGCCTCTTCTGCTTCAGGCGCTGCAGATTCTGTCTTCTGCCCGCTCTCCGATGGAGGAGTCTTTTGATTATTATAAGAAGTCGGAAGAGATATCTTTGGAACATCCGGGTAATTCCTTTACAGCGAGGATGACTGCCATTGACAGCATAATGTGTCCGGGTTACAGATATTCTCCTTATAAGGCGAAAGGAAAACTGACGTCCTCATTCTATTCCAAGGCCTATTCATTTCTGGATGCTCAGATGGCGAAACTCAATGATGGCGTGCTGGTAATCGTCGGAGACATTGATGAGGAATATCTTAAGCAACAGCTTCTTTCATATGTGGGAGCATTACGTACCAATGAAACTCCAGCCAAAAGGACTGTTGTCAGGTATCAGCCTGTTTCGGGATGGATGACTTATACTGTGAAGGGTCTGGATGACGCCGTGGATGTGGCGATTTCTGCGCGTATGCCTCTGACTTTCAAAAACTATCTGGCAGCCTGCATTGCTGTGATGACTATCGAGCGTGATCTGACCGAGATATTGGCCGGTTCCGGTATGTTCTTCGAGGTGTTGTTCAATTGCAGGATTTATCCGGAAGAAAGAATCAATATGCTGGTGTCGGTCTATGGAGTGGATGTAGAGGGGCTTGCATCGGGACAGGTCGGGAGGTCTGCTATTGATGCCCTTGCAGATGTGCGTGAGGCCTTGTCTGGATTGGCTTCAAAGGAAATCACGGATGAAGAACTGGATCAATGTAAGGCCTATCTGAAGAATCAGATGAGTGTCGAGATGAATGATCCGCAATATTGGGTGGATGCGATAGTTGTCAGACATCTGGATGGAAAGGATCTGACATCGGGATATGCAGCGATTATAGATGCTTTGTCAAAAGACGACGTGAAAAGAGTACTGGCTCTTATCGACAAAGGATGTAAAGTCGAATATGTAACAGAAAATAACAGCTTATAATTTGTGAAATATTATGTATCACGGAACAATAATTCAGATTGACGATTGTCTGGTGTCGGAAGAGATTCTGACAGAATATTTTGCCTGCGATTATGAAAAATGCAAGGGGTGCTGCTGCGTGATAGGCGACAGCGGAGCTCCGATGGAAGAATGTGAGGCTGAAGCGATTGAGAAGAACTACCACATATTTTCTCCGATAATGTCGGAGGAGGGCCGCGCAGCTGTAGCCGAAAAGGGATTCTTTGAGATCGACAGGGATGGAGATATGGTTACACCTCTTGTGCCGGGCAGTGAGGAGTGTGCCTACACTCTTTTCGATGACCAGGGCAATTGCTTCTGCTCTATGGAAAGATGCTGGTTCCAGGGCAAGGGAGATTTCCGCAAGCCGATTTCCTGCTGGCTCTATCCTATCCGCATCACTCAGCTGAGCAATGGAACAAGAGCGTTGAACCTTCACAGATGGCATATCTGCCAGGATGCTTTCGCCAAGGGCAAAAAAGAAAAGGTCCGCGTATATGAATTCTTACGCGAACCTATAGAACGTTATTTCGGCGAGGATTTTTACTCAGCCTTGTCTGAAGCAGCCAAGATGCTCAATGCCGATTCATAATCGTCGGCATTGACCTTGAGCTCGATGTTCTGCTCTGCCACATTGAATGACGGATACGAGGACACCTCACCATAGATTTCTGCTTTGATCCCATTGGATTCGAGCAGACCTTGACTGATGCTGGCAAGCATCGGATCACCAAATTTGGCAACAGTCTTCCACTCGTTCATAAAGCGTTGAGTTTAAGGATTATATAATAGCCTTGTCCCTATTCTTCAGGGCTCAGGCGGTGTTCCCATCCCGCAGCGAGTCTCAAAACATCTTTTCTCAGGCCCTCCATTTCATAGCCTTCCGGAGTAACCTTCAGGGTTATCCTGTCCTCGTACATTTTCGACAGTCTGGAAGCAACGTCCTTGCAGCGGAAGGTTACGGTGTCTCCGTTTTCGGATTCCAGGATATATCTGCGATCCCTGAAATAGCTGATGGTATCTTCTCTGACCTCAGCCCATTCTCTCCTGAGCGGAACTTCGCGCCTGATGAAACCCACCTTGGGATATGCAGCAGCTATCACTGCAAAAAACGCGGCAATCTTCCACAAAGCTTTATATCCGCCCTCGAAAATTTCATTGATGTCTCCTTCCACAGCGCCGATCAGGACGAGTGCCAGAACAATGGCGGTAGTGATGATGGAGAAATAGAAAAAGTACTTTATTGCTCTGATTGTGTATTTCATAGCATTGATTTTGCAGCATTAATGATTCAACCTACATACAAATATATACTATTTTGCTATCTTTGCAAAGATATTGGTAATAATAACTCTACAAAAATAAGGAAATGGAAGAGCAGAACTTGAAGAAAGTTATGTATGCCTTGATCGCGGTAGCCGTGCTTCTGGCAGGTACCCTTGCATACATCTGGTACCAGAAATCATCTTTGGTGAAAGACCTTACAATGGAAAAAGAGGAGCTGACAGAGCAGATGATCGCCCTTCAGAACGATTACGCTACATTGTCTTCGGACTATGATGATATCAATCTTCAGCTGGATTCGTCACGCCTCGAGGTGCAGATGCTGATCGAAAAGATCACTAAGACCGAGGCAACAAACCGCAGCAAGATCCGTCAGTATGAGAAGGAACTCGGTACCCTCAGAAGCATTATGAGGAATTATATCGTTCAGATCGACTCCCTCAATACATTGAACAAGCAGCTGACAGCTGATGCTGCAGCAGCACGTCGCGAGGCAGCTGAGAGCAGAAGAAAGCAGCAGGAACTGAGCAAGGAGGTGGAGAACCTTTCGGGACAGGTTGCTGCAGGATCGGTAATCAAGGCACGTGGAATCAGAATAGAGGCCTACAATGCTTCGGATAAGGTTACGGACCGTAGCAGCCGTGTCGTAAGGCTCCTTACAAGTCTCAGCCTTGTAGAGAACGATCTTGCTCCTAAGGGTCCGGTGAGAGTATATATCAGAGTCAAGGGACCGGATGGTATTCTTCTCACCAATGACAGTCAGAGGACATTCGAGGTGAACGGAGAGCCTATGATCTGTTCTGCTTCCCGTGAGGTGGACTATCAGGGCAAGGAGGTGGAACTCAGCATCTATCTCAACGACATCACAGGCTATGTCAAGGGTATCTACACAGTCGAGGCCTACACAGAACAGACACGCCTCGGATCAGCTGAGCTGATGCTCCGATAAGCCGTGATCTATGTCCACATTCCATTCTGCAGGAGTTTCTGCACATATTGCGACTTCTATTCGGAGGTGGCTGCGAAATGCCGCGGAGCTGAGAATGAAAGAAAGCAGGAAGAACTTTTCGGACAATATGCCGATGCTCTTGTAGCAGAGGTGAAGGCGCGTGGACAGGAAATCACAGACGATGCAAATACATTATATATAGGAGGTGGCACCCCATCGGTGCTGCCTCTCTATGTTTTTGAACGATTGCTTGAGGCCTTGCGTGAGTGCGGCCACGGCGGTCCCTATGATGAGTTTACGGTCGAAGTAAACCCTGAAGATATAGTAGATAAAGGGGAGGATTATGTAAGGGGACTTCTGGATTTGGGCGTGAACCGTATCAGTATGGGAGTTCAGTCGTTTGATGACGGGATATTGAAATTTATGAACCGCAGGCATAGTGCTGCCGTAGCAAGGGAAGCCTATGCGATACTGGAAAATGCAGGAGTGCGGAATATCAGCGTAGATCTTATCTTTGGACTACCACAATTAAGTGATAATCAGTGGAAGGATACTCTGAAATACGTATTGGAGATATCTCCTTCCGGTAGACGGCCCCAGCATATTTCTGCATATCAGCTTTCTGTAGAGCCGGGCAGTATGCTGGCACGTCTGGTCGAGAAGGGACGGTTTGAAGAAGCTTCGGATGAACTTTGCGAACGACAGTATTCGATGCTTTGTGAAGCTTTGGTCAGAGCCGGATACCATCATTACGAGATATCCAATTTTGCTCAGCCGGGCTATGAGGCCGTACATAATTCAGCATATTGGAAACATATTCCGTATGTGGGATTCGGACCGGGTGCTCATAGTTTCAGTGATATGAGCCGATGCCAATGCAATACACTTGTGAAACGACCTCTTCGCCAGTGGAACCGGCCTGATCTTCAGGCATATATCGTCGATCCGCTGTCGGTGCAGGAGTGTGAAATATTGGATGACGAACAACTGATATTGGAGAAGATAATGCTGGCGTTGAGGACTTCCGAGGGAATCAATGCTGCCTTTCTCGAGGAATATTGTGATCCGCAGGCTTTGGCAAGGGCAATTGAAGGCGGCTCGCTTGTACGATTGGCAGGTGGCAGGATCCGTATTCCGGAAAGCCGCTTCTTCGTGTCCGATAGTATAATTGCAGATATTGTGTAAGTCGCAGATCAACATAACCTTCTAATTATAAACAGATTATGGGAAACATCTTTGCAGAAAGAATCGAGGCTCTCAGAAATATGATGGCCGACAATGGTTGGGATGCCGTTGTAGTGACAGGTTCCGACCCTCATAGCAGCGAATATCCGGCTCCGAGGTGGAAGCAGGTGGAGTGGCTGACCGGATTCACCGGTGAGGCGGGCGATGTGGTGGTGACTGCAGACCACGCCGGACTTTGGACCGATTCAAGATATTTCATTCAGGCTCTGGATCAGCTGGAAGGCAGCGGTGTGGAACTCCATAAGACGCGTGTTCCTGGTGCGGTTCTGATTCCCGAGTGGCTGTCCGATAAGGCTCGCGTTGTGGCTGTCGATGGACTTTGCCAGCCGGTAAGTGCAGTACGGGAACTGGAAAATGCTCTTGGGGATGGAGGTCTGGTCGTGGATGTTCCCGATCTGCTGCAGGAACTATGGACGGACAGGCCGCAGATTCCGGTAACTCCGGTTACGACCCTGGATGTGGAGTGTTTCGGAGGAATACCTAGAGCGGATAAGATTTCCTGGCTCAGGAAGTGGATGCTCGTACAGGGATATGACAAGGTGCTCCTTTCGTCTCTGGATGAGGTGGTCTGGATGCTCAATGTACGTGGCAGTGATATCGAATATAATCCTTTGGTGATTTCCTATCTGCTTGTATCTCAGGATTATGTAAAATGGTTCGTGAAAAAGTCGGTGGTGGATTCCGAACTTGATCCTGATACTCTCGACAGCTTTGAGGAGCTCAGAATGGATGGAGTGGATGTCGAAGACTATGATGCAGTGTTCTTTGCATTGTCTGATTTCGGTGAAGATGCTGACTCCGGGGTGATCTTCATTGATCCTTCTACACTTAATGCCAATGTGTATAAATATATAAGTGATTGTTTCTCATCGGAATCTGTTGTTTGTGGAACTTCTCCGGTAATACTTGAAAAGTCTGTCAAGACTGCTTCTGAAATTGTCGGTATGCGACAGACATATATTGACGACGGTGTGGAGATGGAGCGCTTCCTTCATTGGCTTGAGACTGAGGTGGCTTCCGGCAGGGAAGTGGATGAGTGGGAGGCTTCCGAGCGCCTTAACGCCTTCCGTAGCGAGATTCCAGGGTACAGGGGGAACAGTTTCGAGAACATATCGGCTTATGGTCCCGGTGCGGCACTGCCGCATTATTCTACCCCTCGCGAGGGCTCTGCGGTAATACGTCCTTACGGCCTTTATCTTGTGGATTCGGGCGGACAATATCTGACAGGAACTACAGATATTACCAGAACGGTGCCAATGGGGGACTGCACTGATCTGGAAAAGGAGGATTATACATTGGTCCTCAAAGGAATGATCGATCTGTCAATGGCAGTCTTCCCTCGAGGAACTGCCGGCTGCCAGATCGATGCATTGGCTCGAATGCCTCTTTGGAAAGCGAAGCGAAATTTCGGTCACGGGACAGGTCACGGCATCGGATATTATCTCTGCGTCCACGAAGGACCGCAGTCCATCAGGTATCAATACAATCCTCAGCCCCTTCTTCCGGGAATGGTGACTTCCAATGAACCGGGACTCTACAGGGAAGGAATGCACGGCATCAGACACGAAAATATTGTACTTTGCAAAGAGGCTGGAACGAGCGAATTCGGAGACTGGCTGGAATTCGAGACATTGACCTGCTGTCATATCGACACTTCTGCCGTCGTTAAGGATATTCTCGGACCTGAAGCTGTTGCCTGGCTGAATGCTTACAATGAAAGGGTCTACCGTACTCTGTCATCCCTTCTGCCACCGGAAACTGCGGCCTGGCTGCGGTTTAAGACGGCTCCGATATAAAAAGTCGGTCTGATAAGAACAATCGATAGTTTTTTTTCATAACTTAGACTCCTTATTCGTCTTTTTGACCTATGGAAACTAACTATGATGCTCTGATTCAGGCCAGTGCCGATGAGCTGTTTGAGAAGATGTCCTCAAAGGAGGACCAGAAAAATATTGACAGGCTGCGTGCCGCTTTCGAGTTTGCTCGCGAGGCTCACAGCCCTCAGAAACGTAAGTCGGGTGAGCCTTATATCATCCATCCGGTAAATGTTGCCCGTATTGTTGCGGAGGAACTTGAACTTGGGGCCGATCCTGTTATCGCTGCCTTCCTTCACGATGTAGTGGAAGATACGGACTATACTATAGAAGATATCCGTGAACGCTTCGGTGATGAAGTGGCTTTTCTTGTAGGAGTAGTTACCAAGGAAAAGAAGGATAAGTATGTGCAATCCAAGCAGATAGATAATTTCCGTCAGATTCTGGCATCTATGCAGTATGATGTCCGCGCTCTTCTTATCAAGCTCGCTGACCGTCTGCATAATATGCGTACTCTTGACAGTATGCGCCCGGACAAGCAGATGAAGATAGCCGGAGAAACCGACTATTTCTATGCTCCTCTGGCTAATCGTCTGGGACTTTATCACGTAAAGACTGAGTTGGAAAATCTTTCGTTCAGATATCGTTGTCCTCGTGAGTATTCCCTTCTGGAAAGACTTCTTGCCGAGGAATTCGATGCGGAGCGTCCTCATATCAATGCCTTTACGTCCAAGATCGAAAGCCTTCTTGCAGCTGGCGGAATCAAGGCTCGCACAGAGGTGCGTTATCGTAAACCATACAGCATCTGGATGAAGATGCATTCAAAGGGCTGTGATTTTGCTCACGTAGATACCAAATATTATGTGAGGGTAGTGTATCAGAATCTGGAAGATTGGTCAGAAAAGGATACGAGTCTTCGCATATATTCCATTCTTACCGATGCATTCAAGGAACGTCCGGGAAGTGTGTCCAATTACATCGATGCGCCTAAGGAAAACGGTTATCAGAGCTTTCAGGTCAAGCTGTTGAACGAAAAAGGAAAATGGGAGGAGCTTCATATTTCTTCCGAAAGAATGGTCCGCAACGGCCGTCTGGGATGTGCTGCAGAACGAACTGACGAGAACATACAGGCCTGGCTGGATAAGTTCAATGAAATCCTGAAGGAAATGGCGGATCCGGAGGACGGTATGGAGTTTATGGATGGCGTGACATCGTCATTCTATTATGACGATATTATGGTTTTTACTCCTAAGGGAAAATGCATTATTCTTCCGAAGGGTGCGACAGCCATTGACTTTGCCTTCGAAATACATAGCAATATAGGTCTGCACGCCCACTATGCCCGTATCAACGGCAAGCTTTCTTCTGTAAAGACAGTCCTCAGACGAGGGGATTGCGTGGAAATCGGAACAAGTGATACTGCTGAGCCTCAGCAGGACTGGATCGATCACGTATTGACCTACAAGGCACGCAAGTATATAAGTGCATATATTTCTCATCAAACCAAATGCGGTTTCGTCAGGTGCCCTCATTGTCACCCGCTTCCGGGAGATGAGGTCATTGGATTCAAGAATCCTGACGGATCTACTCAGATTCATAAGAGAAACTGTCAGACAGCTATCCGTCTTGCTTCCCAGCACGGTGATTCCATTGTAGCAGTCAATTTCGAGGATGAGTGCTCTTGTTTATATCCTGTACGCATCAGTGTACGCGCAATCGACCGCTATCATCTGCTGAGCGATCTGGTGGATTGCATTACGGAAAAGCTTCATCTCTCGATGACCGGACTCAAGACTGAGACTGCGGATAATATCGGCGTATGCACCATCGACTTTGCTGTTCATTCTATGCACGAACTGCAGATAGCAATGAACAGCATAGGGGCCATAGATGGTGTGGATGAGGTTCAGAGAATCGATATCGAATAATAAGAAAAGGGCTGACCGATGGGTCAGCCCTTTCTATATTTTATTTGCTCGGAAATTAGCAGCAGCAGAATCCGTTTGCCTGGATGAATGCGTTTACTGCAACAAGTGAGAATCCGAGAACGATGATTCCTACGAATACCTTACCGATGATGATGAGTCTCTTCTCCCAGATCTTGTTGCTGAGACCGATTGTCTGGAATGCACTCCAGAAACCGTGTGTAAGGTGGAAGCCGAGAGCTGCGAACCATACAACGTAGATCACTACCATCCAACCGTTCTGGAATGTAAGGTTGAGAAGTTCATATGGATTCTCAGCGTGGTGACCCTGGAACTCCTTGAGCTGCATTTCTGCCCAGAAGTGATTGAGGTGGAATGCCACGAGACCGAGAACGATAACTCCGAGAACGAGCATATTCTTTGCTGCCCAAGAACCTGTCTTAGTCTTGTT
>JAEIGA010000430.1_pt1 | contig 61315 bp, 52 predicted proteins | sample 9270691 | NCBI WGS metagenome assembly JAEIGA01 (sample SAMN17057246, study PRJNA624740) | gut metagenome | biome: biome; isolation source: fecal sample | host: Bos grunniens | place: China: Xizang | collected 2019 | reverse complement strand
TACGCAGGATGACGTTAACCGCTTCATCGCCGCTATGGGCCGCAACGGTCAGGCTTACCAGAGCCCTCAGGGTCGCGCCGCCATCCTTGAGCAGCTGATCGCACAGCGTCTCTTCCTTTTGGATGCTCAGCGCAATCTCTACGAGCGGGAGCAGGCGTTCAAGGATCAGCTCGCCGCCGTTAAAGAGCAGCTCCTCATGGAGTACGCCATCGGCAAGTGCGTCGAGAGCGTGCGCGTGAGCGAAGAAGAGGTTAAGGCGTTCTATGATGAACACAAGGATGATTTCAACGCAGGCGAGACCGTTAACGCCAGCCATATTCTCGTGGATTCCGAGGAAAAGGCAGCCGAGCTTCTTGCCGCTATCACGAGCGATGAAATCTCCTTTGAGGATGCTGCCAAGGAAAACAGCACTTGCCCCTCGTCTGCTCAGGGCGGTAATCTGGGCGATTTCGGTCGCGGCCAGATGGTGCCCGAGTTTGACACGGCTTGCTTTGAGATGGAGGTTGGTGAGGTTCGCGGCCCCGTCAAGACGCAGTTTGGCTACCACCTCATCCGTCTGAACGCCAAGAACGCCGCCGAGCCCATTGCCTACGCTGACATCCGCGCCGAGCTGTTTGCCAAGCTCACACAGGAGAAGCAGCAGGCGGCGTACCAGAGCAAGATCAACCAGCTCAAGATCCTCTACCCCGTAGACAAATTCTGATTTTTCTCACAAATAAATAATAGAAAGGAATGGCAGTATGATGGCAAGCACTGTATGCGAAACGATCGAGGCGCAGGTGGGCTTGCCCGTACGCGCCATTCCTTTGTCTATGTGTCGCATTATGCGCCCCTATCTCCTCGACAGAGCGGGTATTCCCACAAGCGGAGCGGCGATCCTTTTTACGGCGCCCTATGTCCTTTCCTCGGACATCGCGAACGAGCAACGCAACGTGTCCCTCTACGCCGTATCCGAGGATTACCACCTATACGTCCGCGAGCTTGGCGACGCTCTCCTGCCCTTCCTCACCGACCGCTTCCCCAACCACCGATTCGCGCTGTTCTCGGATCATTCGCCCATTGCCGAGGTGGACGCTGCCGCTCGCGCGGGACTCGGTGTGGTAGGTATGAATCATCTGCTGATCACCCCGACGTGGGGCAGTTACGTTTTCATCGCGGAGATCGTGACCGATATGCCGTTCGAGCAGGTTACGGAAATGTCGGCGTGTGATATACCGTCTACGCCGCCGCTTTGTGAGAGATGTGGGAAATGCACCCGTGCCTGCCCCGCGCAAAGCGCCCCCAATGGGATCTGTCTGTCGGCACTAACGCAAAAAAAGGGAGTGTTGTCAGAGTCAGAACGAGCCGCTCTCCGCAGTCATCCCCTCGTATGGGGGTGTGATATCTGCCAGACCGTCTGCCCTCACAATCAATTTGTCAAGGACACACCAGTCGCTTTTTTTCGAAAAAACAGACGGATCACGATAGATCCAACCACCCTGAATGAAATGAGTGACGATGAGTTTTCTCGTCGCGCCTACGCCTGGCGCGGCAGATCGGTTATTACCCGAAATTTAGACATGAAATATTCTTACCCGAAAGGAGAATTACCGTGATTCGTTTTTTGTTCGGTCGCCCCGGTAGCGGAAAGACATACACAATCATTGATGATATACGAAAGCAGCTTTCTAACGGGCAAAAAAAGATTTGGCTCATTATTCCGGAACAGCAGGCGTTCAGCGCGGAACGCGATATTCTGTCCGTTCTTCCCGCCGATGCTGGCAATCGTTTTTCAATCGTCAGCTTCTCCCGTCTGTGCGACGTAACCGAAAATTTGTACGGCGGCCGCGCGCAACACTCCATAACCGCCTCCATGCGGCTGCTCCTGATGTGGCACACCGTAAAATCTCTTTCCGGTCTTTTGAAAACCTATACGGCAAGTACCTCCACCGACACGGCGCTGTGTAACCGCTTGCTGGAGATGACCAACGAGCTTACCTGCAACGATATTTCCTCCGAAAAACTGGAGCTGGTAGCCAAGAAACTGCCCTCGGACAGCTCGCTTTGCGATAAGCTACGCGATCTCGCACTCATCTCTGCCTCCTATCACGGACTGATTCGCGAGATATACGGTGACGATCCCGCCGACCGTATGATCCGCGCTGTGGCTAAGATGGAAGAGCACGGGCTTTTTGGCAATTCCGTGGTATACGTTGACTCCTTCAGCAGCTTTACCGCTCAAGAATACGCCGTTTTGAACACGATTATCCGACAGGCCGATGACGTTACCTTCACGGTCGGCATGGCACATAGGAACGTCCACGAGGCGCAATTTGACAGCCTGGAGGACACCGTCCTCAAACTCACCCGAATGTGTGAGGATGCGCGAAAGTCCTACGAGGACACGGTTCTGACCAAGTCGTGCCGCACGAAGGAGTCTGAGCTTCTGTCATTGGAACGCAATCTTTGGGCCTTTGACCTGACGCCCGAGCGTCGGGATGCCGAGCTTCCCGCCCCTGAGGATCGGGGTGCCGTCCGTCTTGTTTCCGCCCCGACCGTTTACGAGGAGGCACAAGCCATCGCGCTTCACATACTGGAACTAGTTTCCCAAGGCATTCCCTACCATCAAATCGCCGTTGTCGTGCGCGATACGGGCTCATGGGGGGGCATACTGGATGCCGCCCTGGATCAGTACCGCATTCCATATTTTCTCTCCGAGCGCACGGATCTCAATGAAAAGCCCTCTGCTCGCCTGATTCTCACCGCCCTTCGTTGCGTTGCGCGCGGATGGCAGACGGCGGATATCATAGGCCTGTGCAAAACGGGGCTGTGCGGCATTTCCACGCGTGACATGGATGCTTTTCAGGAATACGTGGAAACCTGGAAACTGGGTGGCAAGCGCATGACAGACGAGCTGTGGAGTATGAACCCCGACGGGTACGAAACCAAGCTTTCGCCCCGCGCGCAGGAAATTCTACAAGCTGCCAACCGCGTACGCAAAGCAGTTATGACTCCGCTGATGGCGCTGAAGCTCAATCTTCAGGCAGCGCAAACCCTTACCGATCAATGCCGCGCCGTGTACCAATATCTCTGCGATCTGCGCGTCAAGGAGCAATTAACCAAGCAGGCCGAGGAGCATTTGCGGCTCAACCAAACTCGCGAGGCGGGAGAGCAGGTACGCCTTTGGTCCTTCTTGACCGAAACGCTGGCGACTCTCGCAACCGTTATGTCCGAGCTTGACGAAACCGCCGAGATTCTGTCCCCCGATGAGCTTTATACTGCGCTCTCCCTCGTTTTTTCGTCTACCGATATCGGATCGGTACCCGCGCGTCACGATTGCGTGACCATTGGTGACGCCTCCACCCTTCGCGTTGACAACATCCGTGCCATGCTGGTTGCCGGACTTTGCGAGGGAGAATTTCCCAAAAATGTGAGCGACAAAGGACTTCTTACCGAACAGGAAAAATCCCTGCTGGCCAAGCATGGCGTGGAATTCGATTCCCGTGCAGACCGTCTCACCTCGGAGGAGTTGTTCTACGTATACCGTACCTTTACAAAGCCCTCCGAGCGGTTGATCCTGTCGTATAGCACAACCTCGTCGGACGGAAAGGCACTCTCCCCCTCGGCCGCCATTATGCGTACCAAATACGTGCTTTCCTACCTGACAGTCGAGACGTTTTCCTCTTCGCTGGTTGACAACACGAAGGAACGGACGAGCTACACCGTGCCTATGGACGATACCGTTTCTTCCCAATCAGCCCGCCGAATGCTGGGAGACACCCATTGGCTCTCTACCAGCCAGTTGAAAACCTACGCGGGATGCCCGTACAGCTATTACGGCTCTCACCTTCTCCGCTTGCGTGAGCCCAAGGTCGCCACGTTTGAGAACACCAACGCAGGCAATTTCCTGCATCACGTTATGGAAAAATACCTGCTCGCGGCGCTGGACGAGGACAATCGTATTCGTCCCATGTCGGATCGCGAGGTGCGCCGCACGGCCAATCGAATCATTGAGGCGTATATCGAGGAGCTTTGCGGCGATCTCTCCTCCAACGGGCGAATCCTTCACCTCTTTGACCGTCTGCGCCATATTGCGCTGACCTTGATCTACGATATTCAAGCGGAGCTTTCTCAAAGCGCGTTTACGGTAGCGGGACTCGAATGGGGACTCTACGGAAAGACTGAAGCCGATCCCAAGCCCATGATCCTGCCGCTTGACGTATCGGGCGAGCAAATTGATACGGATGCTTCCGTAGATCCTGTTCAGCTCATTCTTGGCGGCCGCATTGACCGCGTAGATATCTACCGCGCTGCCGATAACGAAACCGTCTATGTCCGCGTGGTGGATTACAAATCCTCCAAGCATGAGTTCTCGGTGGAATCCCTCAAGAAGGACATGAACATTCAGCTCATGCTGTATTTGTTCGCTCTGTGCTCCCCCGAAAATCGCGCGCTTTTTGCCACCAAGGACGGCGATGTACCTGAGCAGGTTCTTCCCGCAGAGGCTCTCTATATCAGCCCCGATGAAACAGACAAGCACGGCGCTATACTTCCCTGCCGTACGGGCATTATTCTCAATGACGAAGAAATCCTGCATGCGGCCAACGCGGACGACTCTGCCGTATACCTGCCAAGTGTGGGAAAATCCAAAAAAGGTGAGCTGAGCGGGGCGGGTCTGTATTCCGCCGAAGAAATGGCCTCGCTGGAGGATATGCTCAAGAAGACCATTTTGGATACTGCTGCAGACATGTATAGCGGTCGCGCGCACCGTACTCCTTCGGAGTCGGCTTGCAGGTATTGCATGTTCCGCGGGAGCTGTGCCTCCTGCATTTCCAAATAATACTGAACGCCCTTACCTTACGAAAGGAGGTTCTCGTTCCGTCGAGAAAACAACATACCATGGAAGAAAGAACCTGGACAAAAGCACAATCCAACGCCATGTCCGCCACGGGACGGACGCTGCTCATATCTGCCGCCGCGGGATCGGGTAAAACGGCCACGCTGACCGAGCGTATCATACGGCGCGTTACCGACTCTAAAAATCCTGCCGACCTTTCACGAATGTTGATCGTGACCTTTACGCGCGCCGCCGCCGCCGAGCTGCGCCAGCGCATATCCGAGGCACTGGCGGAAGCCCTTGCCAAGAATCCCGACAACCCTCACTTGCAGCGGCAGTATATCGGACTTGGCGGGGCCCACATCAGCACCATTGACGCCTTTTGCCTTGAACCCGTAAAAATACACTTTGCGGAGATCGGGCTTCCCGCCTCCTTCCGCATCGCCGACGAAGCCGAGCTACTCCCGCTTTCCGAACGCGTCATGGAGGAGCTGATTGAGGAATTCTATATCAAGTACGCTCAAGAAAATACGGACGCAGGCACCTTTTCGCTCTTGCACGGAAATCCGTTTGCCGCGTTGTGTGACAGCATGACGCCGTCCAAAAACGACCGTGATCTCATCCCTACGTTGCAAGAGCTGTATAACCGCCTGCTCAACTTCCCCGATGAATTGGATCGCCTGAAGAAGGAGTCCGAGCATCTGCTGGAGCAGGCGAACGAAGATTTCCTCAAGTCGGATCACGGAAAAATGCTCTTTAAGTGGGTGGAGGCGTTTTGCGCCTCGGCACTCCCGTTTTACAACGAAGCGTGCGACCTTATCGAGGCCGATGAGTCAGCGTCTAAATCGTATCTGGATGCCTTTGAGTACGACCGCTCCCTTGTGCAAAAGCTCTCCGAGCAAAGCACGTATGAGGACATGCGTAACGTCTTGCAGGACTATGCACAAAAAAAACTCAAGGCGCTCTCCAACGCGGCCCCTGAATTCGTGTCCGCCAAGGAATGGAGAAGCATTTACAAGGACGAGATGATCAAGCTGCGCGACACCTATTTCGCATGGCCGACAGAGGAAATCCGTCACGATATGCGTTTCACGGCTGAACTGTGCGCCGTTCTCTACGATTTCCTGACCATGTATGACAAGCGTATTGCGGAGGAAAAGCGCGTTCGCGGAATTTGCGACTTCACGGATAACCGCCGCCTCCTTTTGAAGATGCTCCGCGACGAGAACGGTGATCCTTCACCACTGGCAATCGCTTTCCGTGACCAGTATGACGAGGTTTACATTGACGAGTACCAGGACGTTGATGAAATGCAGGACGAGATTTTCCGCCTGATCGGAGGGAATCATCGCTTCATCGTGGGTGATATCAAGCAGAGCATCTACGGCTTCCGCGGGGCCGATTCCACGGTATTCGCCCGCTACCGCGAGAAGCTTCCCATACTCGCCGATATTTCCGATGCAGTCCCCGCATGCGGCGGAAACAGTATATTTATGTCGGATAACTTCCGCTGCGATGAAAGCGTGATTCGAGTAACCAACGCCGTGTGCGGTCACATCTTCCGCGCTTGCCCCGAAACCATTGGATACAAGACGGAGGATGATCTCGGATTTTCCAAAAAGAAGCCTTACGACGGGTATATTCCCTCCCCTGTTCAGGTACATCTTCTCTACAAGCAGAAGGGAAAGGATACGGACGAAGACCCCTCGGATGATCCCGTGCTCGGCGGCGCGGACGCCGAAGCCGCCCACGTTGCCAACGTGATCGCGGATCTTCTTCGTTCAAAGACAACGCTGGCTAACGGCAAGATCATTAAGCCCTCGGATATCGTTATCCTCATGCGTAGCCGCACCTCGCTCAACACCTACCTTGACGCATTGACGCGCATGGGTATTCCCACGGGCTGTGAGGAACTGGAAGCCCAGCAGGCAGGCCATGATCTTTTGCACGGGGCAGACATGATGTACCTTGTCAACCTCCTGCGCGTCATTGATAACCCCGAGTGCGACATACCGCTTTCCGAGGCGCTTCGCGCCCCCTTCCCCAATTTCACCCTGCAGGACGTTTTGGACGTGCGTGCCGTTGGTGAGGAGTTCAGCGATCATGTATCCCTCTACCGAGGCTTGGAGGAGTACCGTGCGCGCAGGGATCACGAAAACACCGCGCCCGATCTGTATCGCAAGGTGTGTGATTTCTTGTCCTTCATCGAGCACTACCGCGCGCTTTGCGCAACGCAATCGGCGGATGCTCTCCTGCAGCTTCTCCGCAAGGATAAACGGTGCGCCGCCCGCGGGTCCAAGGCCTTCGTTTACTTGTATGACAGCGCAAGAGATTACAAGGCATCGCAATTTTTGTCCCTCTACGCCTTCCTTCGCTACTTTGAAAAGAAACTTCTGACAACGAAGAACATCGACGTTCCCGAGGACAAGACGGAGGGTGGGCACGTTTCCATTATGACCATGCACCAGTCCAAGGGCCTTGAATTTCCCGTATGCTTTATCGTGCGCTGCGGCCAGACCTTCAGTGCAAAATCCTACAGCAAGGACATTCTCTTTGAGAAACAGTCGGGGCTGGCCATGAAGCTCTACGAGCGCGGCGTTCAGGTTACGGAGGACGGAGAAGCCGTCCTCACCAACCGAAAGTACGATACCCTGCTCCGCAACATAACAGCCCACACCATACGCACACAGGAACGCGAGGACGAAATGCGTCTTATGTACGTGGCCATGACACGCGCACGCGAGCGGTTGTATATCGTAGGCCAAGGCAGTGCCGACGAGCCTCCCGTGTTCGCTCCGGGAGATCGCTTTGCCACGCTCTCGTGCACGAATTACATGAAATGGGTCCGCGTAGGATTGGCTATACACCCCGAGTGCGCTCCCTTCTACACATTTAAGGCGATCAATCAGGCAGACATCCGCCCGGGCGAGCCACTTGCCCGAAACAAAGACGATGCCGCCGATTCGCCCGCCGACACGAACGCCGAGCGCTACCGTCGTATCATAGATTCCATGTCGACCGAAACGCCCGTTGACATGGCAGTGAGAAACGTTCCCACCAAGATTTCGGCATCCCGTATGGTTGATATGCTTCTGGACAGTTGCGTGTATTATGACACGGACCGTCCCGCTGATGACGGCAAGCTGCCCTCGGATACGGAAGGTGTCTTCTGCGATCCTCAAACGGAGGCATCCATTCGGGAGCAGGTACGGCTCATGTCGGTGTCGAAGCACGACGAATTTGAACTGCTCCTTCGTGCGAATTCTCGTCCCACGGCGACGGAGCGAGGCACGGCGGCACACCTGTTCCTGCAATACTGTGACTACGAAAACGTACAGAAACACGGCATTGATAACGAAATTGTCCGTCTTCTTGAGCAAAAATTCATTAACGGACGCACGGCCTCGATTCTGTCGCAAGGTAAGGAACAGTTGCAGGCATTCTTCGACAGCGATTTCTTTGCCCGCATGCACAAGGAATCCCGCCCTCGCAGAGAGGTACAATTCAGCCGTTTCGTTCCCCTTGCCACGTTGACCTCCAACAGCGAGCTTGCCGAGGCGCTAGGCGACAGACAACTGCTTGTCCAAGGCTCTATTGATCTCGTTTGCGAGTTTGATGACGGTCATATTGAGATCTGCGATTACAAAACCGACCACATCACCAAGGAAGAGCGAAAAGATCCTGCCCTGCTCCGCGCGAATATGCAGAAAAAGCACGGTGAGCAGCTGAGGCAATACGCGGCCGCCATCCAAATGCTGTATCATACGTTTCCGAGCCGCGCGTATATCTACTCTCTCCCTCTTGGCGAGGCCATTGAAATCGATATTTCATAAGTCAAAGGTACGGAGCGCCGAGCGACGCTCCGTACCCACTTTTTTATTTGCCAAAAATTTAGGGGTTGCCTTTTTCCGTCCTTCTGCTTATAATGTGCATAAGTGGTACGTGATCTCAGGCATCACGGTACCGTCACCGTTTTATCTTGAAAGGAATGTGTATTTCATGGAACTGATCGTTATCAGTCACACAAAAATCAAAATTATGCTGACAAAGCCCGACATGGCTCGCTACGAATTGACAACCTCCCATATAGATTCAGCCGACGAGCATACACGATGTGCCGTTCGTCATATTTTAGCGGACGCGGATAGGAAGGTTGGGTTTGATACCGAAGGACAGCGGCTCTTCGTGCAATTTTTCGCGTCCAAGGATGGGGGCTGCGAAATATTTGTCACCAAGCTGGGAAAGAATACCGATGTGTGTCAGTCAACCGACGAGACCTACGAGAGAGAAAAACGCTTGCTTGCGTGTGTACGCGAGTGTGAAGCAGGTGACGCCTTTGATGAAGCTTTGGGTGAAACGGAGGACTCTATGCCTTTGATAAGATCAGATGCCGCGATTACATCCGCCCGTGTGAATACGGTGAATATAATACCGGCGGAAAATTTATCTGTAACCGTTTTCATTGAGGAATTATCGATACTGCTCTCTTTGTGTCGCCGATTGCTTGACGCAGGTTTTGCGGGATGTAGCGAAGCGTATATGCACGAATCAAAAAAGGGGTTCTATTTACGGTTGAATGAGAGTCACGGAGCGATTCTTTTGCAAGATTACCCGTTTATCGACGAATACGGAGCGGTTTTGGACAATACGGCTTGGGATCTTTACATAGACGAGCATGCCGGAATACTCTGCCCAAGCTCGGCGGTGCAAACCTTGGGCGTATTATGAGAGAAACGAACTGTTACTGTGATGATTTCGTGAAAATTATTATGAGTATGTAACTTTTGGGGGAACATAGGTCGGTTCATGATAAGTTCATAAAAATATGGTATCATTTTTATGAATATTAAAAAATGGAGGCTTATACGTGCTTCAACTAAGAAACATCACGAAAATCTACGAAACGGGCGGCGCGTCGGTGCAGGCATTGGACGGTGTCAGCATCGATTTCCGTGAAAACGAGTTCGTTTCCATTCTGGGACACTCTGGTTGCGGAAAGACCACTTTGCTCAATATCGTCGGCGGCCTCGACCGCTATACCGACGGTGATCTTCTGATCAACGGAAAATCCACAAAGGACTTCCGCGATGAGGATTGGGATACCTACCGCAATCATAGCATCGGCTTTGTGTTCCAAAGCTACAATCTCATTCCTCACCAGACCGTTCTCGCCAACGTGGAGCTGGCGTTGACACTGTCGGGCGTATCCAAGCATGAGCGCCGCCGCCGTGCCACCGAGGCATTGCAAAAGGTTGGTCTTGGGGATCAGCTCAAGAAAAAGCCTAACCAGATGTCGGGCGGCCAGATGCAACGCGTTGCCATTGCGCGTGCACTCGTCAACGATCCCGATATTCTGCTGGCCGATGAGCCTACGGGTGCTTTGGATACCGCTACCAGCATTCAAATTATGGATCTGCTCAAGGAAATCGCCGCAGACAAATTGGTCATCATGGTCACGCACAATCCCGAGTTGGCCGAGCAGTATTCCACCCGTATCGTCAAGTTGCTGGACGGCAAGGTGGTCGGGGATACCGATCCGTTTGATGCCGAAAAGGAGCAGGCAGAGGTAAAGCGTGTTAGCTCTGTCAAAAAGGGCAAGCATACGTCCATGTCCTTCCTGACCGCCTTTTCCCTGTCTCTCAACAACCTCATGACCAAAAAGGGACGAACCGCCATGACGGGTATTGCGGGTAGTATCGGTATTATCGGTATTGCCATGATCATGGCTCTGTCCAATGGTATCAACGCCTATATCGCAACCGTACAGGAAGACACCCTGTCCACCTACCCCTTGACCTTGCAAAAAGAAACGCAGGATTACAGCGCCATGCTGGGGGCTATGACTCAAGTCAGCGAGGACAAAGAAAACCATCGGGACTCCGAGATGATCTACGTAGACGATTCCATGGGTACGATGATGTCCGCCATGAGCGCCACCGTAAGCAACAATCTCGAGGCATTCAAGGAGCATCTTGAAAAGAATTACGATCAGATCAAGAACTCGGTCAGCGACATTCAGTACACCTACGATTACGCCCTGCAAGTCTACAATCTCGTCTACGAGCTGGATGAAAACGGGCAGATCGTGCGGGATGCCAACGGTAATCCCGTCATAAGCGACACGAGAAAGGTCGGCATGGACGTTGTTTTCGACAACATGGGCAGTGCCTTCTCAGGCATGTCCGAGCTGATGGAAATGGGCGGCGGCATGAGCGGTATGAACGTCTTTTCCGAGATGCTCAACAATCCGGCACTTCTCGACCAGCAGTACGACGTGATCGCGGGCAACTGGCCCACCGCCTATAACGAGGTGGTGCTGGTGGTCAACTCAAATAATCAGATCAGCAAGATGACCATGTATATGCTGGGTATGCTGGATCCCAACAATATCGAAAAAGAGCTGGCTGATCTCATGGCGGGCAAATACGAGTCCGGCGAAATTCCCCCGTACACCTTCAGTGATATTTTGGGCATGAAGTTCATGCTCCTGACGACCGAGGACTTCTTTGTGGAGAGTGGAAAGACCTATCCCACCGAGAGCGGTGACAAGCCGATCTGGAAGGACGTCCGCGAAAATCTGGATTACGACCAGAACACCTATGTGACCTCCAACGGTGTGGAGCTGAAGATCGCGGGCATCATTCGTCCCAAGGAGGGCGTGACCGCCACCAGCGTTTCGGGTGCTATCGGTTATACCCATATGCTCACCCAGCATATTCTTAAGCAGAATGAGGAAAGTGTCGTCATCAACCAGCAGAAGGATATCCCCAATATCAACGTGCTGACGGGACTTCCCTTTGAGCGTACCAAGTACACCCCCGAAACCATCCACGAGCTGATCGACAAGATCGACGCGGCAACCATGGAGGTATTCTACGCCTACATGACTCAGCAGATCCTCTCAAACCCCGAATTTTCGGATCGCATTGAGGTCAAGGATACCGAGTCCTTCCTCGGTATGTATATGCTCCTGCCTGCCGAGAATCAGTCACGCATTTTCGAGGCGGTTCTGACGGCGGCGAAGACTAATCCCGCTAATACCGATGCGCTCAAAACCCTCTGTACCATGCTGAGCATGGGTACGGGCGGCATTGCCATTACCCCCGACAATTTCGTTCGACTTCTGCCCGCGCTGGATATGCAGATCATTCTGGGCGCGCTCATGGGTATTCCTCAAAGCGAGCAAATGCCCTTCCCTGTTGCGGGACTGATTGAGTTGGCAGGCGAAGAAACGATGCAAGCCATCTACACGCAGTTGAGCGAATCCATCAAGACTATGACGGTCAACAGAGAGATTTTCGTGGCGCTGTTGGGCACGCTGACCGCAGACGACGATGCGTTTATTCAGCTTGAGGAAACGCTTTACTCTATGGCTCCTCAGATTGACGCTACCTTAGAGAGTGTTCTCGATTCCCTGGATGATGCCGAGGCCGCCAAGCCCGCCTCCATCAATTTCTATGCCAAGGATTTTGAATCCAAGGACAAAATTGAAAAGTTCATCAAGGACTACAACGACGGCGTCGAGGAAATCGACAAGATCCAGTACACCGACATCGTGGGTATCCTGATGTCCTCCATCACCGTCATTATTAACGCAATCTCCTACGTCCTGATCGCATTCGTCAGTATTTCCCTGGTCGTATCCTCCATTATGATCGGCATCATTACCTATATCTCGGTTTTAGAGCGTACCAAGGAGATCGGTGTTCTGCGCGCTATGGGCGCCTCCAAACGCGATATTACGCGCGTATTCAATGCCGAAACACTCCTCATTGGCTTGACGGCGGGATTGATTGGTATCATTGCGACCGTGTTACTCTGTATCCCCGCGAACCTCATCGTTCGTTACGTGACGGGCATTCCCACGCTTACGGCTTCCCTGCCTGTTATGGGCGGTGTTCTTCTGGTTGCCGTCAGCATGGGCTTGACACTTTTGGCAGGCTTGATTCCCGCTCTGGGTGCTGCCAAGAAGGACCCCGTCGTTGCGTTGAGAACCGAATAATAAACTGCTTCAATCCCATATAACCAACCCCGTAGCCGCGAGTTTTGCTCGCGGCTACGGGGTTTTGGATATATGAAAATGGCGGCCGCCCCTACGGGCGGCCGCCAAGAAGACGAACGTCTTTACATTACTCGATGGTAATGGTGAACTGCTGCAGAACGGTCATTGCGCCATCCTCCTGCTGAGCTACGGCACGAATGGTGTAGGTGCCGGCAGTCAGACCGGTGAGGTCAACGCGGATGTCATGTCTGCCCGATGCAATACCGCCGGCGGATGCAGCGGCGCCTGCGATAGCGTTCTTGTCGAACTGCTCATCGTCGGTGAAGACGTGAGTAAACTCAGACTTGATAACAGGATCATTGTCGTCAATGATGTAACCGAATGCATAGCTCTCGCACTTGAAGCCTGCCCAGCCCCACAGCTTGAGTTCGGTAGCTCCTGCGGGAACCTTAATGGAATCGGCCTTCAGGTTGGTCTGATAATCGTCAGCATCGCAAGAGGTAGCGTCGAAACAGTTGTTGGAAACCATGGAGCCCGCATTGCCGATGTTGTAAATCATATTCGTTGCGGCAACGACCTTAATGGTAACGGTCTCGGTAGCGGCGGACACATCGGTTGCATCGTTGGGCATGAAGCGGATGACGTAGGTGCCTGCCGCCAGAGTAGCCTCGGTGTTCAAGTTGACCTGTCTGTCACCGCCAAGGTAAACCTTGTTGAGCAAAGTGCCATCCTCGGCATAGATACCAACGTAGTCGGTAGCCGTACCGTTAGCGATCACGTTAATGGGCTGACCCGCGAGGAAGTTCTTCTGCTCTACCTGCAGGGTATCAATCACCATCTCGGGGATCTCGATGTTGCTGATACCAATGATGGAGATGGAGGAGAACTGAGTCGTACCAACACGGCTTGCGATACCGACCTGAGTGGTGTGCGTGTCGGTAATCAGGGTGTTCTCGATGGTGTCAACCAGACCGTTTGCCAGAGTGATCTTGGCGGTCTCGGCGAAGGAGGTTACGGGGATGGTGGAAATGGCATCGTAATCCTTGGAGCCGCTCAGCTCGATGGTAGCGCACAGAGTGTCGCCGGCCAGGATGTAAACGGTGTTTCCGTCATCAGCGAAGGTCAGCTTGTTGCTGTCAACATTGAGGGTGTAGTACTTGTTGCGAACACCCTTGGCGGCAGTTGCATCAAAGTACTTAACAACGATCTGCAGCTTGCCCTCGGTGATGGTGGCGTAAATGCCCGAACCACCGAGCATGCCGTCGCCGTCGTCCTCATAGAAGTTACCGATAGGACGGACGGAATCGGTGATCTGATCCTCGCCGAGACCTGTGAAGGCAACGTCTTGAACACCGCGGCAGAATGCATAGCTAAGAGCACCGGGACGGCAATTAACACCATCCATTACAATGGAGTAAGCATAGAAACCGTCAACGTCAGCGATCATCTCGTTGATACCGGCGATGGTGTACTTGCCGTCAACAATGGAGTGGGGGTCACCCAGACCGTAGTTGAAGAGGAAAGCCATAAACAGATCGGATTCCTGAAGGTCGATGCCTTCCTCATTGGAAGCGGCGTCGGAAATAAAGGGCATGGAGTAGTCACCGGGAGCGACCACGATGGGAGTGGTGGTCTCCTCCTCCTTAGGAGTGGTGATCTCTTCCTTAGGAGCGGTGGTCTCATCCTCGGCGGGAACGGTGGTCTCGTCCGCGGGAGCGGTGGTCTCGTCCGCGGGAGCGGTGGTGTCATCCTCGGCAGGAGCAGAGGTATCCTCCGCGGGAGCGGAGGTGGCGGCGTCGGGGGCGGTGGTGTCTGCGGGCTTGTCGTTCTTATCGCCGCCACAAGCAACGGCGGTCAAGGACAGAACGACTGCGAGCGCTGCAAACGCGAGCAGTTTTCTTTTCATGGGTAAAACTTCCTTTCTTGGCTGTTTTTGCAGAAGCCATCGGTCGTTACACGTTACACAGCGAGTAAAACCGCCAGCTTCTATTATGCCGTACTTATTTTATCATATTTCTTTTCGTTTGACAAGTACATATTTGACAATTTGTGCATTTTTACAATTTTGTGTACATATTGCACAAATTTCGCAGGCTTAAAAAAAGATACCGCGCTCTTTCGACGAAGGAAAAAGGGCGGCATCTTAAAAAAATCTTATTTATAGGTGTAAATCAGTATTTGGTCTATCAAAACCTGTTCGTTCGTGCTATCCGATAGCACAAAGTACTGCTTTCTGGATTCATCGTGCCCGATATCTGTGCGAAAGGTTCCGTTATTTTTATGAATTTTGTATTCAACCTCGAACTCGTATTGCGTATATTTTTTGCCGTTTTCGGTTAACTTCTCGGAAACGGCGGCCTTTGAGAACCGAATATCGTACACCTGCTGCATGGTAAACGGCTCCTCAGGTTCCCTGCCCTCGATGGCAAAATAGTTGGAGCTGAAGAGCTTATTGTACCCGTCGGCATCGCCCGCAATGATGCAATCAATCATTTTCTTGAGTACGGGCAAGGCACCGCCGTATTGGTAAATTGATTCTTGGTCCAGTGCCTCGGTCACGCCTGAGCTTTTGTCACAGTAGTAGATTGCACGATCCTTGGCCAGATATTCGGCGTCCTTCATGATGTCGTAATCGTAATCGGGATCAAAGAAAATTACGCTGTTCGGACGGGGGCTGGTCACGAGCTCATCGCCCGAACTGCTCCGATCGGGGTTGTCGAGGTAATTGATCAACGGGACAGCAACAATGGCAAATATGACCATGCAGACAATCACGATCAGCATATTCCGCTTGAGTCGGCGGCTGGCCTTAAGTGCCTCGGCAGCTTGCTCGTCAAATGAATTGTTGTGTTTTATGGACGGATCTTGGTTCATAGATACTCCTTATTTTTCGTGCAATAAATCATGTATTCCAAAGAGGTCAGCGTCTTCTTACACAGTATACCATATCCCTCGCCCCCTTGCAAGCCTTGAGGAAAGATTTTTTATAAAATTTTCATGAATTATCTCGAAATGCTGTTGTATCTGAGCGGGAAATGTGGTATAATAAATTGGTTAATCTATCGTTATGATTATAATGAGGTAAAAAACATGAAATATTTGGTTGTTATTCCCGATGGTATGGCTGACGAGCGCGTAGCTGCTCTGGGTGATCGTACGCCTATGGAAGCGGCTGTCAAGCCCTGTATGGACGAGCTGTGCCGTCACGCAGAGGTTGGTACGGTTTTGAATGTGCCCGCCGGCATGGTACCCGAAAGCGACACGGCAAACATGGCGATCCTTTCCTTCGATCCCAAGGTATATTCCCGCGGTCGCTCCCCGCTGGAGGCGCTCAGCATGGGTCTGGACATGCAGCCCGACCAGACGGCGTACCGTTGCAACGTGGTGACTTTGTCCGAGGACGAGGACTACGACCACAAGATCATGCTGGATCATAGCGCCGATGAGATCACCACCGAGGAGGCGGATCAGCTCATTAAGGCACTGGAGGCGCATTTTGGCACCGAGTTCCGCCACTTCTACACGGGTGTCAGCTATCGCCATTGCATTCTGTGGAAGGACGGCAACGATACCTACGAATTCTCCCGCCCCCACGATATCATCGGTCAGTGCATCTGTGACTATCTGCCCTCGGTCGAGAATGGCGGCGAGGAGTTTTACCGTCTGATGAAGGAAAGCTACGAGATTCTGAATCATCATCCCGTCAACGAGGCGCGCCGCGCCCGCGGTCTCAAGCCTGCCAACTCGGCGTGGCTGTGGAGTCCCGGCAAGAAGCCCAGCCTGCCCAATTTCAAAGACAAGTGGGGTATTGACGGTGCTGTGATCTCGGCCGTGGATCTCATCAAGGGCATTGGTCTGTGCGCTGGCATGCGCTCCATCGACGTGGAGGGCGCAACGGGCAACGTACATACCAATTACGATGGGAAAGCGCAGGCCGCCATCGGCGCATTCCGTGACGGTGCCGATTTCGTATACGTTCACGTAGAAGGTCCCGACGAGTGCGGCCACCGCGCCGAGGTGGAAAATAAGGTGCGTGCCATCGAGCAGATCGACCAAAAGATTCTCGCCCCCGTATACGAATATCTCAAGAGCACGGGTGAGGCATTCACGGTCGTAGTGCTCCCCGATCACCCCACACCCCTGCGTATCCGCACCCACTCCAGCGATCCCGTTCCCTACTTTATCTATAATTCGGAGCAAGAAAAAGAGAGCGGCGTGACCTCCTTCTCGGAGGCGACAGCCACCGCCACGGGGGCGTATATTCCCAACGGATATACCCTTCTCGAGCGTGTGATTCGCAAATAACCCTATCAAGCAAGGAGGTATCCCATGTCGGATATGCCTATCAACGATGCGCCAGACATGTCGGTCGATACCGATACCGCCCCCGCCCCCCGCGAGAGCTTTGTTCAGGTTGCATTCGATTATTTTGAGATTCTGGTGTTCGCCGTTTGCGCTGTTCTGCTCATGTTCACGTTGCTCGGTCGAGTCTGCCGCGTCAGTGGAACGTCCATGTGCAATACCCTTTACCACGGGCAGACGCTCATCACCACGAGCCTTGTGTCGCCCAAGCCAGGGGACATTATCGTGTTTCACCAGACCAGCAAAAGCTACGACCGCTATAACGAGCCCCTTGTCAAGCGCGTCATCGCTACCGAAGGACAGACTGTTCGTATTGATTACGCGAGCGGCACGGTCTACGTAGACGGTCAACGGCTGGATGAGCCCTACCGTGCCCTGCTCAATGCATCGGGGCAATCGATCGGGCAATGGACTCAGCTTCCCAATTACGCCTTTGATTATACCACGGGTATTTTTGAAGTCACCGTTCCTGACGGATGCTTTTTCGTCATGGGTGACAACCGCAACAATTCGGCGGACAGCCGCTTTGACGCCATCGGATTCGTGGACGAGCGGCGCGTACTGGGGAAAGTGATCTACTGCTTTTCCAAATAAGCCGAACAAATAAAATAACACCAAAAATTACTGAAGATAGGAGATTTTCATGCCGAGCGAGCAGATTCAATGGTTTCCCGGTCACATGGCGAAAACGCGCCGCTTGATCACCGAGAATCTCAAAAACGTTCATATTGTCATTGAGGTACTGGACGCGCGGGTGCCCGTAAGCTCCCGCAATCCCGAGCTGCGCAAGATGACGGGCAACAAGCCCACCATCCTGCTTCTCAACAAAGCGTCCCTCGCCGATCCCCAAAAAAGCCGCGCGTTCGTCGAGCATTATACCGATCCGTACACCGTATGCATTCTTTGCGACTGCGTCACGGGCGAGGGCATCAACAAGCTCCCCGACGCTATCCGACGCGTTCTGCACGACCGTATCGAGCGGTACGAGGACAAGGGACAGAGCGGCCGCCACCTGCGCGCCATGGTGGTGGGTGTGCCCAACGTGGGTAAATCCACGCTGATCAACCGCATGAGCGGCGGCGTTAAAGCCAAGGTGGAAAACCGCCCCGGTGTGACCCGCAACAAGCAATGGGTAACCACCAAGCTGGGTATTGACCTGCTGGATATGCCCGGCGTTCTCTGGCCCAAGTTCGAGGACGTGCTGGTTGGCGAAAACCTCGCGCTGACGGGTGCCATCAAGGACGATATTCTGGATATCGAGTGCATTGGGCTCATCCTCGTGCGCCGTTTGCGTGAGATGTATCCCGCCGAGCTGGCAACCCGCTACAAGCTGGCCGATACCGATTGGCAATCCCTCACCGATCTTCAGCTCATGGAGCTGATCGGTAAGAAGCGCGGTTGTCTGATCCCCGGCGGCATTGTGGATACAGAGCGCGCATCCAATCTTCTGGTGGATGAATTCCGCGCAGGGCGCATTGGCCGTATGACCATTGATTCGTTGCCGCAAAACGATTCCCTGACTGAAAAGGACTGACCATCATGCCTGATTACGAACTGGAAAAACAGCTCATGGAACAGGGCTACTCGCATATATGCGGTGTGGATGAGGCAGGAAGAGGCCCGCTCTGCGGCCCCGTAGTAGCGGCGGCTTGCATTCTGCCGCTTGGTTTCGATCTGCCCGGCTTGGACGATTCCAAAAAGCTGACCCCGAAGAAACGCGACAAATTATTCGATTTGATTTGCCAAAATGCCGTTGCCTTTGGCATCGCCGAGGGAAGCGTGGAGGAGATCAACGAGCTGAACATTCTGGAGGCGGATCTGCTCGCCATGCGACGCGCCATCGCCTCCATACACACCCCCGAAGGCGAACCGTACACGGCGGACTATGCGCTGATCGACGGCAATATCGACCGCGACTTCCCTATCCCTGCGCAGGCGGTGGTCAAGGGCGACGCGCGCTCCATGTCCATCGCGGCCGCCTCGATTCTGGCGAAGGTTACCCGTGATCGCCTGTGCGAGGAAATGGATAAGGAATACCCGCAATACGGCATAGCCAAGCACAAGGGCTACGGCACCAAGGCGCACATGGACGCTCTGCGTGAGCATGGCCCCGCGCCCATTCACCGCACCAAATTCATCCGTTTTCTTAGCGAGGGTAAGACATGAGCACCGCAGAGAAAAAGCCCACCGACAGGCAGATCTATGGCAAACTCGGTGAGGATGCTGCTGCGGCGTACTACGTATCCCATGGATATACTGTTGTGGCGCGTAATTTGCACGTGGCACACAACGAGCTGGATTTGATCGTAGAAAACGAAACCCACCTTGTGTTCGTTGAGGTGAAATCCCGCCACCAAGCCTACGGCGAGGAATCGCGCTTCGGTCGCCCCGCATCTGCCGTAACACGCGACAAGCGAATGCGAACCGTGAACGCCGCCAAGGGCTACCTTCGGGAGCATCACACCTACAAGCAACCCCGCATTGACATCGTTGAGGTGTATCTGCGCCGCAACGCCGACGGTACTCACGCCGTGGAGCAGGTGGTTCCCTTTCACAACGCGTTCGGTGCCAAAGGATAACCTTGGGTTCCCTTTCATATATTCATAGCGTAATACAGGAGGTATGAACTCTATGAAACCGTTACGTTTTTTTGACTCCCATTGCGACACCGCTTACGAGCTGTATCACCGAGAAGTCGGACTTGACGAAAACAACTGCCACGTTTCCCTCGCAAATGCCACCCCGTATAGCCAATACGCGCAATACTATGCCGTATGGAGCAACCGCCGTCTGGATGACGAGGCCTGCTGGCAGGATTTTTTGCGTATTGCTGACTATTTTGACCGTGATATTGAGCGGTTGTCGGCCAAAGTGGCACGTGTGCGCACCGGCCACGAGCTTGCAACGGCGCTGGAGCAAGGCAAGCATGCCGCCATTCTTGCGGTGGAGGATGCCCGCCTGATCGCAGGAGACCTTACAAGACTGGATATTCTGCACGAGATGGGTGTGCGTTACCTGACCCTTTTGTGGGGAGGCAACTCCTGCATCGGCGGCTCGCACGATACCGAGAACGGCTTAACCGAGCTTGGCAAGCAGACGGTGCGCCGTTGCTTCGAGCTGGGGATCATCCCCGATGTCTCCCACGCATCCGAGAAATCCACGGACGATATTCTCGACATTGCCACTCAATATGGCAAGCCTGTGATCGCATCCCATTCCAACGCTTACTCGGTATATGCTCACAGCCGTAATCTGCGCGACCGTCATTTCGATACCATTCGCGCGCTGGGCGGTACGGTGGGTGTCAGCCTTTGCCGCTCGCATCTGACTAGTCACAAGGAACATCCCGCTACCCCCGAGCACGTATTCGCTCACGTGGACTACTACCTGTCCCACGGCGGAGAGGACGTCGTCGGCTTCGGCGCGGATTGGGACGGAACCGACCTGCCCGAGGGCATGGAGAGCCTTGGGGCAATGCCTCTCGTTGCTGAAATCATGGCCCGTCACAACTATTCGGACGAGTTGATAGATAAGATTTTCTTTGGCAACGCCTACGATTTTGCCATCAAAAATTTGAAATAAATTTAGATCATACATAGACAGGAGAACAAAAATCATGATGTATCAAAGCACCCGCGACGCCTCACACAAGAAGTATTCCGCCGCTGAAGTCATTAAGATGGGACTTGCCCCCGACGGCGGATTGTTCATCCCCGAGACCATTCCCGCGCTGACGGCCGACGATATCTCGACACTCTGCAACGATTCCTACCCCGTTCGTGCAGCCAAGATCCTCGGCAAGTTCCTCTCGGACTATACCTACGAGGAGCTGCTTTCGGATTGCACTGCGGCCTATGCCGAGAGCTCCTTCCCCGGCGGTGCCGCTCCGCTGGTTCACCTGCACGATAACGTCTACTCGCTGGAGCTGTGGCATGGCCCGACCGCCGCTTTCAAGGACATGGCTCTGCAAATCATGCCCCGCCTGCTCTCCCGCGCGCTGGTCAAGACGGGTGAGGAGCGCAACGCGCTGATTCTCGTTGCCACCTCGGGGGACACGGGCAAGGCGGCTCTTGAGGGCTACAAGGACATTGATCGTATCAAGATCATGGTATTTTACCCCGTGGACGGCGTCAGCCGCGTGCAGAAGCTCCAAATGGCCACCCAAACGGGCAACAACGTCAACGTATGCGCCATTCACGGTAACTTTGACGATGCGCAGACGGGCGTGAAGAAGATCTTTGGCGACGCGGATATGGCAAAGGCGCTCAACGAGCGCGGCTACATCCTTTCCAGCGCCAACTCCATCAACTGGGGGCGCTTGGCTCCCCAGATCGTGTATTATGTTTCGGCGTACTGCGATCTCCTGGCGGGCGGCAAGATCAAGATGGGTGACCTTATGGACGTATGCGTTCCCACGGGTAACTTCGGTAACATCTTCGCGGCATACATTGCAAAGCTCATGGGTCTGCCCATCCGCCATTTCGTATGTGCTTCCAACCAGAACAACATTCTGACCGACTTCCTGCGCACGGGCACCTATGACCGCAACCGTGATTTTCACCTGACCATGTCCCCCTCGATGGACATTCTCATTTCCAGCAATCTTGAGCGTCTGCTTTGCCTCTCTGCGGGCGAGGAGCGCACCTCCGCCTACATGGAGAGCCTCAAGGCTGATGGAGTATATACCGTTGACGCTGACGTAAAGGCGGCTATCGCGCAGAATTTCTCGGGCTATTTTGCAGACGAGCAAACCACCGCCGAGACCATCCGTACCTATTTCGAGAAGCACGGCTATCTGGCCGACACTCACACCGCCGTGGCTTTGAGCTGCGCCGAGCAGTACATTTCCGATATCGCTGACCATTCGGTTCCCATGGTTGTCGCATCCACGGCCAGCCCCTACAAGTTTGCCGCCGATGTGTTTACTTCCCTTTCGGACGGTGCCGTTCTGCCCCGTGATCCGCTCGCCGCGCTGGATCAGCTCGTAGAGGCCACGGGTACCGAAATCCCCTACCCCCTGCGCGGGCTGGGTGAGCGCGAGGTGCGGTTCACCCAAACCATTGATTACAAGGATATGCCTATCGCCGTTCTTGATTACTGCAAGTAATATATGTACGTTTGCCGATCGGGGCTGTCGCTCATGGTGACAGCCCCCTCTGCAAATCCGGCTCTAATGCCGCAATCAGCCGTTGTACTGATCGTGAGGCTTAAAGGTGGCGCAGGCGGTGTCCTTACCATCTGCCGCGTAGGAAGGGCCGACGGTGATTTCCTTGGCGGTGCAATAGGTTTCGCCGTCATGATACATGCAGTTCTTTACGTCGCAGCAAACGCCCTTGATATGGTTGCAGCCGCAACCGCTTCTCTTTTCGGACATGATCATTTCTTCCTTACTTTGTTTCTTCGGGGATTCAATTACCCCGTGAAACTATTGTTCCCGCGCATTTGTTTTTTATACCGCCAATGATTTCAGAAACGGAGGTGTTTTGCCATGGCTGTATACGTGATTGGTGATCTTCACTTGTCCACGAACCAAAAAACCAATAAATCCATGGAGGTTTTCGGCCGCCGTTGGCAGGGTTACACCGAAAAACTGGAAAAAAATTGGCGCGATGTGGTCACACCCGCCGACACCGTAATCGTCCCCGGTGATATTTCTTGGGCGATGAATCTGGATGAAGCGCTCTCTGACCTCCAGTTTATCGAATCTCTCCCCGGCAAAAAGCTGATCGGCAAGGGGAACCACGATTTCTGGTGGTCAACGGGAAATAAAATGAACCGTTTTTTGGCCGACCACGGCATCTCCACGGTTCAATTCCTCTATAACAATGCCTTTCGCGTGGAGGAGCACATCGTGTGCGGTACGCGTGGTTGGTTTATGGAAGAAAAACAGCAGGTCGCGGTGGGTGAGGTAGATTACGACAAGATCATCAACCGAGAGGTGATTCGGCTTAAGCTGAGCCTGGATGACGCCGTCAAGCTGCAAAAAGAAATTGAGGCAGATGATGGCTTACGGTTGCCGATCTCGGTGTTTCTGCACTTCCCTCCCGTGTGGCTGGATTTCGTGTGTCGCCCCTTCGTGGACGTGCTTCACGAGTATGGTGATCCCGATTGCTATTTCGGACATATTCACGGAATGTATGCCGCTCCGCGCTACCGCGAATACGAGAATATTCGGTTGACGCTTGTGTCCTCTGATTGCATGGACTTTCATTTACACCGTCTCTAAAGAAAAAAGCAACCGGGTTTGGCGCATTATACAATTTTATCTTTCCCTTCTGCGTCACTTTCGTGATTCGGACGGAAAGAAAATTTATTGTTTTCTATTGACAAAATGCACAAAAAAAGATAAAATATACTATGTATGTAAAAGATGTATCTTTACTTATTAAAAGAAAGGAATCCCCACATCATGAGTTTGATCAAAGCAGAAAAGGCAGAAAAGAGCACGGTTGCTCTTGAGTTTTCGGTAGACAAGGAGACCTTTGAAAAGGCTGTCACCAAGGTTTTCCGCAAGCAGTCCGCGAATATTACTATCCCCGGCTTCCGCAAGGGCAAGGCGCCCCGCTCGGTTGTTGAGCGTATGTACGGCAAGGGCGTTTTCTATGAGGACGCTGCCAATGACCTTCTTCCCGATGCTTACGAGGCAGCTTTGGCCGAGGCAAATATTACGCCCGTTGGCCGCGCCGAGTTCGATATCAAGTCCATTGATGAGAACGGCATTGTGTTTACGGCTGTCGTTCCCGTAAAGCCTGACGTAACCATTGAGGGTTACTATGGCATTGAGGCTACCCGCGAGGTAGCGCCTGTTACCGAAACTGAGATTGAAAACGAGATTAAGATCATTCAGGAGCGCAATCGCCGCGAGATTGAGGTAACTGATGCTCCTGCCGCTATGGGCGATCTGACCAAGATTGACTTCGAGGGTTTTGTTGACGGTGTCGCATTTGAGGGCGGCAAGGGTACCGACTACGCGCTGAAGTTGGGCTCCGGCTCCTTCATTCCCGGATTTGAGGAGCAGATCGTCGGTCACGCTATTGGCGAGGAGTTTGACGTCAACGTCACCTTCCCCACCGAGTATCACGCCGCTGAGCTTGCGGGCAAGGACGCTACCTTCAAGGTAACCGTTAAGTCCATCACCAAGATCGAGCTTCCCGAGTTGGATGACGATTTCGCCAAAGATGTGTCTGAATTCGATACTATGGCTGAATATCGCGCCGATATTGAGGCAAAGATCCAGAAGAGACATGAAAGTGCTGCTGATGCCGCTTTTGAGGAGACTGTCGTTAAGGCTCTCACCGAGAAGCTGGGTGGCGAGGAGATTCCCGAGGCTATGTTTGAGGCTGAGACCGAGAACCTGCTCCGTGACTACGACAATCGCCTGCGTATGCAGGGCTTGGATCTGCAGACCTACTTCAAGTACACCGGCATGACCCTTGACCAGATGCGCGAGCAGATGCGTCCTCAGGCTGAGAGCTTCGTTAAGGTTCGCCTGGCTCTGGAAAAGATCGTCGAGTTGGAGAACATTCAGGTTTCCGACGAGGAGGTTGAGGCAGAGTACGCTCGCCTGGCCGGAGCTTATCAGATGGACGTTGATGCTGTCAAGGGCATGATTCCTGCTGATTCCGTTGCCGCAGACCTGAAGGTCAAGAAGGCTATGGACGAGGTCAAGGCTCACGCTGTCGCTGCCGAGGCAATGCCTGCCAAGAAGCCCCGCGCTAAAAAGGCCAAGGCCACCGCTGAATCCGCTGACGAAGATAAGGCCGAGTAATTTATGCTATGTTGCCGCGGTAGCTCCCCTGCGCCGCGGCAATATTTGCATTTTTAACGCTGTTGTTCAGTTAATCCCCTAAAAAGCTACACGGAACCTTGCCGTGTGTAAATCATATTATGAAATTAGAAAGAATGAGAGGTACTCCACTATGATTCCTGATATGAATTCGTTTGTTCAAGCCACGAGAGGTGCTCTTGTTCCTACGGTTATTGAAAAGACCGCGCAGGGTGAGAGAGCCTACGACATTTTCTCCCGTCTTCTCAACGATCGTATTATTTTCTTGTCTGACGAAGTAAATGATGCCACCGCATCGTTGGTGGTTGCGCAGCTCCTCTTTTTGGAGGCACAAGACCCCGATAAGGATATTTCCTTCTATATCAATAGCCCCGGCGGTTCTGTCACGGCGGGTATGGCGATCTACGACACCATGAAGTTCATCAAGTGCGACGTTTCCACTATTTGCATCGGTCTTGCCGCCAGCATGGGTGCATTCCTTCTCTCTGCCGGCACAAAGGGTAAGCGCATTGCCCTTCCCCACAGCGAGATCATGATCCACCAGCCTCTCGGAGGCGCACAAGGGCAGGCATCCGATATCAAGATCCGTGCCGACCTCATTTTGCGCACGCGTGATATGCTCAACAAGATTCTCGCAGAGAACACAGGTAAATCCATCGATGTGATTGAGCGCGACACCGACCGCGACTATTTCATGACGGCCGAGCAGGCGCTTGAATACGGTTTGATTGATAAAATCTATACCAGCCGTAGTGAAATTAGTTCCAAATAAACAATTCCTTTATCAAACCAGAAAGGATTTCTTTGTTTCCTATGCCAAACACTACCAATCGAGATCACCGCGGATCTGACAAGAGCAAAAACGGCGGCGGAACCCTTCATTTTTGTTCCTTCTGCGGTCGCAGTGAGAATCAAGTGAATTTCCTGATCTCCTCCTCTTCGGGCTCGTACATTTGCGATTTTTGTGTAGACGCCTGCAACGAGCAGATTGAGGAAGCGACCGCAAGCACGCATGAGCAGGCAACGGGAGAACTCAATATTCACACTCTTCCCAAGCCCATGCAGATCAAAGCATCGCTGGACGAGTATGTAATCGGTCAGGACGACGCCAAGATCGCGCTGTCTGTCGCCGTTTACAACCATTACAAGCGCATCCTGACCAAAATGCCAAAAAAGAAAAAGGGCCGCCACACCCAAGAGGCATCGGATGACTTTATGGCAGAGCTTGCCGAGGTTGATATCCAGAAGAGCAACGTGCTGCTTCTTGGCCCCACCGGCGTCGGTAAAACTTATCTCGCGCAGACACTGGCCAAGACTCTTCAGGTTCCCTTTGCCATTGCGGATGCCACCACACTGACCGAGGCAGGCTACGTAGGCGAGGATGTAGAGAACATTCTTCTCCGCCTGATCCAGGCTGCCGACTTTGATATTGAGCGTGCTGAGCGAGGCATCATTTATATTGACGAAATTGATAAAATTGCCCGTAAGAGCGAAAATCGCTCCATTACCCGTGACGTATCGGGCGAGGGTGTGCAGCAAGCTCTCCTTAAGATTTTGGAAGGCACGATCTCCAACGTCCCCCCGCAGGGCGGCCGAAAGCACCCCGGGCAGGAGTTCATTCGCATCAATACCGAGAACATTCTGTTCATCTGCGGCGGTGCGTTTGACGGCCTGGAGCAGATCATTGAACGTCGCGAGGGCGGCACCACCATCGGATTCGGCGGCGAGATCCGCAAGAAGTCCGAGCGTGTCGACCAAGGCATTTTCAAAAGCGTTGTTCCCCATGATATCGTCAAGTTCGGATTGATTCCCGAGCTTGTCGGCCGTCTTCCTGTCATCGTGACACTGAACGATCTGGACAGACACGCGCTCATTCGCATTCTGCGCGATCCCAAAAACGCGATCATCAAGCAATACATGAAATTGTTTGGTCTGGATCATATTCGCCTGATCTTCGAGGAGGACGCGCTGGAGGCCATTGCTGAGGAAGCGCTTGCACGAAACACGGGAGCGCGCGGCTTGCGCGCCATCATGGAGCAGTTCATGATGAAACTGATGTACGAGCTTCCCTCCGACGAAACGGCGGATACCGTAACCATCACTCGCAAGTTCATTTTGGGCGAGGAGGATGCAGTGGTATCCCACAAGGCAGTACAATCTTCTTCCCCCTCGGACGGAGGCAATCCTTGCGCCCTGCCTACCTCCGAGGACTGACGCACGGCAAAACCGCCAATGCTCTACGTCTTGGCGGTGTACTCACGAAAGGAATGACAAAACTGTATGTTAACATCCATTGTTGGAATCAACTGGGGTGACGAAGGAAAAGGCCGCATGGTCGACCTGCTCTCCCGCGAGGCGGACATTGTTGTTCGCTATCAGGGCGGAAGCAACGGCGGTCACACCATCGTCAACGAGCAGGGGCGGTTCGTTTTGAATCTCCTTCCCTCGGGCATCCTTCACCCCGAAATCGTTTGCATTATGGGCAACGGTATGTGCATTGACCCCGAGCATCTGGAAAAAGAGATTGACGGTGTACGCGAAAAGGGTGCGGACGTTTCTCCCAGAAACCTCAAAATCTCGGATCGCGCCATTGTCACAATGCCTTATCATATCTCTATCGACAACTACGAGGAGGAGCGCTTTGGCGCTGATAAGGCCAGCGACACCACACGTGCCAATGCCTATGTGTACGGTGACAAGTACCTGCGCAAGGCCATCCGTATGGGTGACCTCCGCAATCCTGAGTACCTGGCCAAGCGTCTGCGCGGAATCGTTGCCTACAAGACGCTGGAGGCCGAGGGAATGTACCATAAGCAGGCGGTGGATTACGATGAAATTCTGAATTGGGCCCTGCATTACGGCAAGGTGTTCGGGGAGTATATTTGCGATACCGGCATCTATCTGACCGAGGCTGCCGCCGAGGGCCAGCGCATTCTCTTTGAGGCTCAGCTGGGAGCCCTGCGCGATATTGACTTCGGTATTTATCCCTACACCTCGTCTTCGTCTACCATTGCCGCCTACGCGACTATTGGTGCGGGTGTGCCCGCTCTCAAGCTGGATCGCACCATTGGCGTTATGAAGGCATTTTCCTCATGTCTTGGCGACGGGCCGTTCGTAACCGAGCTGCATGACGAAGCGGCCGAGGAGCTACGCCAAGTGGGTGACGAGTACAGCGTAGCATCGGGACGTCCCTTCCGCCTTGGCGCGTTTGATGCCGTTGCGTCCCGCTACGGCGTTCGCATTCAGGGTGCCACCGAGCTGGCACTGACCAAGCTGGATTCCCTTTCCTTCCTCGACAAGATCCCCGTATGCGTTGCCTACGAGATCAACGGCGTGCGAACCACCGATTTCCCTATCGGTGCAGATCTGGAGGTCGCTAAGCCTGTGATTGAGTACGTAGACGGATGGCACTCGGACATTACCGAATGCAGAACCGCCTATGATCTTCCTCCGGCCGCTCTCACCTACGTCAAGTATATCGAGCAGCTGGTGGGGGCCAAGATCACGTACGTGTCGGTCGGCCCTCAAAGAAACGCTTACATAAAATTGTAACAATTAAAATCCCCATTCCGTACCGCAAGGCCGGAATGGGGATTTGTATTATACGGTTACATCTACCAGCAGCATATTGTGGTCGGTTACTCGATCCACCTGCGTATTCATGGTGCGCGCGTTGCTGACCTGAATGGGATCGGCGTAAACAATATGGTCAATGGAACGGTCAGCGAAGGTTACAAGACCGTCGTGGGCGCGATGCATCCACGGCAAGTACTGGGCGACCTTGGTGGGAAGCGTGTTGAAATCACCGCACGCCAGGCATCCTCCGTCATGGTTTGCGAGATAGTCCTTGAGAATGTCGCCAAAGCAGCAAAGGGTTTCGGTGTTGGCCTCCTCGCTCTCCACCGACAGATGGGTGTTGAATACGGTTACGCTTTCCCCCTCCACATCCAGCTTGACCCAACCGCAGGACGTGCCCTGCGTGGCAATCTGAACGGGAAAATTGAGAGTTTGGCTCTCGACGATGGGATAGCGGGAGAGGATGGCCGTGCCGTATTCGCCGCCCTGAAAATCACGGATCTTGATGAAGTAATGGTGAGGAAGCCCCGAAAGCTCGGAAAGGCGTGCCGCCATGTCCACGCCGCCCGAACGGTTTGCGCCGCGATCCACTTCTTGAAGTGCTACAACGTCGGCGCCGCTCTGGGCAATCATATCGGCAAGGCGATGGAGATTTTTTTCGGTGTACGTTTGCTCCATGAAATGAGCCGAGCAAATGTTAAAGGAAGCGAGTGTAAATTGTGCCATGCTTATTATCTCCCGTTACGTATTGAATTGATGAAGTCGCGATAGAAATATGCGCTCTTTTTCCAGGTAGTGGTTCCGTTTTCAAAATCGGTAGACATGATACCGAAATGAGAGTTATAGCCTGCGGGCCACTCGAAATTGTCCATCAGGCTCCACAAATAGTAGCCACGGACGTCAAAGCCCTCGTCAACTGCCCGTTCCAGCCATTCAAGGAAGCCCTTGACATAACGGATGCGGTCATCGTCCTCGATCATGCCTGAGGGACCGACGGGCTCGTCGCCCTCAAAATAGGTTCCGTTTTCGGTTACGTAAATGGGGCAGTTGATGTGGTAGAGATCGTGTAGAAGGTGAATGGCATCGTACACGGCCTTGGGATAGTATTCAGAACGGTTGTTCATGAAGTTGCCGCCCTGCGAGAAGTCCGCAAGCGCCTGTTGGTTCTGGCTGACCATAACGCGGTTGTAGACATTCAGGCCAAAGAAATCAATAGGCTGAGAGGTCAACTCGAAATCGTGGGGCTCCATGTGCATCAAGGTGCCTTCCCTCTCCAGATGCTCCAGCAGATAATCGCTGTAACGGCCCGCGAGAATGGGATCGCAGTAGAACTTCCAGTTGCGTTCGTCCTGATCCATCACGAGGGCGCGATCCTCGGGGGAGTCGGTCAGCGCGTGGCGCTTCCAGATGTCAATGACAACACCGACTTTGGAGTGGGCAGGACCTACGGCACGGAATGCCTCAACACCCTTACCGTGTGCGACCAGAATGTTGTGGCGCGCCTGGTTGCCGAGCTTTTCATCGGTATGCCCGGGAGCAAATGCGCCGTGCGCGTAGCCGATATAGGTGGCGATGGGCTCATTGATGGTGGACCACATGGGAACCACGTCGCCAAATGACGAGAACATCTTGTGCGCGTACTCGCCGAACCACTCAATGCTTTCGCGGTTGGCCCATCCGCCCTTCTCTTCCAATACCTGTGGCAGATCCCAATGGTAGAGGGTGACATTAGGGGAAATGCCGTTTGTATTGAGGGCTTCAAAAACGCGCTTGTAGTAATCCATGCCCTTGTCATTCAACTGCCCGATGCCGTTAGGTAGCACGCGTGACCAGGAGATGGACATACGGTAGGAGTTGACTCCAAGTCCCAGCAGATTGTGGATATCCCGATCAAAGAAGCGGTGATAGCTGTCGCAGGCGACGGTCGGAGTATGTCCGCCAAAAATTTTGCCTTCCTTCTGCGCAAACGTGTCCCAAATGGATGCGGTGCGGCCATCATCATAGGCGCCGCCCTCAATCTGGCCCGCGCTGGTAGAAACGCCCCATATAAAATTACTCGGAAATGCCATTTTAGGCTCCTTTCAATCGTTTGATAATGTTTTCCACGAAAACCGATTCCATAGGTCTTCGGTTTTCGGCGGAGGAGAAACGATATGCAGTTTTTTATGCGTGATTGGATGCTCGCACGAGATGGAATACGACCACAGCGCCAGATGCGCGGATTTTATCCGGCTTCCATACTTGCCGTCCCCAATCAAGGGGAAACTGCGGGATGCGAACTGTACGCGGATCTGGTGAGTGCGCCCTGTATGCAGACGAACGCAAACCAACGTTTGGCCGTTCTCTGCCTCGGCAAGAATGCGGTAGGTAAGCCGCGCCTCTTTGGTTCCCTTTCGGTTGCTCTTGTTGTCCACTACGAAAGCGCGATTGGCGTGGCGGTCATGGTAAAGGCGGTCGCAAAGTTCACCCTCGGGGAAATCGGGACGCGCGGGCAGGACGGCGAGATATTCCTTGACAAAAGCCTCGTGATCCTGTACCATAGCACACAGCGCGGCCGCGGCCTTGGGGGTGCGCCCAAACACCATCACGCCGCCCGTCGGGGTATCCAGACGGTGGATGGGGTAAACCGTCCTAAATTGCTCCGCCAGAATGGTGAGAACATCGCGTTGCCCCGACGGATCGGGCTGGGACGGAACGCCCTGCTGCTTGGAGATAAAAACCAGATGCTCGTCACTGTACAGTATTTCCATGCACCCTTCCCCTTCCCTCATAATACGGTGATATTATACCATATGCCAGTGATCTTGTCAATTCAATTCGATTATTTTGGATGTTGAAGTTTGCAATAGAACATACAGAAAAATGATGATAGAATATTTCCCTTTTTGAAAAGTTTTTTCAAAAAAGGTATTGCTTTTTTGAAGGAAGTGTGGTATAATATCATGCGTTTGGAGAGATATCCAAACTACAATTTCATACGGAGAGATATCGAAGTGGCCATAAACGTGTTGCTTGCAACACATGCTGACCTCGGAATCAGTCTGATTTTGAGTCGATGTTTTTTCTACAATTTAATACGGAGAGATATCGAAGTGGTCATAACGGGGCTGACTCGAAATCAGTTTGTGCTAACGCACACGAGGGTTCGAATCCCTCTCTCTCCGCCAAAAAGGGACTAAAACGATTCTCGTTTTAGTCCCTTTACTTTTTCACTCTTCACTTTTCACTCTTCACTCTACACTTTTACATATAGGGTTGTTTTACGCCCTACCCGCTCCGCCAACGCAAAAGGGACACCGAGTGGTGTCCCTTTTGCGTTGCGTTAGTAGAGTGAAGGTAGGAGAAGCCTCGTTCAAATTGCCACATAACTAATAGATTTCTATTCACATAGCGAAGCGGAACGCAGCTTGATGCTTGGCTGCGCCGAGCGGGGTTCGAATCCCCCCTTCTCTTTCTGCCCATGCAAGAATGTGATATTTTTACTCGTTTATCACCTTAATCTGACATATTTTCATTGCCTCCAAGGCGCGTTTGTGGCTTTCGGGCGTTACACCCGCGCAGGCCTTGGCATCAACGATCAACGGGATTTCAGGATAGAACACCTTAACGACCATGGCATTGGATATCACGCAGATATCGGTGCAAAGTCCAACAAAGGTGATGCTCTCTATGTCCGTTTCCTTTTTCAAAACCTCAATCAAATCGGACGAGCCGAAGGTGAGCTTATCTATGGCGTCTGTGGTACGAAGCGCGTCAAGTTCTGCGCGTATCTGCCAGCCGTCCGTTCCTTTGATACAATGCGGCACAGGCAGATTCATGCCTTCTTGCGTTTGCAAATAATTCTCAAAATGCGTGTCTCTCGTAAAGAACACCTTGCCATCAAAATTTTCGATTACATTTTTTACATACGGTACGATCGCAACGGCTTCTTTGGTTCCAAGCGCACCGTCAATAAAATCGTTCTGCATATCTACAACAATCAAAATCTTTGACATATTGATAACTCCTTAACCGTAAATACTCTTTCCGAGATAATACCGCTCGCGGATCTCCCAGTTTTTGTAATCGGCGGCCTTGCCGTTGATGGCAAATACCACCATCTCGTAGTTAGTTCGGCCGTCAATTTTATCATATTTCTGGAAATAATACAGCCGTTCCCTGTTCTCGTCTTCGGTAATTTCAAAGAGGGATCTTCCGAAATCCATTCCGCTCGCGATCCCTTCACTTTGGAGGATGGTGGGGAAAATATCAGCATGGGTGACGGGGGCACTCGATACCTGCAAAGCTCCGTCCGCGTTAGAGGATGGCTTGACGAACAGCGGCGTTACGTGAGCCCAGCGAAGCGGAACGTCGCTATCCGAGCCGATGGAGGGGTGATCCCCCGTTATGATGATGGTGGCGTTGTCATATACACCAAGCCGTTTCATTTCGTCGATATAGTAGTTAATGATAGCAAAGCTTTGCTTCATACCCAGCGTCGAATCCCACCTTTCGGCGTCATCCTCAGGCAGGGAGTCAAAATTCTCATCATACAGCAGCGGCAGATGCGTGCCCGACAGGTGGATGAAAGCGTAGCTTTTCTTGCTTTCGCCGATGCTTATGCCGTTTTGCGTCAAATGGTTGTAAATGTCACGCATATCCGTGCTATACGTGGCTTGGTCGTTCCCTGCCGGCTTGGCGTTGGCGGTGTAGTTTGCCATATAGGCGGCGTTTATGTAGCCGTATTCTTCGTCTGTGTATATATTGACGGTGTAACCCTCACGATAAAGCTGCCGCATAAATTCGGACCGTCCGTACGCCGACGCAAAATAGTCTTCACAGGTTTGAGAAAAATCGTTCTCTGCGCCCGTGACCATATATGCGATGCTTGGGAAGGTTCTGGGATACAGAGAAATGGCATCATCGTAATAGGTGAAGCCGCCGCTATCGAGATTGTGGAATATTTCGGGGGCTTTTTCTCTTGCCCATACGTAATATTCCCAGTCAAAGCGGTCAATGACAAAATATACGATGTTGTTTTCAGAACCCAGCACGCCCAGATTCTCGTAGGTCAGCAGATAATCCCCCGACGGAGTGGGCAAATCAAACAGATCTTCCTTTGTGGATTCCTTCTCGGTGGTTACCAGATCCGTCTGATCAGTGACATCTGTATGATCCGTATCGTCCTGATCGGTGTTCCGTTCTGTCGATGTGTCGGTTTCGGCACCATTCGTCGAGGCAGCGGTTTCTCCGCTGGGATCTATAGGCAAATTACTCACACCGCAACTGACCGGCAGAAGCGTGAGGCAAAGTATGGCTGCTATGCCAATGAAAATGCGTATATTTTTTCTCATATTTTCTTGGTTACGGCGGGATGTGAGTTTCCTGCCTTTTTCCTTTGTATGTTTTAAAATAAGTATAGCATGTTTCCGTGGATGCGTCAAGGCTTTTGGTACGATCTTTTTTTGAAAATCTTTGCAAAACCTCTTGACAAAGCCGATACCTCGTGGTATGATGTATTACGCAAGGGGAGGTATTGTATGGATATTCAAATGAAACGAGGGCTGCTGGACGTGTGCGTCCTGGCCACCATCAAAAATGAGGATTCTTACGGCTACCAAATGATCAAGGATATGAAGCCTTATCTGGAGATGTCGGAATCTACGCTATACACCATTCTCAAGCGACTGGAGGCCGCGGATATGCTGACGGTTCGCACCGCCGAGCATGGCGGCCGACTACGGAAATACTATCACATCACCGATTTGGGGCTCCGCCGCATCGAGGAATTCAAGAGTGAGTGGCAGGAGATGGTGACCATTTATCAATTTGTGACGAAGGGGGACGAAAAAGATGCGTAAATCTGAATTTTTGGCAGAACTGAAAGATCGTCTGGGCGGATTGCCACCGCAGGACATTGAGGAACGGCTGACGTTCTACGCCGAAATGATCGACGATCGGATAGACGAGGGATTGACCGAGGAGGAGGCCGTGCGCGAAATCGGCACGGTGGACGAGGTTGTGGCTCAGATCATCGAGGACACCCCCTTTATAAAGCTCGCCAAGCAAAGAATCAGGCCCAAAAGAAGGATTCACGCGTGGGAGATCGTGTTGCTTGCTCTCGGTTCTCCGATATGGCTTTCCCTGCTGATTGCCGCGTTCGCTGTTATTCTATCGCTGTACGCCTCCCTTTGGTCTGTCATCGTGTCTCTGTGGGCTGTATTTGCCGGCTTGGTTAGTTGCGCGGTTGGCGGTTTGGCTGGCGGAATTGGCTTTATCTGCGGCGCTCACGTTCCTTCCGGAATGGCCGTTCTGGGTACTGCTGTTTTCTGTGCAGGACTCTCCATATTTGCCTTCTTTGGATGTAAGGCATCCACCAAGGGTGCGGCGCGACTTACGCGCCTCATGGCCTTGTCGATCAAAAAATGCTTTGTCGGAAAGGAGAACGCATCATGAAAAAAGCAACGAAAATTTGGCTGATCATAGCCGCCTCTCTCCTTTTTACGGGTATGATTATTTTCGGGAGTGTAATGACTATGCTTGGATGGGATTTTACAAGGCTATCGACAGTCAAATACGAAACGAATGAACATGCGATCACCCAAAGCTTTAAGAATATTTCCGTCGTTTCCGACACCGCTGACATCGTATTTGCACCGTCCGACGATGCGAACGTTACGGTGATTTGTCGCGAGCAGGTAAGCTTGAAGCATTCGGTTACGGTAAAGGACGACACCCTCACCATCGAGCTTTCCGATACGAGACACTGGTACGAGTATTTTGGAATCTCATTCCAAAGCACCACGATCACCGTGTATCTGCCCCGCGCGGAGTATGGCGCGCTTCAAATAAGATCGCACACGGGCGATGTGAGCATACCGCAGGATTTCTCCTTCGACAGCATGGACATTTCGCAAGGCACGGGTGATGTAACGAGCCATGCTTCTACCCTGCACGGCATGAAGATCCAAACAAGCACGGGCAATATTCGGGTAGAAAACGTGTCGGCCGGCTCGCTGGATCTCACGGTCACAACAGGAAAAATTGCGGCAAACCGCGTAAGCTGCGCTGGCGACGTTGGAATTCACGTTTCTACCGGAGATGCAGAGCTGACCGATATTGCCTGCTATGACTTTTCTTCCAACGGCAGTACGGGCGATATTGACCTAAAAAACATCATTGCCGCCCATGCGCTTACCATCGTAAGAAGCACGGGAGACGTAGAGTTTGAGGATTGCGATGCCGCTATAATCGCGATCAAGACAGACACAGGCGACGTGGAAGGAACGCTACGCTCCGCAAAGATATTCTTCACAAAAACGGACACGGGCAAGGTTGAAGTTCCCAAAACCATGAACGGCGGTATGTGTGAGATCACGACCGACACGGGCGATATTGAAGTCAAAATTTCCAAATAAAAATCTGCCCGAGGAGGCCATTCGGCTCCCTCGGGCAACCTTTATATTGAGCTTACGGTGATCATGACCACCTCGCAGGGGTTGAAAAAGCGGGGGATGAAGCGCACCGAGTTGGCAACGCCGCGGGAAATGACCAAGCGGTTCTCATGCACGCCCGATGTATAGCGGGGAAAAAGATGTTGATCGGGAGCGTAGACACCGCGACCGAATATGCGCCATTGCCCGCCGTGCGCGTGCCCCGATACGAAGAGATCAATGGGGTAGTCACGAAGATAGCGGTCAAAGTATTCGGGGTGGTGGCACAGCAGGAGCTTATAGCCCGCATTTTTGGAAAAATCGTTCAACCAATCATAGTTGGGCTTCCGTCCGGGTTTAAGCAGTCCCGAACCTAAACCACCGATGGCAATTCCCTGCCATGTTGTCCATGCTTCGTCCAGCAGAACCGCGCCTGTTGACGTGATGTATTCACGCCACGTAGGGTGAATCGGAATACGGTCGGGCGAGAGCCGCTCAGGGTTACGAATGGCGGAATGGCATCCACCGATCTCGTGGTTGCCAAAAGAGTAAAAGGTAGGGGCAATTTTTACGGCTTCCTTGAGAAAGCCCAGACCCGGTCGGCGCACCTCGTGTATGGATCGCTCTAAGTTTTCGGTCAGGTCGCCCGCGACCAGGATACAGTCGAACCGTTCCCGTTTCATCGCGTCAAGAACGGGGGCATAAGGGAGATCGTGCAGATCCGCCACGAGCGCCGCTGTAAAATGCATGTTTGGCTTGGCGGTTGACAGCCGGTAGCGAGTGACCTTCATGCGTTTTCTCCTTTGCCGTATTGGTGAGCGGCATGATTTCTGCCGCGAATCCGTCGAATGATATAAGACAATCCTGCAACAAGTCCGACACCGAAAATGACGCCCGCAAAATCAATACACACGTCCCGAGGGCTGGCTCCGCGATGGGAAAAAATTTGATGTACCTCGTCGAGGATGGCGTAGGAAAGCCCGAATGAGGCGGCCATCATGGCAAGGTAAAGCCGACGCCGCGCTGTGCTTGTAGGGGATAGGAATATTTCACTCAGTTCCAGCATCACGAGGACCCCCAGTACCGCGTATTCGGCAAAGTGTGCGCCTTTTCGCACGACGCGGTGCATTCCGTCCACGATTTCGGTTTGTTCGGCATGAGAGAGATTGTCAAAGTCACGGTACAAAATACGGGCAATCTGTACCGTCACGCTAAAGCTTCTCTCCCCCGATTCGGATACGCGCTCGGACGAGAAAAGAAAAATAACAATCATGGTGGAAAGAATGGCCACAAGCAGAATACAAACCGTCCATTTTTTTCGAGCGGAAGCGGATCGGACGGTCAATATGGGGTTCTTCAAACACGGTTTCATATATAAGCCCGTCCTTTCGGTTTGGTTTAATATTTTAATCAGTTTGTCGGATAGCAAACCGAGCAAACCTTACTCTTACCTGCTATTTGTGCCTCGGCAAGCGTGCCTGTAAGCGCGTCATCGCGGTCACGGATATAGCGGCAATCCCGTGATACGTGGCTCACCTTCCCTCCCGAAAGCCAATACACCGTGCTGTCGTCGGTCAGAGGCGGGAGCGTTTCCGCGGGGATGGGATTGGTTTCGTCGGATGTTGTTGCATCCGTCCCCGTACCTTCAAATATTTCTCTGGATATTTCCTCCAGCATTTCGGGCGTCAGGGGAACGGCTTGGGCAAATGTGTCCCCTTTTATATAACGGTCAGAACATCCGCAGACGGTATATAAAACTGTCAAAGCGAGAATGGCAAGCAGAATACGGCGCATAGACTTTTCCTCTACTATAAAAATGACTACATATATTATACCATTTTCGCTCCTGCTTGTCAACCAATCGGAGCTGATTAACGCAACAACAACAAAAAACGGCATACACAAATCGGGCATTACCGACTCATAGTATACCGTTTTTTGTTGATGCGCAGGAGCGATCAACCAGCAATGCTTACTGATCTCTTCTTCTTGCCTCGAAGCAGGCACTGCAATAGACGGGTCTATCCGTGCTGGGCTGGAAGGTCAGCTTGGCAATTGCACCGCAATCGGAGCAGGTTGCCTCAAAATACTGACGCTCGGGCTTGTCTGCGTTCTTTCTGGCGTTACGGCATGCTCTGCAGGTCTTGGGCTTGTTCTGGAAGCCCTTTTCAGCGTAGAACTGCTGTTCTCCCACGGTGAACACGAATTCGTTACCGCATTCCTTGCAAACCAGAGTCTCATCCTGGTAGGCAACCTCTGCAGCCTCGGCGGCCTCTTCGGTGTCCATGATCTCGTCTTCGTACATTGGCGTTTCCTCACTTTACTGATATACTGCCCCTTGACGGACTTAAACCGTCATCTCGGATTCCCGCGTTTTTCTTAAACCATCAGAGCATATAGCCACCCATCCGCCTCGTCGCTTTACGCGTTACAGCTTACAGGGAGAGATGCTCTCTGAGCTTGCGACGGATTCGGTAAATGGCGTTATGGACAGATCGTTCATCACGGGAAAGGGATCTTGCAATGTCGGAAACCGATTCGCCCATCACATATTTCCACCATACCGCGTTCTCAAAGTCCGACAGGAGCTCGCGCACGGCGCGGCACAGCTCGCGGAACTGCTCCGCATCGGCAAACCCCGTGGCGGGGTCTTCGCCAACCGAAGTCTCCACGTCTCCGAGGGACACAGGCATCACCCGACGACGGACGTTGATACGCCGCCATTCCGAGATGAGTCCGTTATGCAAACAGATCTTGGCGTAGAGGCCAAAATCAACCGCGTTCTGCTCGTTGTCATAGGAGAATATGGCGTTGAGAAATACCCGTTCGGCTTCCTCCTGCAGATCGGCGATCTCTTGCAGGGTCATTTCTGAAGCGCTGAAGTGGGACAAGGAGGATTCGAGAAGCGGGCGGTATTTTTGCCTGAGCGTATTGCAAGCCTCTTGGCTACCGCCTTGTGCCTCTATAATGAGTGCGCGAACGGTGGGATCGACGGCACCCACCTCGCCCGATGCAAGAGCACTGAGCTCGGGGGTGGTGTTGGTTTCCTTCATACGGTTACACCTTTTCCGGTCAGATCACACGTCACCGTGAATATTGGAACATTCATGGCATCGTATATCTGTCCTTATATGTATATTATATCACAATTTTGGGACTTGTCAAGAGAATTTTTGTGCGTTTTTTCAAAAACGGAGGGAGAAAAGCCCAAAATCAAGGTTTCATTGATCTATTTTAACAATACATCGTCTTGATTTTGGGCATTATGACTACGATCTTTCGGCCATATAGCCGATTTGTCAAATTGATCGCGAAAAGTTTGTTAAATTTGACCTGCTGTTTTTTGGAAAAGTTTTTCTGTTTTGCCTGCAAAATAAGTTTTTTCTGCTCATTTTACATGGTAAACAGCCACGCATAGCGACTACCAAACACGTTGAGCAGTACGATAGCGGCGATGAAGAAGCCCATAAGCAGCAGGGCCACTACGTCACGCCCACCCAAGCGCAGAACGCGTAGTTTGGTACGCCCTTCCCCGCCATGGTAGCAGCGGCATTCCATAGCGGTCGCCAGCTCATCGGCCCTGCGGAACGCCGAGGCGAAAAGGGGCACGATCACGGGAATGAGGGCCTTGGCGCGTTTGGTAAGACTTCCCGTTGTGAAATCTGCGCCGCGTGCCTTCTGGGCCGCCATGATCTTATCGGTTTCCTCGACAATGGTGGGGATAAACCGAAGTGCAATGGTCAGCATCATGGCAAAGGTGTGAATGGGGACGTGGAACTTGGCCAGCGGCTTGAGGAGCCGCTCGATGGCATCGGTCAGCGCAATGGGTGAGGTGGTATAGGTCAAGAACAAGCTGGTTCCAATGACCATGGCGACAATACGGACGAGGATAAACACGGCCTGATAAATGCCGCGCTCATAGATGCGAATGAATCGCCACGCAAATAAGGGCTCCACAGTGGCATCGGTGACCCAAAACACGTTCAGAACCGCTGTAAAGAGCATGATGAATACCAGGGCGCGCACGCTTTTCAGCACGATCCGAAGCGGGATGCGGCTGATCAGAATCAACACAAAGCAGGACAACAGCAGAAAGGCGAACGCCGTGACGTTTCGGCAAAGGAACGCCGCTACGATATAGGCAATGGCGCCAATGACCTTGATGCGGGGGTCAAGGCGGTGCATCACCGATTTCGCGGGGTAGTATTGGCCGAGGGCGATGTTATTCATGGCGCACACCTCCCTTTCCTTCTTGGAACAGCGCAAGAAGCGCGTTTTCAACCGTTTCCTGCGTGTAAAGTCCCACGGGAATGGGCAACCCTGCCTGATGGAGCAGGACACAGAGCTTCGTAACCTGTGGAATATCCAAACCGACGGCCTCAAGCTCATCGGCGCGGGCGAACACCTCGTCTCGTGTGCCTGCCATGAAAACGCGGGCATGCGCCATAACCACTACGTGGTCGCAGTACTGTGCCATGTCCTCCATACTGTGGCTGACGATTATGACCGTGCAACCCGTTTTGCGGTTGTAGTCGCGAATGCCTTGGAAAATGGTGTGGCGGCCGCGAGGGTCCAGTCCTGCGGCAGGCTCGTCCAGCACCAGCACCTCGGGGCGCATCGCCATAATACCCGCAATGGCTACGCGGCGTTTTTGGCCGCCCGAAAGGTCGAAGGGTGATTTTTCCATCAGCGCGAGATCAAGGCCCACAAAAGCGGCGGCTTCGCGCACGCGTGCCTCCACCTCGTCGTCCATAAGTCCCATATTACGCGGGCCAAAGGCGATATCCGCCCAGACCGTTTCCTCGAACAACTGGTACTCCGGGTACTGCATAACCAGGCCCACGCGGAATCGTATCTTGCCGATTTCCTTGGGGTTTTCCCAAATATCCTGCCCATCGAGTAGAACACGCCCCTGCTCGGCTCGGTCAAGACCGTTGAGCAATCGAACAAGCGTGGATTTACCCGATCCCGTGTGCCCAATGATTCCGGTCAGCAGCCCTCGGTGGATATCCAGCGAAACGCCGTCCAACGCGTGAACCTCAAAGGGCGTATTCTTACCGTAGACGTAGTTGATATTTTCCAACCGAATTTTCGGTTTTTCGGCTTGGTTGACTATATTCATACCGACCGCGGTGTCCGTGCGGTTCGGTTGAATGGATTTTGTTTTTTTCTTCATGAACAAACGCTCCTCACCCTTTCGGGTTGATTGCAATAGAAGTCAGTTTTGCCCGTTTTTCCATGCGCGCGCAATTGCATCGGCACACTGCTCGGGCATGTTGAGGACGCCGTCCAGCGGGATTCCGCGCGCCTTCAGGTATTGGGACACCGCGGTACATTGCGGCAACTCAAGACCGACGCGGTGCAGTATATCTCCGCGGGAGAATACCTCCTCGGGCTTGCCGTCTAAAACGACCTTGCCGTCCGAAAGGACGATCACACGGTCGGCGCGCGCCGCCTCGTCCATATAGTGGGTGATGGACAGTACCGTGATGCCCTGCTCGCGGTTGAGCTGTTCCATAGTTTCGACCACCTCACGGCGGCCGACGGGATCCAGCATGGCGGTTGATTCATCAAAAATCATACAGCGGGGCATCATGGCGATGATACCCGCGATGGCTACACGTTGCTTTTGCCCGCCTGACAGACGGTGAGGCTCGTGGTGGGCGTATTCGGTCATGCCCACGGCGGCGAGGGCGCGATCCACGCGCTCACGCAGCTCTGGGTGCGGGATACCGATGTTTTCGGGACCGAAGGCAACGTCCTCCTCCACAATAGTGGCGACGAGCTGGTTGTCGGGATTCTGAAACACCATGCCAACCGCGCGGCGAAGATTCAGCACGTCATCGTCGGTCATATCGGGGGACATGATATCCATACCGTCAATATAAATCTTTCCCTCTGCGTAGGTATAATCCTCTACCACGAGGTTGAGCATTTTGGCAAAGGTGGATTTACCCGAGCCGTTGTGCCCCAGAATGGCCACGTATTCCCCTTCCCGAATGTCGAGGGAGATATGATCCAGCACGGGGATGGGCTTTTCATCCTCTCCCACGTAGGCGTAGGAAAGATCCTCCACATGAATGAAGGGCATAGTTTGATCCATATAAAATAAACTCCTTTTAGCCTCTTTCCCAACGCGCGCTGGCACCGCAGGGCAACACCGAGCCCGTTTGGCTCACACGCAATCCCAGTTCGCCTGCCTCGGTACGGCCGCCGTGAACCTTCTTGACCTTGAGATCAAGAAGGTAGGTCATGGTCAGGGGGGAAAGACCCGTCGTATAGGAATTGATGAGGAAGAACAGGGCTTCATCCGATACCAGTTGTGCCGCAAGGCCTACCAACTCGTCCACGCTGTCCTCCAGCTTCCACACCTCGCCGCCCGGCCCACGTCCGTACGAGGGAGGATCCATGATGATGCCATCGTAGCGGTTGCCACGGCGGATCTCGCGTTCCACAAATTTCTTGCAGTCATCCACAATGTAGCGGATAGGGGCGTCGGTCAGCCCGCAAAGCGCGGCATTCTCCTTGGCCTGCGCGACGATGCCCTTGGCGGCATCCACGTGTACCACGGCAGCGCCTGCCTTGGCCGCCGCCATAGTCGCGCCGCCCGTGTAGGCAAACAGATTGAGAACCTTCACGGTGCGGTTGGGATCCTTGGCTTTGGCACGGCGGATGATCTCCGAGAACCAATCCCAGTTTGCCGCCTGCTCGGGAAAAAGTCCCGTATGCTTAAAGCCCATGGGGCGCAGGACGAAGCGGAGGCCGTCGCCGTAGCCGATCTGCCATTGAGCGGGCAGGTCGTTCTTGACCCATTTGCCGCCTCCCGTAGAGGAGCGGCGGTATACGCCGTCAGCCCGCTTCCACAGAGGGGAGCGCGCGCAATCCTTCCATATAATCTGCGGATCGGGGCGGACGAGGATATACTTGCCCCATTTCTCGAGGCGTTCCCCGTCCGAGGTATCGATCAGTTCATAGTCCTTCCAGCCGTCGGCACACCACATATCGTTCTATCTCCTTTTTGGATGGTCATTTATTATAGTAATTCGCAAGCCGTGAGCATCCGCTGTGCGCATGGCAAATGGCAATGGCCAGCGCGTCGGCGGTATCGTCGGGCTTCGGGGGGGTTGGGAGTCCCAAGAGACGGGTAACCATAGAGATTACCTGCTTTTTCTCGGCGCGGCCGTATCCTACCACCGCTTGTTTGACTTGCAGAGGAGTGTATTCAAACAGCTCTACCCCCATCTCCTGCCCCGTCATGAGGATGACGCCGCGCGCCTCGGCAACGCGGATACCGGTGGTGATGTTGGTGTTGAAAAACAGTTCCTCCACCGCCATCTGGGCGGGCTTATACTGCTTGATGATCTCGGTCAGCTCCCGATGGATGAGGGCCAGCCGCGCAGGCGTTTCCATGCCCGCGGGGGTGAGAATGGAGCCGTACGCAAGGGTGCGAAAGCGCGAGCCCTGATAGTCGATCACGCCCCAGCCGACGATTGCCAGCCCGGGGTCAATGCCAAGTATAACCATTCTGCCCTCCGTTTACATTATATATTTTTTATTATACCACAACTGTCGCTCTTAGTCAAATTATTTTGACGGCAAATTATACGTAAGCGCAAAAATCATTTTCGAGCTGCCGCCATCAACGTGAGATAGGATTTGGTATCGAAGGGCTCGAGCACGGTATCGCTTTTGAGATACAGCGGGTGGTGGGGATGTCCCTTAACCGACAGGGGGCCCGCATGGTACCACGTGGCACCCACTTCCCTGCCGATTGCTTCCATCTCATGAACGCAATCCGACAGGTAGGGGCGTTTTTCGATAATTGCTCCCCACGCCGCCCACACGGCAGGACGCTCGCCTGCCAGCGAAAGCAGGTAACGAAAGGCCTTCATGTTCTCGTCGTGCAGCCACTCGTTGCGCTCCCGCTCCATATCGTCAGGGCGGGTGGCGCGCTGGGCGTACACGTTGAACATGAGAAAGCTGTCGTACCCGTTGGCCAGAGCGATGCGCTGTGCCGATTTCAAGGTGGGATCAAGGTTGTCGGGGGCGGCGGTGGAGGGGTTAATGCCCACGCAAATGAGGGGGTTCTTCCCTCTCGTGCCGAGTATGTAACGGTATTCATCATAGCGGTTGGGAACGTACAGCCACTTGTTTACGTCATAGTCGGGGTGAGGTCTGAGTCCTTCGACGAGAGCGTCCTCAAAGGGAAGAACGTCGATGTAGGTTGTGGGGGAGGTTGGAATATGCATAATTGTCTCCGTATTCTCAGAACATACTGATTTGAACAGTTCCGTCGTCGTCACCTTCGTCGGTAGCCACAGCGGTTTTGGCGGCTTTTTCTTTTGGGGCGGATGCGGCAGGTGTCGGCGCGTGAACAGGCTCCAGACCAAAATTCATGGTAAGCTGATCGGTTTCGTTTAATCCGTCCAAAACGCCGTTGGCACGAAGAATATCGATTACGGCAGTGGTGAGCTTGGCGCGGGTACGCAGATCCTCCACCGAGAAGATCGGCGACTCCGCACGCGCGGCGACGATATTAGCAGCGGCGTTCTCACCGACACCGTCAAAGGCCGAAAAGGGCATCCGAATCTTGCCGTCCTCGGGGAGATACTCCACGTCGCTGGACTTTTCCAGATCCACGGGCAGGAATTTGATACCGCGCGCAAACGCCTCGTTGATGAGCTGCAGAACGGGAAGGCTTTGCAGCTCTTTGGGAGACACCGACTTTTTATCCTTATCCGCGCGCTTGTTGATATCCGCGATGTAATCCGCTACGGCACGCTTACCCTTCATAACCAGCGCGCCGTCAAAGCCCAGGGGCTTGACGGTAAACATGGCGCAGTAGAATGCGAGCGGGATATGCACCTTGTACCATCCGAGACGAATGGCCGACATATCGTAGGCGGCGGCGTGCGCCTTGGGGAACATGTACTTGATCTTCTTACACGAGGCGATGTACCAATCAGGAACGCCCGCATCGATCATTTCCTGCTCAAATTCGGGAGTCAGTCCCTTACCTTTACGCACCATTTCCATGATCTTGAATGCGTGGGATTTTTCCACGCCGTAGCGGATGAGGGTGAGCATGATATCGTCGCGCGTACCGATAACCTCAGAAATGGTACAAGTACCTGCCTTGATCAGCTCCTGCGCGTTGCCGGTCCACACGTCAGTGCCGTGCGACAGACCCGAGATCTGGAGCAGGTCGGAGAAGGACTGGGGCTTACATTCCTGAAGCATCTTGACTACGAAGTTCGTGCCAAGTTCGGGCAGACCGAGTGTACCAAGGGGACAGCCGATCTCCTCGGGGGACGCGCCCAGAGGCTCGGTACCCAAGAAGAGATCGTAGATGGAGCGGTCATTCATGGGAACGTCCAGCACCGAGGTGTTGGAATACTTCTCAAGGTATTTATACTTGGTTGGCATATCGTGTCCCAGCTCGTCCAGCTTGAGGAGGGTATCGTGGAGATATTCAAAGGTGAAATGAGTGGTCACAATGTCAGAGTTGGGATCGTCCGCCGGGTGCTGGACGGGGCAGAAATCATAGATTTCATACTCTTTGGGCACAACGACGATGCCGCCGGGATGTTGTCCCGTCGTTCGCTTGACGCCCATGCAACGGGCGGTCAGGCGGTTGATCTCGGCGCGATTGACGCTGATCCCCTTCCCCTCCATGTACTTCATGACGAATCCGTAGGCCGTTTTGTCCGCCAGACCGCCGATGGTACCGGCACGGAACACGTTTTCGGCGCCGAACAGCTCCTCGGTGTATTTATGGACTCGTCCCTGTACCTCGCCCGAGAAGTTCAGGTCGATATCGGGGGATTTGTCGCCGTAGAAACCAAGGAAGGTTTCAAAGGGAATGTCGTGGCCGTCATAATTGAGCTTGCGGCCACAGACGGGGCAGTTCTTGTCGGGCAGGTCGAAACCCGAATACACTTTGAGTTCCTTCGCGGTTTCAAAGTCGGAGTACTTGCAATCGGGACACCAGTAGTGGGGCGGCAAGGGATTAACCTCGGAGATGCCTGCCAGCGATGCAACCACCGATGAGCCCACCGAGCCACGGGAGCCCACGAGGTAGCCTTGGCTCTCGGAGTAGGCCACCAGCTTTTGTGCGATCATATAAAGGACGGCAAAGCCGTTTTTGATGATGGAGGGCAGCTCCCTTTCCAGTCGGTCGGCCACCACGGCAGGCAGAGGATCGCCGTAGCGCGACTTGGCGGTTTCGTAGCAGATGCGCTCCAGATCCTCGTCGGCGCCGTCCATGTGAGGGTTGAACGTTCCCTTGGGGAACGGACGGATATCGGGCTCAATCATATCGGCGATCTTATTGGTGTTGGTCACCACCACTTCAAACGCCTTTTCTTCACCGAGATAGGCAAACTCCTCCAGCATTTCCTCGGTGGTGCGGTAGTACAGTCCCGACTCCTTATCGTAGTCCGAGAACTTCATGCCCGCTTGGAGAATCTGACGGTAAATATCGTCCTCGGGATTCATGAAATGGGCGTCGCAGGTCGCGCAAACGGGAATGCCTAGCTTATCGCCCAGCGCTACAACACGGCGGTTGAGGTTGCGAAGATCCTCATCGTCCTTCGCCTTACCGTCTGTGATCAGGAAACGGTTGTTGACGATGGGTTGGATCTCCAGATAGTCGTAGAACTTGGCAATTTCCTCGATCTCGGCCTCGGGCTTGTTGTCGATGATGGCGCGCATCAGCTCGCCAGCCTCGCAGGCCGCGCCCACGATCAGGCCCTCACGGTGCTTTTCCAGCTCGGTCTTGGGCACACGGGGGTTCTTTTTGTAGTATTTGAGATAGCTGTAAGAAACCAGCTTGTAAAGATTCTTTAGTCCGATCTTATTTTTGACCAGCAGCACTTGATGATAGGGATGGAGCTTCAAGGGATCGGTGCGCTCTGCCATTTGGGCGGTCAATTTATCAAAGGTACGGATATCCTGCTCGTCCAGCTCACGCGTCATGCGGAAGAAGATCTGCGCGAGTATTTCGGCATCATCCGAGGCACGGTGATGGTTGAAATCTCCCAGTCCGTAATGGTCGGCAAGGCTATCCAGCTTGTGCTTCTTGAGATCGGGCAGCATGAAGCGAGAGAGCGCCAGCGTGTCCAGATAGGGGTTGTTAAATTCCCGCCCCGTACGTGATGCGGCGGCGCGGATGAAGCCCGTATCAAAGTCGGCGTTGTGCGCGATCAGGAGCACCTCTGCACCGTTATCGTACTTGCCGAGGAATCGGAAGAAGGCATCCAGCGCTTCGGCCTCCTTGGGTGCGCCCCGAACCATGTCGTCGCTGATACCCGTCAGCTCAGTTATTTCTGAAGGAATGGGCATTTCGGGGTCAACAAAGGTATTGAACGATTCCAATATCTTGCCGTTTTTAATGCGTACCGCACCGATTTCGGTTATGCGGTCATTTTGACTTGATTTTCCTGTGGTTTCAAGGTCAAAAACAACGGCTTCACCGTTGATGGGCTGGTCACAAGCGCCGTACAGAGCGCCGGCGGTGTTATTAACAAAGTATGCCTCCATGCCCCAGATTACCTTCTGACCGATTTTTTCTGCGGTGAGCATAGCATCCTGATACGCCTGCACGTTACCGTGGTCGGTAATGGCCACGGCGGGGTGCCCCCACTTGTTCGCCTGCTTCACCACATCCGACGGGGGGATGATGGCATCCATCGTGGACATTTGGGTGTGTAGGTGAAGCTCCACGCGCTTGACGGGGGCATCGTCACGGCGGCTTTCCTTTTTAATCTTAGCAATGGCGTTGTGGTAGAAAAGCAGATCCGGACCCTCGGTGCGATCGCGGCGCATTTCGCGCTTGCAGTAGCCACGGAGAGCCAGAACACTGCCGTTCGACGCGACCGCCTTGATAGCGTTTGCGTCATCGGGAAGCAGACCATTGCAACGCGCCTCGATGGAGGCGGAGTTATCGGTCAGGTTAAACGTAATATTGAATTTATCCCCCGCACGGGTCGCCTCCATGGTAAAGCCAAACACCTCACCGAGAATCACGAGATTGCGCTGGGGGCGGTCAATGGCGGAGAGGGGCGTTGGGACGATATCAAACTCACCGCCAATGGCGTACTCGGGGGCGGAGATATCAAAGGTCATGTAACCGATTCTGACCTTACCGTCCTGCACCACAGGGGTATGAGCCGCGCCCTTCTCTTCCCCGAACAAGGTCTGCACACGAGGAAGTATGTTGATTTCGTCGGGTTTTGCATCCCCGGCGTTCGATGCGCCTTCGGCATTTCGCTGGGAAACCGCGCGGTCATAGTTGCGGCTGGCCTCCAAAATGTTGCGGTCAAGCAGCTCCATACGCTCCTGCATACGGGTAGCGTAGGTATCCTGCAGATCCTCGCTGTTATCCACCGACACAGCGATATCCAGACCAAACTCACTCTTAATGATTCGTCCCATGATATCGGGTGTACGAGCGTTGACGAGGAGCATAATTCCCTCCTGAATAAAGGGAATTTCAATGGCAAGCTGACCGCTCTCCAAGTCCAAGCGGTGACGGTAGGTGCGGAAAAAGCCCCGCGCCACGATGCCGACGCGCTCGGTCTCCTTGAGAAGCTCGGGGACGTAGTCGGCGGAAAACAGCTCGGGGGGGTAATGCGGCAGAAATTTTACATAGTTCAGCCCATACGCCTCCGCAATCTCGGATTCGATGCGGTACAGCGTGTCTTTCTCCACGAGGGTAGGAAAATCCACCTCGATGCGAAGAGCGCGTTGTTCCTTGTCGGCACTGATACGGGGATTTTGCGCGGTTTCCAGCAGGGCGCGCGTGTCCTCATCGGGGGTATATTTGTGGATGATCTCAAGCAAAGTCTTCATTTTTTCTCCTTGCACCCCGCCGCACGCTGTACGAAAGCCGTGCGGACAACACATTCCATGTTGGGGCGCTTTTTACATCTTTATTTTTTCTATGTTTTATACTTGGTATTGCTTTAATTTGGTAATCAACGAGGGGATAATGGCATCCTGACCGATCTTGGCAATAACCTGTCCTTTTTCAAAGAGGACGGCCTCGCCCTTCCCGCCCGCGATGCCGAAATCACATTCCCGCGCCTCGCCGGGGCCGTTGACCACGCATCCCATCAGGGCAACCTTTACGGGAAGTTGGTCGAGCCCCTCGGTTTTAACAGCCGCTTCAAACTGCTCGGCAAGCGCGATCAGGTCGATCTTGGTGCGTCCGCAGGTGGGACAAGATACGATCTGAAGGCCGCACTGCCCTTCCACGCCAATGGCGTTTAGAATTTTTCGCGCGGCGGCCACTTCCTTTACGGGATCGGCGGTCAGGGACACACGGAAGGTGTCACCGATACCGTCACAGAGGAGTGATCCGATGCCTGCGGCACTCTTGACAAGTCCCATCTCGGCACCGCCCGCCTCGGTAACACCAAGGTGGAGGGGGTAGTCGCACCGCGCGGCCAGCACGCGGTTGGCGGCGATCATGGAGGGGACGTTGGATGCCTTGATGGAAATGACGATATCCTCGAAGTCGTATTTTTCCAGTAAGGCGGCATGGTAAAGTCCGCTTTCGCAAAGCGCCTCCGGGGTTGGCGAACCGTATTTCTCTAAAATATGCTTTTCAAGTGAGCCGCTGTTGACACCGATACGAATAGGAATCCCCCTCGTGCGGCAGGCATTGGCAACGGTGCGCACGCGCTCGTCGTCTCCGATGTTACCCGGATTGATGCGAATCTTATCCACACCGTACTCAGCGCATTTGAGCGCCACGCGGTAGTCAAAATGAATGTCTGCCACAATGGGGGTAGTAATTCCCGCCTCCTTGATGGCCAGAATGGTTTGCGCCGCCTCGAGATCGGGCACGGTAATGCGGACAATGTCACACCCCGCCGCGGCAAGCTCACGGATCTGCGCGATGGTTGCGGCGGCGTCGTGGGTATCGGTATTGGTCATGGATTGGATAGCGAGGGGATTTTGGCCGCCAATCTTAACACGGCCGATCGACACCTCGCGGGCTACTCGGCGAATATCATTATAGTTCATAGCGTACCGAACCTTTCTCAAAGCATAACGAAAACATCCTTCAGTGCGATCACGGCGGTGAACAAGAGCAGAAGCGCCATGCCGGCACCGTGAATTCTTGCCTCAATCTCGGGCTTCACGGGCTTACCGAATCGTAATACCTCGATAAAACGGAAGAACAATCGACCTCCATCCAGCGCGGGGATGGGCAAGAGGTTCATTACGCCCAGATTCATAGCGATCAGCGCGAACAAGTACATAATGTTCCAAACCGCCATGGGCTGGGTAGCCACCTCAGATACGGCACTGCTGACGCCAATGGGGCCCGACATACTCTTGAGGCTATACCGCCCCGAAATGATACCGCCGATGGAGTCGAATACCATTTTGATGGCGGACGTGGAACGGAACAACGTGACCTTGAGGACGTTTCCAACGGTATGATCCAGCGCAACGACACGGAAATCCATGCCGCCGAACATGACTCCCTCGGATTCTCCCGTGGGGAAAACCACGTCGGGGACGAGAATTTTATTTCCGTCACGAAGAACTACCACATCAATGGGCTCGTAGCCTTGGTTCATGATCTCGTAGGAGAGATCGTACCCCGTATGCACACGCGTACCATCCACACTCAGAACAACGTCGCCCAGTTCAAGACCGCTGGCGTAGCTGGATGCGGCTTCCTCAAACTCGCCGATCTGGGTCGAGGGCATCTTGTAGCCCGAAAGAGTCATACCTGTTGTAAGGATGAGCATGGCGAGAAAGCCCGTCAGCACGTTCATGCCCGCGCCCGCGACCAGAATAAGCATTCTCTGCCATACGTTCTTTTTATTAAAGGCGTTGGGATCGTCCACCTCGTCGTCCTCGCCCGCCATAGCCACGTAGCCGCCCACGGGCAGAATACGGAAGGAATACATGATACCCGTTTTCTTCGACGTAAAGCCGCCGAGACGCTTGCCCATGCCGATGGCAAACTCGTGTATGGTGACGCCGCACGCGCGCGCCGTGAGATAATGTCCCAGCTCGTGTACGAAGATCAGAATGCCAAGCAGGAAGAACGTGAGAAACAGGTATAGGAAAAAGCTGAAAAATCCACTCATGGAATACGGTTACCTCCGAAATCGGTTGTAAAAATGCGGAATGATGGCGGTATTTACGCCATGTAGCGTTGCGCGGTCTCGCGGGCCAGCATGTCAGCCGTCAGAATCTCCTCGTATGTGTGCCACGACGAGGTACGGCGCAGATCTTCAACGGTTCGCTCTACGTACTCGGCGATCTCACAGAAACGGATCCGCTCGGACAGAAATGCGGCCACGACCTCCTCGTTGGCGGCATTGAGTACGGCGGGAAGTGCACCGCCCTGCGAAATGCAATCCACGGCCAGAGGGAGCAGAGGAAATACCTCGCCGTCGGGCGGTGAGAAGGTCAGCTTGCCAATGGAAAAGAGATCGGTCTCCTGCAGGGTATCGCCCGCATCGGTACGATTGGGGTGTGTCAGGGCGTACTGCACGCAATGGCGCATATCGGGCATGGAGAGCTGGGCAATGATACTATGGTCAATATATTCCACCATAGAATGAATCATGCTCTCCCGATGCACCACAACCTTGACCTGCTCGGCACTGACACCGAAGAGATGTACCGCCTCAATGACCTCAAAGCCCTTGTTCATCAGGGTGGCACTGTCCACCGTGATCTTGGCCCCCATCTTCCACGTGGGGTGGTTGAGTGTCTGCGCCTTGGTAACAGACTCAAGCTGTTCCTTGGTATAGCCGTAGAACGGACCGCCCGAAGCGGTCAGCAGGATGCGCTTGATCTCCTCACGGCGACCGGCGCGCAGGCATTGGAATATGGCGCAATGCTCGCTGTCCACGGGCAGAATATCCACGCCTCGCTCACGCGCAAGGGACATGACGATCTCGCCACCTACGACAAGGGACTCCTTATTGGCCAAAGCGAGCTTGTGCCCCGCGCGCAGGGTTTCCAGCGTGGGTAAAAGTCCCGCTTGACCCAAAATGGAATTCTCCACGGTGAGGCCAAGGGGGTTATCCACGCGGACGGTATGGAGCATTTCGGTGATCCCCTCAAAGCCCGAAAGAACCCGTACCGAGGTATCGGCAAGGCGAGCGCGGAGATCACGGGCAGCATGCTCGTCGGTCAAAACGGCGAAATCGGGCAGATGGCGGCGCACTTGTGCCTCCACGGTGTCCACGCTCCGATGGGCAGAGATACCGCGTACACGGATGCCGTGGGCACGCGCTACGTCCATAGCCTGCTCACCAACCGATCCTGTCGAGCCAAGAACGATAAAATCGGGATAGGAATGTTTCATGATTTCCCTCTCTGATTACAAAATAGCAAATCCCGTCGCAATGCCAAAGGCGACCGCCAGCACCACGGCAACGGCCAGCACCGAGTCGAAACGATCAAGAAATCCACCGTGACCGGGGAAAATTTTTCCGTAATCCTTAATGCCGAACTGGCGCTTGATGACCGACATGGCGAGGTCGCCCACCTGCGATACGATGGAGGTGAGAAGGCCGATCACAGCCATGAGCCAAACGGGAAGTGCCGTTCCCTCTCCGCGCCAAAGGGCGTTGTAGAGGAATGCAAAGCCAACGAACGCCGCCACGCAGAACAGCATACCGCCGATGCTTCCTTCAACCGTTTTCTTGGGGCTGACATCGGGAATAAGCTTGTGACGGCCGAACAGACGTCCCGCAAAATAGGCAAAAGAATCGGTCACCCACGCGCCGATAAATGAAAGCAAGTACAAGTATTTGCCACCCTCGTGGAAATCATGCAGGTACACCATAGCGGTAAATCCCGCGATGATGTAGAGCCCCACCGTAAGCGCCGTTGAGGACTGCAAAATGTTCAACTTTCCGTGAGAAAATACCGTCACGGACAGCGCGTACAGCATGAGCAGAAGAACGACTGCTATCGCCACGGGCAGGTAACTCTCCGCCCCCACGAGTCGCATCATAATGGGCGAGGCGGCGGCAACAGCATACAGCGGCAGGGTGAGCCACAGATTTTTATGGACGCCGATGCATCGCATCATCTCAAACGTAGAGATGACGGCGCAAATAAACATGGCGATGGGGAACGCGATGGTTTCGGAAAAAATCAAGAACGGCAGAAAAACCAGAAAGGCGACAATGCCCGTTAGGATTCGTGTCTTCATGACAGTACCTTCTTTACGATGTAATGTATTTGTAGTATTTTGACTTGACGGCTTGACAAAACGGATTAGAGTCCGCCGTACCGCCTCTTGCGGGAGTAGAATACGCGGATGGCCTCGTCCACGTCCTCGGGGGTGAGATCGGGCCAAAGCGTATCGGTAAAATAGAACTCGGCGTAGGCGGCCTGCCACAGAAGAAAGTTGGAGATGCGGAGGTCGCCACCCGTACGGACGATCATATCGGGATCTCCGCTTTCATGGGTATAAACCACGCGGGCGATATCTTCTTCGGTGACAGTTGTTTTTCCTTCTGCTGCCAGCGTATTGAAGGCGTGGACCATTTCGGCGCGTCCGCCGTAATTGATGGCTATGTTAATGATACGGGGGGAGTCGGCGTTGATTCGCTCTGCCTCCGCAATCTTTTCCCGCAGGGTGGGAGAGAGGGGGGAGAGGTCACCGATAAAGACGAAACGGCTCTTGTAGTCCTCATGGTTTTCAATAAATTCGTCCAGATAATCGCAAAGAAGCTCCATGAGAGCGTTGACCTCATGCTCGGGACGTTTCCAATTCTCGGTAGAAAAAGCATATACCGTTACGGCGCGAAAGCCGCGGTCGGCGCAGTGCTCACAGATGCGCTTGAATACCTTGGCGCCTGCCTTATGGCCGAACTCACGCGGCATACCGCGTTTTTTCGCCCATCGGCCGTTTCCGTCCATAATAAAGGCAATATGCTGAAAATTATCGTCTAAAGCAGGGGTTTCCGCGGTCGGATTTTTGCCTTTGAAAAGTGCCATGCTCCTTGCTCCTTTCGTAGAAAAACGCACGGAAGGGCGGGTGCTGTCGCCCGCCCTTTCGCGTATTAGATCGCCATAACTTCTTTTTCCTTAGCGGCGGTAATGGTATCGACCATCTTGACAAACTTATCCGTTACGTCCTGAATGGCCTTTTCCGCGGCCGTTACCTCGTCCTCAGTCATCAGGTTATCCTTCTTCTGCTTCTTGACGAAGTCATTGGCGGTGCGGCGCTCGTTACGCAGAGCGACCTTGGCATCCTCGCCCATCTTCTGCACCTGCTTGACAAGCTCACGGCGACGTTCCTCGGTGAGCTGGGGGAAGGTCAGGCGGATCACTTTACCGTCGTTCTGAGGGGTAATACCAACGTCCGAAACAAGAATCGCCTTCTCGATCGCCTTCAGTGTAGAGGCGTCGTAGGGGGTAATAACCAGCGTGCGGGCATCCGACAGAGTGATACCTGCCATATCCTTGATGGGAGTCGGGGAGCCGTAGTACTCAAAGGTCACGCGGTTGAGCACCGAGGCGTTCGCCTGGCTGGCGCGGATATCGGCCAGATTATTCTCGTATGCGGCAATGGTCTTTTGCATTTTTGCTTCAAGCTCTTTAGTATCGTACTTCATGTTAGTAAATTCCTTTCTGTATGTAGTGGGAGTATATCTTCAATTATGCATTTTTGTGCCAACGGGCTCGCCCATAACGGCACGGTAAATGTTCTCGGGGGCGGCCAGACCGAAGCCGTATGCCTGAATATCGTTTTCCTGGCAGAACAATACGGCGGTCATATCAAAGGCGCGAAGATCGCGCGCGATAATATCGGCATAAGTGATATCATAGATGGGCTTTGCATCGGGATTCTTTCTCGGATCGGCATCGTAGAGGTAATCGATGTTCTTAGCCATCAGAATGGCGTCGGCCCCGATCTCGGCGGCGCGAAGAACGGCGGCGGTATCGGTGGAGAAGTAGGGCGAGCCCATGCCTCCGCCAAAAATAACGATCTTTCCGTCCGCAAGGTGCTTGCGGGCGGCGCGGGCATTGTAATGGTCAGCAAAGGCATCCATTTCAACGGCCGACATAACCACGGCGTCCATTCCCGCACGGATGAAGCTATCCTGAAGCGCGATTGAATTCATAACGGTTGCCAGCATACCCATGTGATCGGCACGCGCGCGTTCCATTTGGGTCGCGCCTGCCTTTCCGCGCCAGACGTTGCCCGCGCCTACGATGACACCAATCTCAACGCCTACGTCGTGGCATTGCTTGATGACGGCCGCCACTCGGTCGATAAAGGCAAAGTCCAAAATACCGTCACACTTACTTGCGGGGGAAAGCGCTTCGCCCGAGAGCTTGAGGAGAATTCTGTTATAGACCGGCTTTTTGTTCATATAGACGCACCTCACATTTCTGATTCAATTTTAATTCCCATATATTGTACTACAAAACCTACACAAATATCAATAGGATTTTGTAAACATTCCAAGATTTTTGAAAAAAATATTCGGTTTATACGAGTTCAAGGCATAATTGACACTGTAACGTCAAAGGTATATGCTCCGCACCGCAGGGAGACACGTCCAGTGCCTGTTATCCCTGTCGGTAGGATGTGACCATTTTCGTCCACGTTGAAGAGCTCGGGGGTATGGTTTTCGTAGGAAACGCCGTCACACTTCCCTGCCACCTCAAACCAAGAGTCATCCTCATAAACGGCAATGCCGCGGAGCTGCTTGACCTCACGCGCGGCAAGGCTTGCCTTGTAATGGGTGATCAAAGGCGTAAAGGAAACCACCGTCTTTTCGGGATAGGGTTGCCACGGGCACCACTCGTTGGGGGCTTCCGCCGTGACCAGCACGCGGAATTCGCAGGAAAGATCGCCCAAGGTGGCGGTTACATAGGTTTCACCCGAAGCCAGCGCCGTTATGCGATTCCCTTCAATGGAAACCAGGTCGAAATCGTAATTCGAGTAACCGATATTCCCTTCTGCGGGACGCATGGCGTAGGTTACATCACCCGTCACGAGGGGGATCTCGACCTCGTCGCCCACCCGAATGCGCAGATCGTGCGGCTTTTGCAGATAAAGAACCGTGGGGACGTAGGTTTCCGGATCATCGATCTTTTTCACCTCATGGTGAAGATTATCGAATTGCGCCTCAGAGTAGAAGGCCTCGTCCATCGCCGTAAAATCATAGGCGTGGAGGCGCGTGCCCCAGCAGCCCCACTGGTTGCCGTAGGCGTAAGCGAGCAGGAGGGCATCTCCCTTTCGGATATGGTGATGCTCGTCGCCCGAGATGCCGCAGTTGTGGCACATCCAGCCCGTATTGACCTTGATCTCGTTGACACGGGTAAACCGCAGGCCATCGTCCGATTCGTAGACGGCAAGCAGGCTGTTTTCGGAAAAACGGTAATCGGTGGACAGGGCGACGAATTTGCCGAGATCCTCACAGTAGACCACGTCGTAGGAGTCATTGCCTCCGCCGGGGCGGTTTACGGCAACGCCGCGCTGAACGATGGTAGCGGGCCAGTTCTCGTCAGTGATATCGGCAGTAGCCACACGGGTTTGATGGATGGGCTTGCCATCACGGTCACTCGACGTCCACGTATAGTAGATGTAAACGGTATCGTCCTTGATGACAAAGGAGAATTCGCCCGCGCCCCAGTTGTGCCAATCCTCATCGAAGTAGATGACGGGGGCAGGCTTGCCCATCCAGCGGCAGGTGGTATCTCGGACGGTGCGGAGCTCACCCCAGCCGTCACCGCACCAACGCTCGAAGGGGCCCGTGGGCGATTTGGAACGAGCGATAAATCCGTTATTGCACACACCGCCGCCATTGGCAAACACGGTGGAGGTATAACCGATATAGTAGTATTCCCCATACTTGATCACAGCGGGATCGCAGACCGAAAACCAATCCATAGAATTGGGGACGGGCGCCATGACCACGCGCTCGTGAGTCCAGGTCTTGCCTCCGTCCTCGGAGCGGCGGTAGGTGAACCAATCCGCCTCGTAGCCATCGCCGGGCGAGGCAAACCACGCCTCGCAGATGCCGTTATGTACCATGATCGTGGGGCCGTAGCGATAGCCCCATGTCTGGGAACGGCGCGGGGAGTATATGTCTTGCCCCGCGTCGGGGAGCAGAAGTCGGAAATGCTTGTCGGTTGCAGGCTGCATGCGATATTCCTCCTTGTTGTTGGTGTCAGGGATATATGTAAACCGCCCCGGGCGGTTGCATTCAATGTCAGAGCTGTCGGCGCAGTTTTTCCAGAGCCGCTTTCTCGAGGCGGGATACCTGCGCTTGCGAGATGCCGATCTCGGAGGCGATCTCCATCTGTGTTTTGTCTTTGTAGTAGCGTAGTTTTATAATGGTTTGCTCACGTGGTGTGAGGGTGCGTACGGCCTCCCGCAGAGCGATGTTTTCCAGCCACGAATCGTCGGACGCGCCGCGTGATTGATCACTGAGTTGATCGATCACGTAGAGCGAGTCCCCGTTCTCGGTGTATACGGGCTCGTAGAGCGATATAGGTTCAATGATGGCTTCCAGCGCATTGACTACTTGCTCGCGGGGGACTTCCAGATGGCGGGCAATCTCGTCGGGGGTAGGATCGCGGTTGAGAGTCGACGAAAGCTCCTCCCGTGCTCCGAGCGCGCGATAAGCCAGATCACGGACGGATCGGCTGATGCGAATGGCAGCGTTATCCCGCAGGTAGCGGCGCACCTCGCCCACGATCATGGGAACGGCGTAGGTGGAAAACATGACTTCCTTGGTTATATCGAAGTTGTCAACGGCCTTGATCAGCCCGATGCATCCGACTTGAAACAGATCGTCGAGGTTTTCCCGACGTCCCGAGAAGCGTTGAATAATGGACAGCACAAGGCGCAAATTACCGCAGATCATTTCCCTTCGGGCTTCAGTATCACCCGCGCGAACGCGCTGCATCAGGGCTTGCTTTTCATCCTCGGTCAGCACCTTGAGCTTGGCGGTATTGACACCGCATATCACGACTTTATTGTGGTACATGGAGTACTCCCATTCTATCCTCGCTTTGTCTATAAGCTATAAGGATGAGGGGAGTATGCGCCGCCGTCGGGACGGCTATGCAGACCGCGGGGTTGGGAGTTTTTGTATGAGCAAGGACACCGATGCATCCTTGCTCATAGATCAAATCAATATTTTAACCGTTATACGCCGCCTCGTCGCAGATGACGGTCACGTCAGCGTGCAGATTCAGCATAGAGGCGGGGCAAGAGGTATCCAGCTTGCCTGCCAGCATCTTGGAAACGGCTTCATGCTTGGAGGTGCCGTTGGCCAGAATGATGATCTTTTTCGCGCCGAGTATGGTGCCGATGCCCATAGTAAGAGCCTTGGTGGGCACGTCGGCCTCAGAAGCAAAGAAACGGGCGTTGGCACGGATGGTGCTCTCGGTGAGTCCCGTCACGTGAGTTTTGACCTCCAGCGCGTCGGCAGGCTCGTTGAAGCCGATGTGGCCGTTCTGGCCGATGCCGAGCACCTGAATATCCGCTGCTCCGACAGACGCGACGATGGCCTCGTACGCCTCGCAGGCAGCCTCGGGATCGTCAGCCATGCCGTTGGGTACGAAGGTGCGTGCCTTATTGATATTGACGTGGTCAAACAGATTCTCATTCATAAAATAGCGGTAGCTTTGGTCGTTGTCGGGAGCGATGGGATAGTACTCGTCCAGATTGACGGTGGTCACGCCCGAGAAGTCGATCTCGCCCGCGCGATTCATCTCGATGAGCTTCTTATACATACCAACGGGGGTAGAGCCGGTGGCGAGTCCCAGCACGGGGGCGTCGGACGCGGTGATCACGTCCGCCATAATGTCGGCGGCCACGGTGGACATTTCTTCGTAGTCCTTGCAAACGATGAGTTTCATAGAAAGCACCTCTCTGTATTTGAATTGTATGTGTATTTTATGAGGATTCGGATATCACCATGCGTCACTGCCGTCATTGGGGATGACTTCCTTCATGGCGGTGATGGCACACTCGATCATGGAATCGTCGGGTTCCAGAACCGTGATGTGCTGGAGGGCAACGCCGGGGAAAGAAATAATGCGGGTGAGCCAGTTGTCGTATCGACCGCAGAGTTTGATGAGCTCAAAGCCAACGCCCATAATAACAGGAACGAGCAGGAGCTTGATGATAACGCGCAGCCACGTATCCAGCGAGGCGGGGATAAAGAAACCCACAAGAATGCTGACCAGCATCATGAGGATAAGGAAGGAGGTACCGCAACGGGGGTGGAAACGCTTTTGCTTGCGCACGTTTTCCACCGTAAGCTCGAGCCCATGCTCGTAGCAGAAGATGGTCTTGTGCTCGGCACCGTGATACTGATAAGTGCGGCGAATGTCCTTCATCAGGCACATGAGCCCCATGTAACCGACGAGGAACAGCACACGCAGCACACCCTCAAACACGGATTGAAGGAAGCGGTTGCCCTTGGGCATCCAGGGTACGTACTTTTCCAAAACGTCCTTATACAGGAACGTAGGTAGCCAAATGAACAGCCCTACCATGATAACAACGGCAAAAATCACGCTGAAAATCATGATCGCCGTGGTTGTGGATGACGTGCCCTTCTTTTCCTCTTTAGCGGAAGAATCTGCGTTGTCGGTCGTGCTGTCAGTCGTGTTCTCGGGTGTAGATTTGGTTATCGGCTTCTCTGCAACCGTCGTGGGAGTAGCGGACTTCCCCGCCTTCTTGGCGGCCTTCGCCGCTTTCTTGGCAGCCTTTTTTTCGGCTTTTTCCTTCTCCATTTCGGCCTCGATCTCCTCAAGTCCCGAAATCTCAGCAGAGCGCATCAGGCACTTATAGCCCAGCGTCATGGAATCGATAAAGCCGAAAACACCCCGAATAAAGGGCCAGCGGAAGATGGCGGGGCGTTTCTTGGTGCTGAACTGGCACTCCTCCACTACGATCTCTCCTTGGGGGTTCCGCACGGCCATAGCGGTTTTGCCGGGGCCACGCATCATGATGCCTTCCATGAGTGCCTGACCGCCGATCGAGGTTTTGCGGATGGGACACGCATTGGCGTTTTTCGTAGATTTGCTCATAAGTATATCCTTTCCGTACATTTGACTTATTTTGAAGTAAAATTGTTTAATATACAATCAATATATTATACCACGCATTTATGAACTCCATGTGAATGTCGCGCATTCTTCAACAAATTACATTGATATTTATAAATAAATAATAAATTTGTAAAAAATCTCGTTTACCTATGGAAATTTTCCGCAAAGTGTGGTATAATGTAAGGAAAGTATGATTGATACCTATTGCTATCTTACTCCGAAGCACCGTATCTCTGCCGCGATACGCACGCAAATACTCCAAGCGGCGAAAGGATTTTTACATCATGTCGAAGTATATAGAGAAAGCCGAGCCGCAAACCCTGCCGCTCGTGGTTCTGCGTGGGGTGGTCCCCTTCCCCGGCATGACCGTCAACTGTGATATTCAAAAGGACAGCTTCCGTTCCGCCGCTGCCGCACAGGCCGCCGCATCGGACGGAATGCCCATTCTCCTCGCATCCCTTCTGGATATTTCCGAGCCCGATACGGGTGAGCCTGATATCACCAAGATATGCCCCGTGGCGACCGTCGCGCGCATCAAGCAGCTCATCCGAACCCCCGACGGAGAAACCCGTCTGGTGGCCGAGGGCCAATGCCGCGCCGCCCTTTCCTCGGTCGTACCCCTTGACCGTTACACGGTGGCCAACGCCGTCGCCAAGATCGTTGTCACCGATGATGACGGCGGTATTGAGGGCGAGGCTTATCTGCGCGAGGCAAACCGTGTGTTGCAAGGCATCGTGCGCTACATCCCCGCTGTTGCCGACGATATCATGACTCACGTGGCTACCATCCGTAACCCCGGTCTGTACGCCGACTTCGTCGCCTCCAATATTCTCGTTCGCTACGAGGACAAGCAGACCATTCTGGAATGCTTCGATCCCATGGTGCGTATCGACACGCTGATCCTCATCATGAAGCACGAGGGTGAGCTGCTGGCCTACGAGAGCGACATCCAGCGCCGCGTCCGCGCGCGCATGAACCGTAATCAGCGTGAATATTTCCTCCGCGAGGAGATGAAGATCATCCAAGAAGAGCTGAACGACGGCGATCCCGACGAGTTCTACTTCCGCATTATGGAGGCGCACCTGCCGAAGGATATCGAAAAGAAGCTCCTTAAGGAAAACGACAAGCTCTCTCGCCTGCCTTTTGGCTCGGCCGAGGCATCGGTTATCGGCAACTATTTGGACGTTTGCCTGGAGCTTCCCTGGACCAAATCAACCCGTGACCGTGTGGACGTGGCCGCCGCACGTAAGGTGCTGGACGCCGATCACGACGGGCTGGAGAAG